>SDBT01019637.1_pt1 | contig 10586 bp, 7 predicted proteins | sample 2277101 | NCBI WGS metagenome assembly SDBT01 (sample SAMN10404973, study PRJNA504765) | marine sediment metagenome | isolation source: marine sediment core GS10_PC15, 103 cmbsf | place: Arctic Ocean: Southern Knipovich Ridge | collected 2010
ATCAACTTTCATGATAGCGTTCAATCGATTATCAAGAATATTCAAAATTGTACTTGTGTTTGGATGATCAGGTCCTAGTGTTTTCTCTACGATTGCTAATGCTCGTTCATACAATGGTTTGTCTTTATCATATTGCCCCATAGCCTGAAATAGAAGAGCAAGATTATTCAAACTTGTACCTGTGTCTGGATGATCAGGTCCCAGTGCTTTCTCTACGATTGCTAATGCTCGTTCATACAATGGTTTGGCTTTATCATATTGCCCCATAGCCTGAAATAGAATAGCAAGATTATTTAACCTTGTACCTGTGTCTGGATGATCAGGTCCCAGTGTTTTCTCTACGATTGCTAATGCTCTTTCATGAAGTGGTTTGGCTTCATCATATTGCCCCATAGCCTGAAATAGACTCGCAAGATTATTTAACCTTACACCTGTTTCTGGATGATCAGGTCCCAGTGTTTTCTCTACGATTGCTAATGCTCGTTCATACAATGGTTTGGCTTTATCATATTGCCCCATAGCCTGAAATAGACTCGCAAGATTATTCAAACTTGCACCTGTGTTTGGATGATCAGGTCCCAGTGTTTTCTCTGCGATTGCTAATGCTCTTTCATGAAGTGGTTTGGCTTTATCATATTGCCCCATAGCCTGAAATAGACTCGCAAGATTATTCAACCTTACTCCTGTGTTTGGATGGACAGCTCCCAGTGCTTCCTCTGTGATTGTCAATGCTCGTTGATATTGTTGTTGAGCATCTCGATATTTAAATTGAATAGCGTAAATCTTTCCAATTTTATGGTGAATTTCTGCCTTTAAATCAGGTTTAATTTCTGGGTGGGTATCCAATGTTTGATAAAATAGTTGTAGTGCCCCCTCCTCATTCTCCTGTCCTTGTAAAAATTCTCCTAATTCAATTTCCTTTTCTATGATTAATTCTTCTTCATTCCTTTCTTTAGCTTGCTGGAGTGACTTCTTAATATCCTTCTGTACTTCAGTATTTACCTTTTCTAATTCCGTCTTTATAATCTCAATGCTCTGTGGAATGTCATTTTGATTGAGAAATGTGATATGCTTTCCAGCATAATCTGATAAATGCGTGTTCACGTCAAGTGGGGGATTTTTTAATCGTTCATACCATTTGGGACTTAAATTTGTAGCCTCTTCATTTCGATAAAGAGTTTTGATTGAAATTAATGCTTCTTTACATTGAAAAACCATGATTCTCGTTTCTAACGCAAGAATCATTCCCATTTCTAAAGTTACATTTGGTCGTAACCCATCTAAAACAACTACACCTATAGAAGCACCTTTGATCCAAGTTTGGATTTTTTTTTGATAATCTTCACCTGAGCGAATTACATCATCAAGACGAATTGCCTTATATCCTGAATCCTTTAAACAATCTTCTATTGCGTAAAGAATATTTTCAATATAATCTACATGCTTTTTTGATGAAAATACAATCACACAATCCAAAAATCTTTCTTCTTCTCTCTTTATCGTCTCCAAATCTGACATTGAAGCTCCACCTCGAAAATAAGGTAATATTATTGAATTTAGCTAATGTACTAGCAGTTAATCTGAAATCAAATCGAATCAGATTAAATACAACCATAAAGATATCATAGTATTTATTATTTTTGAGTTTGGAAAGTCCTGAGATGAAAGAACGAAAATGAGATTTCTGTTCCAAGTTTTCCTAAGTTATCCACACCTTACTCTCCCTTTAGGAAAATTGTGATTTCTGTATTACTTTTTGAGAGATTAGCCATAAAGCTTTTTACGAATCTGGGAGATTTCTATTTGTCGTTGAGGGTGGATACGAGCTAAACTCATTGCTTCTGAAAGGATAGAATCAAATTTAGATTCCAAAACGTTTTCAAAACAACCCACAACCCAGTTAATATTCTGTTTTCCTTCTAAAAAAGCAACAAGAATTTCTCTTAGTCTTTTCTGAGAAATTTTGTCCATAGGGGGAATTTTCAACAATTAACACTGAAATTCTAAGCATATACATTTCTTTATATAATTTTTGAAGTAAATAAGAATTTCTTCTCTGATTTATAATTGTCCAACCCCACCCTCTTTCTTTTTTAAATTGAGAAAGAAAAAAGATTTTGAACAATTTTTTAAAAATTTCCTTAGAGATTTTTTAAAATGAATCTTTCTTCTACCGTTATTTACGGGATTGGTTTAGGTGGAAGGGTTGGACACCTCAAAAAGAACTCTTGAAATAAACAAAAAAAAAGTTTCTTGATCTTTTAAGATAAGATTCTCACTTTAGAAAACTTTATGAGGGAGAATATCTCAAATGACTATTAGATTTGTATTTACTTTGCTCGAGACTACTGACATGAATTCTAAATCAGAAATCCAAAAAAGCCTTACAGAATGGGGTCATGAGTTAAATCGAAGAATTAAATCCTCTAATTTCTTTGAGAAATCCATGTAGGTATTAAAATCATCAAAAATTTCATTGATTTCAATAAAATTATAAGAAAGGTTTTCTGACACATTAAATTGATTGTTAATACGTTTATCAAATGATGTGTTGGTGATATTGTATCTAGAACTGACCCATTAGAACGTCTATCCTCAATCTCTTCAGATTATGCATCCGCTAAAGCATCTCTAGATCTTAAATTTTGGATTTGCGTTGGAACTTATGAATTTGGATCTAATTGGAACACGACTAGTTCTAATGAAGAATTTAACGAATTTTGTAAGGAAAAAGGATGGGAAACTGAGTTCAATCTCTATCCTGAAGCTCATAGTTTTGCTTTTTGGCAACATACTATGGATGAACTACTTATTCATTTCTTCCCTAAATCTTGGACCTCTCCTTCAATAAAAGCTAGAACCTCTAGCTGGAGTATACTCCTATTAATAATTAGTTTAATTGTTATTACTCCTAGGAAGAAAACTAAATAGAGTTGAAAAAAGATATAGCTGCACTTGTGGTAAAATAGGAACACTAAATTGGGTTAAGATTCACATTTTTTCCAATCGAAGCTCCTAAATATCATTATTCCTCTTGATCAAGTTTCGCTCTTTCCAAGAAAAGAAAAGCATTACCGAAATCATTCAAGTAATCTAGACGTTTTTCGTGAGGTTCCTTTGGATTTAGGAATTTATTCCAACACAATTGAAGATATTTGCTGGAAGAAATCTTGTCAATAAACACTTGTTTATCCACGAATGTGTAATTGCCTGTTTTGAATAACTGAATACGATTTTGAGTTTGAATGAAGATTATCAAGTCTAACCAGTTATTTGCTGATGTAGAACTCAAACCAATATCTTTAAATCGAGATTTAGCAATGGGATCACTGCTTTTGTTGATTAAGCGAAAAATTTCTTCTGCTCTCTGTTTTAAGGTTCGCGTAATCTTTTTTGGTCTCTTTCTAGTGATCATATAATTCACTCAACAAGGACATGAATGTGACTATAACTGGTACATAAATGTCTTACTTGGCTATATAAGTGTATCTTTATAAATGTTGAAAGCAATGTTTATCATAGAAATAAACCTTAACATTTTGGGTGATTCGCATGTCTAGTTTTAGTATGGATCAAATGGTTGATTATTTTGTAGTATTAGCTTCTAAGGAATTAAAAAAATCCTTCGATTCTGAAGAAGCAGAAGAAATTCTTTCTTCTTTTACCCAGCGGTTTAGGGAGCTTTTTGAAAAGTTAAAAGTGGGATTTAATGAGACTGAGCTTTTTTATGGTATTAACCCTATATTCGTTATAGCATTCGAGGAATCCCTTCCTGGCAAGAAAAAGGATAAAAATCAAGTAACAAGATATATATTAGCAATCTATAGGATGTTGTTGGAAGAAATGGTTTTAGAACCGCAAAGACGATTCATGTCTTCTTCCAAAGATCCTTGGGCAACCTTTGTTGAAGATACTCGAAAGGGTAATCAGAAAATATACGATAATGAATATTTTAAACTCAAAGAGGTTCCATCTACTGAAGGGGAGTTTTCTTTTGACATCAATCGTTGTCTTTATCAAGAAATCTTCAAACAATTCGGTCGTGGAGATCTTGGTTCAATTATGTGTGAATATGATTCACTTGTCGCTGAAAATGTGGCTGAATGGGTAAGATTTGAGCGCAAAGAAACAATAGCAGAGGGATTTCCTAGATGCGACTTCAAATTCTTTAGAATCAAGCAAAAATTTTCCGACAATCCCGTCATTGACAATATTTACTCTTTTCTAAAAATTATTGATGAATCTGATGAAATGCTAACAAAACAGGAATTTATTGACAAAGGATTAGAAGTAGAAACAGTACTTGAAGACATTGTAAAGCTTATTGAAGCAGTTCAGAATCATCCAGGCATAAAAACTTCTATATCTAAAGAAGAACTTGTAATTGGTAATGTTTCCAGTTATACTAGACATGAAGAATGGAAGTTATTGTTCAAAAGAAAGACTCCTAAAGATGAGAGAACTAGAATTATAAGAAATTTACCCCTCCAGTTAAAAGAAGAGAAAATTAATCAGTTAATCATCAATATTCTTGAAAATCCCTATGAGCTTGCTTCTATCAAATGGCTTTGTCTTTCTTATTTACAACACCACTTTTCTTCTAAGATAGGATTCGAATTAGAAGGTGTGGATGAAATTCAACTGAAATTTTTATTGGAAGAGTTTGAAAAGAATTATCCAAAGATTTCTTTCAAATCAGTGCCAATCCGTAATGAGCTAGATAACAGTACGCGAGTTTCTATTCATGTTTATGGGAAAGGAGTGCCAGAATACAAATTAAAGGAGCCAGCACAGCTTTTACGGAGAAAAATGGTAGTAGACTATCCTGATGCAGGAATATCAGCAATTAAACCGATTTTATCAACCGATAATGTCGCTAAGAAGTTTTATGATATTTTCGAAGATCAAAAACAGCCATTCCAGCTTCGTGAACTTGCTTTGAGAATTCTCATCGGTAGAGTTGGCATTAAACTAGTGCCTTTCCTCAAAACTGTAGCTGAAAACGAAAAAGATGACCCATTCCTTAGAGGAAGAGCTATCGATACTCTTTCATCGTTTTCAAGTAGTTTACCTAAATTATTTAATGAGGTAGAAGAACAGTTAGAAGAATTTGAGGAATTAACAATCCCTGTTCAGAGATCAATTGTTGATTTTGTCAAACGACATGGAATTAATGAAGAATTACTTGTAGGTATTGCCAAAGATGAAAATATCACTGTTACCATTAGAAGGATAGCTCTAAGAAATTTAGATATTTATACAGATCCTAAGATAACAGATTTACTACTAGAGTCGGCAAAAGAAAGATCAAATGATGAACTCCTAAGACAAGCTTCTTTGGAAGCATTGGGAAGAAGAGAAGAAAAATCAAAAATTAATCAAACAGTTTTCAAGATTTTTACTAACCCTAAGGAATCCTCGTTTATTCGAATGGAAGCCTATGAGACTCTTAAGGATCTTAACTATGATACAACTGAAGGTTCTTTACATACAGAAAGGTCTGATTGGATAACTACATTGGGTTTGAAGCAATTAATGGAGGAATAAAAATGGATTTCAATGGTGCAATGAAATCCTTACAATTCTATATAAATGAACAGAGTTTTTTACAGAAGATAGATACTCTTGAAGATCTTGAATATTTCAATACACCAGCTATTAGTCTTCTTTTGACGCGAAAAAATGAGGTATTTCATCTTCCAGAAAAAACACTCTTTAAAAAAGGTATATTCTTCGTTGATGATGACTGGTTACCAAATCCAATGTCAAAAGAAAAGTTATTTGAAAATGGTACATATAATGTTAGTATTCAAGGAAAACAAGAAACCATCAAATCTACAAAACAAAATATTATCAAATCTTCTATTGGGCTTTTTAATAACTTAATTAATGATAAAATAATTAAATCAAGCTATTGGGATCTTTTCAATAACTGTAAAGAAATTACTTATCATGATAGTATATTGATACTAAAAAAGAAGGATGATTCATCTGAACTGTACGATATCCTAGTAATAAAGGGACCGATGAAAGAGTCAACTACTGTTCTTCCTGCTTTTCTCAGCTCTAACAATCTTCTTGCAGAATTCACCTCTTTTTCAACTCCCCATACTCGACCTCCGAGATTGGAAAGTTTTCTTTCTTATCGAGATTTGAAAGAATCTACGAATCTTACTTGGAATAAGAAGCAAATAAAGATATATTTAGGGTCAATTTGGCGTGAAAGAACCCCATCAACTATTTTATCGCGTTTGAAACTCCTATTTGAAAGTACAGTATTGTTAGCAGAAAAAAATAATGAATTTAATCAATTCCTTCAACTTAAAAAAGATGGTCATTCCAAGGTAGGAATTCCAAGTAATTTCATAATTGGTATCTGTGGAGGATATGCTCGAGGAGAGTATTCTTCTAAAAACTCTGATTTGGACATGATATTGATTCATGAAGGAAATGGGAAACAATTTATGGCAGTCGGGGAAACTATGGACAATATTCTACAATATGTTCCTAACCTCGAGTTATGCAAAATGGAAAATTTGAGGAATCTTAATTTTCATGAGGATTCCATTTCTAACATATTGCAGGCTTTTCTTCAGGGTGATGAGACATATTTAGATGAAAATCAGAGAGAAGAGGTCGATAAAATGATAAGCAGCATAGATCTTCTTCGTAAGACTCCATTATCTCCTCAAGAACGGAAAGATGGAATAAGCAAATATTGTTGGTCTATCTATAAGTCGATTATCAATATGGTACCTATATACGAAAAACCAATTGGAAAAGGGGATTATTTACGAAGATCAATTAGACAATATACTAAAAAATCACTTCATGAACTTATACCTATTCTTTTACGGGTAACCGACTCTCTTAATGAGGAGGAGAATTTAGGAGGAAAAGGTCCTCCAAATCCCCCCAAGAAGTTAAAAAACCTCAGAAATTGTCAATTATACATCAGAGATTCTATATTCAAAAAATATTCCACAGTAACTGCTTTACAGGATATTAGTACTATTCTCGCCATTCTTAGTGAGACTACTTTTACTTATTCAACAATCGACCGCTTTAAAGTTGCTATGAAAAAGAATATTATAACAGAGGAGCAGGGAAGCAAGCTTATTCAGGGATATAACATTTTTTCTCAAATAAAATACAGATTAACAGATGATATACCCTTTGAGGCTTTAGAACTAGTCAATGATGAAATGAGAAGTCAGATAAAAGAAGTCTATGAGAATGTTCTCCAAAATTTAGAACCAGAAGAATCAGTTAAAATGGATGAACCGGTTGCCTATCCTCTCCTAGTCTTTTCTGACCTTCACTGGGGACTCAACAATAAGTTAGCTAAAAAATGTCTTGCTAAAATAAAGAATATTTGCATTAAAAATCAAGTAAGGTCCATCATCATTGCTGGTGATGTACTAAACATTGACAGAGTTAATGAGCTAGAAGAAGTAGACAGTGAGGGGGTCTCTCTTCTTAGTGAATTATCACAAATTCAGAATTCCCTTGGAAACCAAAGAATCCATATTATTTCTGGTAATCATGACCCAGAAGGCTTCTATAATAGATTTCGTAGTAAGATAAAACGAGAACTAAATATTCATTTCCTTGGTAATTATTTTATGGATGAAAACATCTGGGTCGAACACGGTGATCTTTCCTTTTGGAAAGAATTCACACCTCCATTAGATCAATTTATTTCTAAATTCAGAGTTAATAATAAACTAAGTAATCAAAAAATTATTGTAGGACACAATCACCGCATATATGAAGAGATAAAATCATCGTTTTATTCCAATGGTGCAATAGGAAAATCTTTTTCTTCCATATTAGTAACAGATGAATCAATTAAGTTAATAAAGTTACCAGTTGAGTATTCTTTCGATTTTGATAAGATTTCAAAAGATTATTCGGGAATAAGGAATGCTGATACTTCTATCAACGAATTTGTTCAAAATAATTTTGATTTAATTGAATGGAACAAAATGACTTCAGCTATAGACGAAAGTTCATCCACCGACAAAATAACTTGGTTAGTAACAGACAGGGGTGTGCCTACAGGTATAATTCCTTTTAGCAAGGTTGAAGATATTATTAAATTGGAAAATATTCAGGTTTATGAAGTAGCTTTTCCCATACACTATACAATCAAATTAGGCCAGACCCTGAAAGAAGCCTGGAAAGTATTTTCGGTTACTGGTGATACTATGCTCCCAGTTTGTGATCAAGAAAATCAAATCGTTGGAACTTTATCAATTTTCAGCGTTCCTAAACCAGAAAAAGAACATGTTGATACTAAAGATGCAATAATAGATTCCAAAATGGAAAGTGTTGGTAATATCTTAACTCAGAAATTGTTTGAGAAGCAGGAAAAGATGGAAAAACAACCAAAAATAGAATAAAATGGCTTTTATTAATTCAATAATAATTGAAAGGATGCTACCCGAAATCGAGAAAATTATCAAAATCTACAAAAAAGACCCTGAAAAAGGATTTAATTTCTATATCGACTTTATCAAGATAAATCAACTTTCTCTAGAAAAAATAATTTTAGAAGGGTTAAGAGATCCAATTGATGTAGGACATATATCATCTCGATTATTGAGAGATCCTATAGAATCGGGGAGGAACATTAAAGAGACAGCAGCTATTTGAATACCCAAAATGTTACGAGGATGTCCATCGTGTGGAGTAAGAAGAAAGCTATTTTCTTTTAATGGATAGATTTTTAATACTTCTATACTTTTTTACAAGATAGATGTGACAATTATGGCTAAAAAGTCCTTGGGTTTATTATTAATAATTATTATATTAGGAGGATTAAATGTTTTTCAATTGTATTATTTTACCATGATAATACCTAGCGTACCTCAAGAAGACGTTCCTTTAGATGTGATAAAATTAGTAGAAGGAGATAAAGGAGATAAAGAGAAATATATTGGGAGAACTATAACACTTGACGGTTATTATGTAGAAGGAGGATCAAATATATCCCTATTAATTACCAATCCAATAGTGTTTGAAAATAATTCGTTGACTCCAAGTAATTATTTAATTATTAGTGGAAATGTTCCCTCTTCATTGCAAGACAACATAGGAGCTCAAATACATCTAAAAGGAAGAGTAGCATGGTCGAATGCTACTGAAGAATTATTGGAGATTGAATTTAACAAGTACACGTTGATCCAGGAAGGAGTTCTTGGACATTTATCAAATAGCTTTATGGATGTATCAAAGTTTGATTGGAATCTATCAGTCGTTCCCCATAGGAACACAAAATATGCTGTGTTGATTAGCGGAGGAATTAAACCTGAAAAAGCATATGCACGATACTGGAACGATATAACTTCAATGTATTTCATTTTAACATGGCTCTATGATTATGATCCCGATAATATTTATGTTATATATAAGGATGGTGTTGGAGAAAATGCGTGGGCTCCATGTTATGGTCTAGCTACACACTCTACTATTGAAACGGTCTTTTTAGAGTTGGAAGGAAAAATGACCGCGTTTGACGATTTATTTATTTATACAACAAACCATGGCTGGACTGGAGGTCTTTGTCTCTGGAATCCCATGGATCCATATCCCCTCACCCCAAATGAGCTATCTACAATGCTCGAGGATATTGAGTATAAACAAATGATCATAGTAATGGAACAATGTAAATCAGGTGTATTCATTGACCCCTTGTCAGCAGAACGAAGAGTTATCTTAACTGCTTGTAGTCCATATCAGAGTTCATATGGCTGTGATACTGAAGGAGCATGGGATGAATTCCTCTATCACTTCATGTGCGCTGTTGCTCAATTTAAAATTAATGGGGACTCAGGACTGGTAAACTCTGATACCAATAATGACGGTAGGGTTTCAATGTATGAAGCATTCATGTATGCAAGTGCTCATGATTCACGGCTAGAAAATCCTTATTATGATGACGATGGTGATGGAGATGGATTACCAGCAATACTTCTTGCTTTTTTAGATCCTAGTCAAGAGGGCGCATTTGGAATGAATACTTTTCTTTAGAACTATAATTAGTCCGTTCTGAAAGACTTACCCAAACAGGACAGTTAGGGCCTTTTCGGACCTATCTTCATTGGTGCTTGTCTTCCTGGTTCATTGAGGCGTGCCTGTAAATAAGCAGGGCTTACCATCTCTCCACAGGCGTTTAATGTCTCCGCAGAACTCTCGGCGACAGGATTTAGTGGAGCAACTTGAGAGAGGATGAATTGATAGAAATACTGTTCAAGGTTCAAAGCGGCGTTATAATCACGATCTATTTCCAGCCCACAAAAGGGACAAAAAAAGATGCGATCATTTAAGGTCAAATCCTGATGATACATCAAACAATTGGAACATAACTTTGAGGAAGGATACCAGCGGTCTGCCTCAACCAATAAAGTCCCGTATTTAGCACTTTTATATCTGAGCAATCGTTGAAACTCACCATGAGTGAGGTCCGCCCAGTAACGACTTTGTTTTTTGTTTTTCATCAGGCCTTTCACGTATAAATCCTCTACTACCAGCACGTCGTGGTTTTTGACGAGGGTATGCGAGAGTTTGTGCTGAAAATCCTT
>SDBT01019638.1_pt1 | contig 10586 bp, 10 predicted proteins | sample 2277101 | NCBI WGS metagenome assembly SDBT01 (sample SAMN10404973, study PRJNA504765) | marine sediment metagenome | isolation source: marine sediment core GS10_PC15, 103 cmbsf | place: Arctic Ocean: Southern Knipovich Ridge | collected 2010
CTGAACATTTTGAGTGCAGGCTGGAAATCCAAGCAAGGCAATCAGAAGAATTCCCAACCCGCCTCGGCTCAGATCTTCCAGAACCTTGTAATGTGAGAGAGTTCGACCAAACATGGGGAGACCTCCCTTTCGCTGGCCAGGAGGGAGGATAGTCCTTTGCGAGGTGAAAAGTCAAAGGGGAGAAGGGGGCGACAAGAGCTCGAAACCCTGCTCCTCGAAATGGCCATCGAAAGCAAAGGCTGTTTGAATTCTCCGCTTCCGCATGACTTCGAAGCTCGTCCAATCGGTGAGACTCACTTGTCGTTTGGCTGCCGCGAAAAGCGCGGTCATGGCCCGTTCATATAGATCCTTCGTGACCCACTCGATTTCCAGTACCGGAAACACTTTTTCATGAAACAACCTCACCGCGGAAACGCCGATTCGAGACTGAAGAAGCGCCGCGCTCTCCTGAAGCACAAAGGAAGACGACACGAACTCGACGTGGGTCTCGTCGAGAGACTTCAGAATGGCACGCGAGCGCTCATGCTCTTCGTCCTCCGGAACCAACAGCGCGTAAATCGCCGAGGTGTCCAAAAAGACCAGGCTCACCGGCCAAAGGCTCCATTCAAGTAGTCGTCGTGTCGGCGAGACACGTCCCGAGCACCTTCCTTGTCATGACACTGCCCCACCGCCTCCCACAGACCAGCCCAATGAGCTGGGCGCTCTGTCTCACTCAAGAACAGCTCCACGCTCTCCCTCACGAGCTGGGAGATGGACTGCGAACGCTTCGCGGCAAGAACCTTCAGTTTTCGATATTGACCTTCATCTAGCTGCACTTGGGTACGGATCATGCCATCATGTTAGCACCAATCTGCCTACATGACATCATATTCTGTTGAATGGCAATTGGCAAATCATGCTTTTGGGGGACGGGACTGTTCTCAGCCTGACGGCAACCGAGAATGCACCACCTTGTCGGCTAATGGTAAGGTACCCTCCGCAGGTCGGAAGAATCGGGAGAGAGCCCATGTCATATAAAGCTTGGTTTCAATGCATCCATCCGGATTGCAAGACGACTTACCCACTCAATACCATCATTTATCGTTGCAGGGAATGCCAATCTCTGCTCGAGGTTCGCCACGATATCAAGTTGCTCTCCCGCCGAGACGCAAAGGCATGGATGAAGCTGTTCGAAGACCGCAGCGGAAGCAATCGGTGGCCTTTTGGATCGGGGGTTTGGGGAAAAAGAGAATGGATCCTGCCCGAGATCGAGGATGACAACATCGTTTCGCTTTATGAGGGTGGCACCAATTTGTTCTGGGCGGAGCGTTTCGGAAAGATTCTCGGTCTGGAGGATCTATGGATCAAATTGTGCGGTAATACCCATAGCGGTTCCTTCAAAGACCTGGGCATGACGGTGCTGGTTTCCCAGGTGAAGCAAATGATCTCGGAAGGCGCTCCCATCAAAGCGGTTGCCTGCGCATCGACCGGAGATACCTCGGCCGCACTCGCCGTTTACTGCGCCGCCGCCGACATCCCTTCCATTGTCCTGTTGCCGAAAGGCAAGATCTCCACCGCCCAACTGGTGCAACCGATTGCCAACGACGCTCTGGTGTTGTCCTTGGACACCGATTTCGACGGTTGCATGAAAGTGGTACAAGAGATCACCCAAGACGAGGGGATCTACCTGGCCAACTCCATGAACTCCCTCCGAGTGGAAGGGCAAAAAACCGTCGGGATCGAAATCCTGCAGCAATTCGACTGGCAAGCACCCGAGGTGATCATCATTCCCGGCGGCAACCTGGGTAACGTATCGGCGTTGGGCAAGGGCCTGCTGATGATGCAGAAATTGGGGCTCATCACAAGACTGCCCCGTATCGTGGTCGCCCAGGCCGAAAGGGCCAATCCGCTCTATCGTGCTTACCAAAAAGGGTTCGAGCGGTTCGAGCCGATCCAAGCGCAAAAAACCCTCGCCAGCGCGATTCAGATCGGCAACCCGGTCAGCTTCGAGAAAGCCATTCGGATCCTGCAGCGATTCGAGGGCATCGTGGAACAGGCCACCGAAGCCGAACTGGCGGACGCGGCCGCGAGAGGTGACAAAACCGGAATGTTCAACTGCCCGCATACCGGCGTTGCTTTGGCGGTTTTGATCAAGTTATTGAAGGCAGGCAAAATCGATCCGTCAGAACGGGTCGTCGTTATCTCCACCGCCCACGGTTTGAAGTTCACGGATTTCAAAGTTCGGTATCACGAAAACAATCTGGAGTTTCCCAGTCAACATGCCAATACCCCGCTCGATCTGCCCCCGCGCCTGGACGCGGTCAAGGAAGCACTCGACATGGCACTAAAGAAAAGGGCTCGACCCAACGACTGATCTCTAGCTTGTATTGGAAGTTGACCCTACGTCGTCTATCACTCGATGACGCTACAACCGTCTTGCTCACACTCCATACGAAGCACTAGATCCTTCAGGATCTGTCCCTTCGCGTCGCGGCAGGTCAACTCGACCCGAAGGCGACTTCCGTCGTCCTCGAGGTCCATGAGTCCGAACTGCTGAGCTTTCAGAAGTGGGAACCACCTCTTGGGAGCGTAGTACCCATGACTGTAGGGACCGCCCTTGACGCGGGGATAGCGATCGAGTGGGGCGCCATGGATTACGGGAAAAGCAGGTTCATCAGGAGCTCGGTCGCTGGCATAGTTGGAATTCGTCCCATCATCGATGGCGACCATGTGGCCGTCTCCGCTCAACATGACGAGACGGTCGACCAGGTCAAACTCCTCAATCATGTCGGCGATCATCGTTCTTTCATGGCTATAGGGTTCCCAACCATGCTTATTGCCGGGTTTGTTTCTGGTGATCCATGGAACTCCGTTGACCAAAACCACCAGAGGATAGCCTTCCCCGGCAGATCGCAACTCCTGACGTAGCCATTCCAATTGATCTTTTCCCAACATGGTCTTCTGCGGCCCGTCCGGTTCTTCCTCCGGCACCCGCTCGGCGCGAGGATCGAGCACCAAAAAACGGACCCGTCCGACGGTGAAAGCCTGCTGAATCGTTTTGACCTCCCCGTCCACCGGCGAAAGAGGATAATGAGGCACGAATTGCTGGAAAGTCTGCAAAGCAGCCGGTCTGGAAGGCGATGTGCTGTCCGCGTCATTCGACCCGAAATCATGATCGTCCCAGACGTAAGCGACCGGTGTGGATCGGTAAAAACCCCCTTGACGGGGTGACGTCAAAACACGGTCATAGGCCCGCCGGAAGGCAGACGGATCGTTGCGCGCGATGTTCTCGTAGTGGAGATCTCCCATGTGGATGAAAATGTGCAGATTCAAATCCTTCAGTGTGTCGAAGATTCGATGGTTGGAGCCGGTGCTCCCACAGGAGGCGAAACCAACTCGAAAAGACATGGGACCATCGGCAAAGGTATGAAGGCGCCCCGGCGGCCCGGAACCGTCTCCGGTCTCGACGACGTACCGGTACTCTGTGTTGGATTGGAGCCCCGCAAGTTGGAAGGTCACCACTCCGTTGCGATCCGCCTCCGAAGAAGTACTTGCCGGAAATTCCAGTACCGACTCCGGCTCCTCCGTCGGATTCACCCGCAGTTTGGCCTCCTGAATGCCCGACTGAAGCTTCGCCTTGACGACCGCCGAGTGGGTGGTCACCGCCCCAGACCAAATCCAAACGACCTCCTTCGAAGCGGAGTCAGCCCAACCGGTACGTCCCCCGAAAAGGCAGAGCACCGCCGCCAAACACAAAGAGAAGCATCCTGCTTTATTTCTTGATTTCATATCTATGCACACCTTAGCCAGCGGCAAAAACAACGTCAAGCTCCCGATGAAGTTTTACGAATTTCTACTCATTGCGTATCAAAACAGCGTGGCCGTCCGGGTCACGGATTAAAACGCCGCGTGCGGCGCTGCGATCGAGAGGCTTCAGGGCAGCGGCGTCGGAAGAGATGAACGTGACGTCGAGACGCTGCAGCTCCTCGAGGGCTTCGACAAGATTGTCCACGAAGAGCGTGGTGTGAAGATGCCACAGGTCGTTCGGCCGTGAACCGGCAGGGTAGGGCCGACCGCTGCGGGGGGTGATGTAGTCGAGAAATTCGATCCCCGGCCCGGCGGCTGCTCGCATGCCGGTGATGCGGACCCGAGATCCGAAAACGTGGTTCAGATGCTCCTGCTCGGTGCCGTAGTTCAAGCTGTTTCCAGCAACCCGGAATCCCAGAGACTCATAGAATAGGACACTCCGGTCGGTATCGCTTACAGCGATCGCCGTGTGATCGATGCCGAGGAACAAATCGCCGTTCGTGTGCTGCCATTTTGGATCGCCCTTGCCAGGCGGGAAATAGATGAGCTCGAGCGGATGGTTGTCGGGATCGCGGAAGTAGAAGGCTTGGATACCCGCCGCCGCTTGGTTCCATTCGGGCAATGTCTGAGGTGCGGTGGAGATTTGACTGACCTTGTAACGGTTCACACGCTCATAGGCTTTTTCCATGTCGCTGACGACGATCGCGATGTGTTGGAACCAGCCATCATGGCTCCGCGAGTCAAGGGGGACCGGCCGTCCCTCGGGAGTCACGTACTGGACGAGCTTCACCGTTTCGGTCCCCAACTGAAGAGTCGCCGCTCGGACATTCGTTCCAAAGATCCCGGTCAACCGGTCAAAATCCGCCGAGATGTCTTCAGCGCGAGCCACTTCCCGGAAATCGAGAACCTCGGAGAAGAACCGGACGGAGCGGTCGAGGTCGGCGACCGGGAAGGCGATGGATGCAACCCGGGTCGTGCGGATCTCCGCCGATAGTAGCAAGGCGCTGGAAAACGCCAGGGCGATAACCGCCACCCAAGGCGATGTCTTTCCGACCTGCTTCGCTACCTGCATGGTCTGCCTCTATTCAACAAATGGTCATCCCCGGTGCGTTAATTCGGACGAATCAACCACCTGTTGCGAAACCTGGATACAACGTCATTCCGCCGTCCACGAAAATGCTGGTGCCGTTGATGTAATCGGCCTGATCCGATGCGAGCCAGGCCGCCGCACGGCCGATATCCTCGGGCTCGCCGATCCGCTTGTAGGGAATCAAATTCATCAGTTTTTCGTAGGCCTCCGGTGTCCCCCAGGCGTCCGTGTTGATGGGAGTGCGGATAGCGCCCGGCGAAATGCTGTTGACACGGATTCGGAACGGCGCAACCTCTTGGGCAATGCTCTTCATCATGAGCATGACGCCGCCTTTCGAAGCCGCATAGTTCACGTGTCCCGCCCAAGGTATGAGCTCGTGGACCGAGCTCATACAGATAACCTTGCCGGCGGCACAGGAGACCTCGGGCACCACACCTCGCCGCTTGAACTCACGCACGGCCTCCCTCGCGCAAAGGAACTGGCCGGTGAGATTCACGCCAAGGACCAGGTTCCATTGGTCAAGCGTCATCTCGTCGATAGGTGCATCCTTCTGTAGACCGGCGTTTGAGACCAGGATGTCAATGGTGCCGAGCTCATCGAACATCTTCTTGAACATGGCTTGCACTTGAGCTTCGTTCGAGACGTCTGCCTGCACCGCTAGAGATTTGGAGCCGTTTTGGTTGATCTCATCCGCTACTTCTCGAGCACGATCCTCGCCGTGGACGAAGTTCACAACCACATCGGCACCCGCTTTTCCCAGCTCGATGGCTACCGCCTTACCAATGCCCGAGTTGGCACCGGTAACGAGGGCTTTCTGCCCTTTGAGTATCTGCGGGACCCGACAGGTAGGCATGACAACTTCTGGCAATGTTTCGGGTTCTTTATATTTCATGGCTTGCTTACTCCTCTGTGACGCCATCCGTTGGCTTCTCGTAGTTTAGCGCAGAGGTGTCAACCGGGCGGATCGGCCTACCACCACCCAGTCTCCTACCTGAAACGGGCGGTCGAGGAGTACCGTGATCGATCCGAAAAAGTTCTTGACCGTGTCCTGGGCCGCCAAGGCGAACGCGATACCGCCGAGGCCGAGCCCAGCCAGCAGACTGGTGATATCGATGTTCAAGTTGTCGGCGAGAAAGACAATGCCAAAAGCAGCGATGAAGATCTTGGCTGACTTACGCACCAGCGGAACCAGGAGATCGTCGTAACGGGTGTCGGTTTTAGAGGCGCGATCCTCCAGCATCGCGGCGACGATATCGACCATCCGGTAAGCCGCCCAGATGATCGCCGCGATGGCAACGAACACCGAGAAAGACCAGAATCGCCAGCGCAATCCACTGCCAGTATTCGAGCAGGAATCCTCCACGGCGCAGGCTCGCCGGCATGCTATCCCGCAGCCACATGGCGATGGTGCGGGGGGCCTGCTCAACACCTTCGACCACCTCGCGGCCCCGGACCACCGCCCACAGATCGGGTAGACGCTCAATGGTGTCGCGCGAGAAGAGCCACTCGCCGGTCTGATTACGTTCCAACGCGATCGGGAGGCCTTCGACCGCACGCCATACCTATCGGCTTTGCCCTCCCGCATCCTCCGGGATCTCTTCGTAGCGCACGAACGCCACACGGTCCATCACCTTTTTTAGCTGAGTTGCTACCTCCCTGCCCCGGGTGGCCAAAACATCGCCGGTGAGGTTCTCGTGCCCAAGATCGAGCGTCGCGATGGCACGGTTCCAATCACGCTCCGACATGGCCACCAGAAAGGTTCGCATGGTGGCACGTGGGCTCGCCCGCTCCGCCGGCACCGTCTCGATCGGGGGATTGGGCGAGTCTTCCTGCGCGGTTTTCTCCGCCAATCCGGGGAGCGTTTGGCCTGAAAGAGGAAGTGATAGGAACAAAACCAGAGCCGTGAAAAGCCAGGTGATCCGTAACATTCCGCTAGCGATTCGCGCCGTCATTCCATACAGGGGCATAAGTTTGCTCTCAGTCTCATTGTCGAGTGGAGTAGAGGCCGTGATCGAGCACATCCATCATCGCATCGAACCTCCGCTCGAATAGCTGTTCGGAGCTTTCGTTGGGACACATGAGCTCGAGGGCCGGTCTCATCATGTGTGAGAAGAGGATGAGGGGCAAAAAGGATTGAGTAGAGGAAGAAGTCTCCCATGTCGCTGACGATTAAAGAAAAGGAACTTGTTAATATCGGCGCTTCGGTCGCTACCGGCTGCAAGCCCTGCACCGATTATCACTTCAAGAAAGTCCGCGAAGCCGGCGCTTCAGATGAAGAAATCAAACAGGCGTTCTCCGATGCACTGGCGGTGTGCGACGGCGCTAAAGAGATCATGGAGAGCCACGGGCTCAGCCATCTGGGAATCGTCAAAGAGGCAGGCCCGCCTTGCTGCGGCGGACGCACCACCCGTATCCGAGAGTTGGTCTCCATTGCCGCCGCTTTTGCCGTCAACTGCACGTCGATCCTCGAAAGGCACGTGGACCCATCGCGATCGGTCGGTATTACGGAGGATGAGATCACCACGGTGCTGGATTCAACATTGTTCATCAAAGGTGAGGCCGCCCACTATGTGGACAAAATCGCCAAACTCGAGGAAAAAAACGTCCGGCTACAGCAGTTGCTCGACGAGCTCAAGGCAACCCAGGCACAGCTGGTGCAGTCGGAGAAAATGGCGGCGCTGGGCAAGCTGGTGGCGGGCATGGTTCACGAGATGAATACCCCCCTTGGTGCTATGGTGAGCGCCACCGACGTCTCCAGCCGGTCGGCCTCCAATATCCTGGAGGATCAAGGGTGAAGGCCAAATCACCATCCGAACTTCGGTGGAGAACGGGAACGTGCAGTTGGAGATTGCCGACACCGGCGTCGGCATTCCAACCGAGAGGATGGAAAACTTGTTCGACCCGGATTTCAACAAAAAGGGGTCACGGGTCAAAGCCGGACTCGGACTGTTTACCAGCTATCACATCGTCCAGAAGCATCAAGGTCTCATAAAAGCAAAAAGCCAGGTAGGCAAAGGCACCACGTTCACCGTCACCTTGCCAATCGATGTCGACCGATCGCGAGCCGGTGAATCGGCAGCGCCGGACAAACCCGCCCATCGATGCGACCGTCTTTAGCTTCTAGCTCCCGCAATCTGAGGTGTATCTCTTTTCGGGCGTCGTTCGTCTATATCTACAGCGGCCCGAAAAAAGCTCGGACCCGCAGAAAGGAGAAAACCGGCGGCCATCATGAAGGAAGCGGCCGATCTACTTACAGGTACGCATCTTTACGAAGAGCCGGCTTCGGAAGGCTGTCCGGCAGAAGCGATGAAGCAAACCTGAAACTTCACTCCTCCCTGAGTGCCACTACCGGATCGACGGCGGTTGCCCGACGTGCCGGCAGGAAAGAGGCCAGTAGAGCCACCCCTGTCAGCACGATCGCGGCGACAGCGTAGGAGGCGGGGTCGGTAGCGCTGACCCCATAGAGCTGGCTGGACATGAGCCGTGTCAGGGCGAGGCCACCGACCAAGCCGATGGCAAGGCCGCCGACAACCAGCTTGACTCCCTGACGAAGCACCAGCTTGAGCACATCCGCGGAACCGGCGCCTAGTGCCATTCGGATACCGATGTCCCGCATCCCCTGACTCACCGAGTAGGCAATCACACCGTAGAGCCCCACGGCGGCCAAGAGCAGAGCCAGCACGGCGAAGGCGGAAACCACTCCCGCCGCCATCCGCGCCGGAAGTAAAGCAAAACCCAGCGCCGTGTGCATCGTCTTGAGATCGGAGACCGGAAGCGTCGCGTCCAGATTTCGGATCTCTGCCCGAATCGCCGGCAGGAGAGCGGCCGGCTCTCCGGCGGTTCTAGCATTTAAAACGGTCGTACCGTGATAGTTTTGAGCCAGCGGCAAATACATGTAGGGTTTCGGATCTTCCCCCAGGCTGAAATATTTGCCGGCGCCGACCAGACCAATGACCTCATGATCCTCTCCTGCGGTGCGGACCCGCTTGCCAATCGGGTCGTCACCCGGCCAAAACCGCTCGGCAAAAGTCTGGTTGATGACCAAGACGGGCGGAGCATCCTCGTCGTCGGTCTCGGCAAAGCCACGCCCGCTCAAGAGAGGAATCCCCATGGCGCGAAAGTAACCGTGGTCGACGAGGTTGTAGTCGATGCTGGGAGCGTTGGAATCCTCCGGTACTTCATATCCCTCGGGCCTGACACCCCTCTGCCGGCCGGCGAAGTGCAGGGGGATTTCAATGGAGAAGCCGACCGCCTGAACCCCCGGCAGTGTCTCCACCCGTTCCCTGAGAGCCCGCCGAAACTGCCGACCCGCCGCTTCATCATACCCCTGGAGGTCGAGGTCCAGAATCGCCACCAGTAGGTTGTCGGGATTGAATCCGGGGTCCAGATTGCGGGCGTTTTGCAAACTCCGAATGACCAGGCCGGCACCGATCAACAAAACGAGCGACAGGGCCACCTGCCCCACCACCAGGACTTTGCGCAGCCGCGAGGCTCCCCCAAATTGCGAGGCAACCCCTTCCTTCAGGGACGCCACCAAATCCTGCTTGATCGCCTGGAGTGCAGGTGCCAGCCCAAAAACAACTCCAGTCAAAACAGCCGCCAGGAACGTGAAACCGAGAACAACCGGATCGATGCTCACCTCCAGATGAATCGGCATACCCGACGGAGGCTGGAACGACTGAATCAATCGGATGAGCAAAACCGCCAATAAAAGGCCGAATCCTCCGCCGAGGATCGATAGCAGAATAGCTTCGGAAAGAAGCTGCCGGACCAGCCTTCCACGACTCGCGCCGAGGGCCAGGCGGATACCCACCTCTTTGTGCCGAGCCGCCACCCGAGCCAGCAGGAGGCCGGCTACGTTGGCGCAGGCCAGCAACAGGACCAGCCCCACCACGGCAAAGACCAAAGTCATGAAGCCGACAAAGCCCTGGCGCACCATCGGATGCAAGCTGGCTTGGGATTCGGGATAGATGTCGATGCTCTTCCCTTTATTACTGTCCGGGTACTCCTCGATCAGGTTCACCATGAGAGCATTGGTGGAATCTCGTGCCTGATCCACCGTGACTCCCGGTTTCAACCGCGCGGTGACGAAGTTGATCCAGTGATAGTCCCTTTGCTCGAGCAAGTTGTCTCCAGGGATGAGTTGCTCTTGCATCAAAATGGGGACCCAGAGATCGTTACGGATGGCGGTGTTGATACCTTGGAATCCCTGCGGGGCCACGCCGATGATCGTGAACGGGTGTCCGTTGATTGAAATCGATCGTCCGATCACGTTTGGGTCAGCACCGAAGCGGCGTTGCCACAGGCCATGACTGAGGATCGCCACCGGATGGGTTCCTGGTGTTCGATCCTCCTCGGGAGCGAAATCTCGTCCCATGGCGATATCGACCCCCAGCCCCGAAAAGTAGTTGCCGGAGACAATCGAGCCGGCCAGTTTCTCGTTGCGATCGCCGTCACTCACGTGCAACGGCCGCAATGTCTCGGCAATCATTCCGCTGAAGACATCGTTCTTGTCGCGAAAATCCACGAAATCCGGATACGAGAAGGATCCAAATTTAAGCCCGCTCGCCCAGCTTATGAATAAGCGAACCAGGCGGTCCGGCTCCTCTACGTCGGGCATTCGAAATAAAAGAGAGTTTGCGAAGCTGAAGGTTGCCGAGTTGGCACCGATACCCAGCGCGATACAGAGCACCGCGGCCAGTGTGAAACC
>SDBT01019639.1_pt1 | contig 10585 bp, 10 predicted proteins | sample 2277101 | NCBI WGS metagenome assembly SDBT01 (sample SAMN10404973, study PRJNA504765) | marine sediment metagenome | isolation source: marine sediment core GS10_PC15, 103 cmbsf | place: Arctic Ocean: Southern Knipovich Ridge | collected 2010
TTGTACTTTTAGCCATACCAATCCTGCCTACAATTAGATTTTGTCAAGTAATATTGTTATTATATTATTGAGGAAAATCTATAAAAACTACGATATTACTTAGAATAGTCTTTAACTTCATTTATGAAAATTACATCGGAAGAAATATTTTCTTTAATATATTTCTATTTTTTTAGTTTTAATTTGCTTTTTTTGATCATTTATTTCCATGCTTGAAACCATTTGTCCACAACCAGCTTTTATGTCTTTACCATTGCTATCAAAAAATTTATATTGAATTCTTGATTGCTTTAATATCTTAATAAAATTTAATGTATTATTTTGATTAGATGGTTCATAATTCGAATAATTTATGGTGTTATAAGAACTAATTTTAACATATAGTTCTTTATTTTTTATTATGGACACTAATTGTTGAGCTTGTTCAGGTAAATCATTTATATTATTGATTAGTACATAATTGATACATGGATAATCTTTTGTTGCATTTGCAAAAAAAGCTATCATTTTCAAAGATTTTTCAATATCAAGTAATTGATATCTAAATAATTTCTTTCTTTCTTTGTTATTTGGTGAATGTAGGGAGAATTGAATATGAATTTTATTTTTAAATGAAAAATCAAGAAAATTATATAAGTTCCGATTTGGAAGAAGAGTTGAAATATTTATTTTATGTAATATTGGATATTTTTCAATTAAGATTTTTATGGATTTAATAACTTCCTCTGAATTAGAAAGTGGTTCACCTATTGCCATAAACGTTACATCGAAAGTAGAAGGTTTAGAACTCAATAAATCTAATGACGATTCTACTTGTTGGACCATCTCAACAGCTGTCAAATTTCGAACAAATGGACGATATCCATTACTACAAAATGAACATTTAAAGGGACATCCAACTTGTGACGAGATACAAATAACAATAGGAATTTGGCGGTGTGGCAAATTTAATATACATGATTCTATCAATCCCCCTTTAGATGTTTTATGAAGTGTTTTAATAGTACTATCACAAGTGCTCTGAAGTACTTTAATTGTTTCCAGTTCAGAGTACCGATTAAAAGATACTATTTCTTTTTTTTTTGTTATAAAACCACCTCAAATGAGAAATTATGTTGGGAATATGATTTAAATATCGAATAAACTTCTTCCCATGTTAGATGTGATATTAGATAAGCACATTTCCAATCATCTTTATAACCTTCAAATCTTGAATCGAGAAAGTCCCAGAAATCTTTTATCGATTCATTTTCTTCTCTCACCTGTGGTTCAAGAAGAATATAGAATAAATTTTCTATATATTTTTTTTGAATATCCGTTGTTCTTTCTATATAAGGTTTTTTATAATTTGGCGTTATAACCTCTTTCCATATAAAATCGTTGATTATATTATATCCGCGATCAGTTTTAAGTAAAGGTATATTCATTTCAAGGATATCTGAATACTTGGGTTTTTCTATATCTGCTTTCAATAATGATTTATTATAATCTACAAATCTTTTAACCAGAGTTCCAATACGATCACCAGTTGTACGATTAAATACGCTACGTAAATCAACATCCTTCACTGGATCGTTGATTTCTTCCCAAGATATATTATTAATATCATCAAGTTTTTTGTATTTCATGAAATCTTTACGGATGTCTAATAACCCAACATTTTCTAAATCTTCGATATCTTGTGATATATATGCAATATTATCTGCTACTTGAACAACTTGACCTTCAAGTGTAGAAGGAATACCATTTTGATCCTTTTTATTATGATTTTTTATTCCATCAAGCACCTCTGGTGAGATTACATATTCATAATATTTATCTTTATTATCTATTTCTAATCTACCTAGTGTTAACTTGAAGGAACAATCATCCTTTTGCCAGAAAATGTCTTTCAATGAGGTATTTTCAAATTGATTTATTGCCTTTAAGATGTCCGAATCTTCTTTTAACTCTTTTTGAGCTATAGACTGAACCATTAGACTTCCAGCAACTTCATGATTGAAGATGCTGGATTTACAAAGCGTCTCTAAACAATCATTGGTTGGTTTCCCGAAACACGTATTTCCAATATCATGCCCAAGGGCAATTGCTTCTGTAAGAGTAACATCAAGATTTAAAGATTTACTAATTTCTCTAGAAATTCGTACTACTTCGAGAGTATGAATAAGACGGGTTCTATGACGTGAACTTTGTGGAGGTAATAATTGAGATTTTTGTTGAAGTTTTCGAAATACAGTAGAATATGTAATCTGATCAATATCCCTCTGATACCAAGTTCTTAATGCAACTGATTGAGGTAAATCTTTTGGTTTGTATTCTATCTTTCCTCGGCTATTTTTACAGCTCCAATCAATAAAAAGCTTATTTTTCAAATTAAAAACCCCTCCCATCATTTATTTTATAACTCGGCAATTCAGTCAAGTTATTATGATTATCATAGATTTTCTTTTAATTTAGTAGAGATTTAAATTAGTTCCTCGAATGTTTTATTCAATTTTTTTAAAAATTCTGAATTCTTTAATTTATCATAATATTTTGGATTACAGAAGATATAGCATTGTTTATTTCCTTCAAGAAAATCATCCAATCTCAGGATTTCCACTGGGGTTAATTCCTTTTCATCTGACTTTTCATCATTTCTTATTTTTGTATTATAAATATCAACCCATTCTGATTTTGCTTCTATAGTTTCATTAACTGGAGTTGTCTCAATTATTATATCTCGTTCTTTTAAATTAGGAATATATTTTTTTAGTTTTATTGCTAAAACATTACTAGTTTCAACAATTTTTTCGTAATTCATCTTAAAAATTTGTGTAAAAAATGTTCTGGTGTCTGACTGAATTAATTTAATATTAGATATATTATGGAAATATACAAATCCCGGTTTATATAATCTTCGACCTTTATATCTAAATGGATCTAATAAAGATAATAATTCAGAATCACTATTTCCAGTTTGGCTTTTAAATTCATTATATAAGTTATCAATAAACTGGTCATCTGTCAAATTCATAAGAGTATTAAGTTCTTTCATTGAAACATTATTTCGTGTAATAAATTCATAAAAAAATCTTTTAAACATAGCGTCACATGCTCTTACAGTTTTATGCCAGTATATCTGCTGGTACATTATTATTCTGCATGTAATAATTGATAACAAACAGGTTCTTCCTTTATGAGTAAGACCTATTCTTCCTGTTTTATCACTTATATGAAGTGAATTTAATAATCTTTGGAGGTCAATTCCAAGTCCGTAGTCAACACCACAATGAATACTATCTCTTCTTAAATAGTCAACTTTATCAATATCGATAATGGAACTGATAATCGAGGTCATGAATCTCTCCCTTTTATCTCTTTTATGTTTACTTTTAATTAAGTCTATAATATTTGTAAGTTCAACTTTCCATTCATCTTCAATATATTGTGAGATTTTACATTCTTTAATTATGTCTGCTGCTCTATCTTCATGTTTTTTAAAGTTTTTAAAACCCAATTCTTCTAAATTAAGCTCTTCAATCCAATGAGAGTAAGGATAGTGGCCAATATCATGTAGTAGAGCTGATAATGTAATAATTTTTATTGTCTCATCAATTGGTTTACAAATCTCATTAAAATTGTTTAATCTTGATAAATTTTCGAGATATTTCAATGCAAGATGATAAACACCTAATGAATGTTCAAATCTAGTATGATTTGCACCTGGAAATACATGGTATGTCGGACCTAATTGCCTTACACCTTTTAATCGTTGAAATTGTGGAGTGTCAATTATTTTACGGACTTCTTTGGTTAATAACACTGAACCTGAAACAGGGATTCTTAGTAAGGACTCAAATTTTCCAAAATCATTAGGTGTTAGATAATTTCCTATATTTAGATTAAGTTTCCACATCTTCTAATACCCTCATTGAATTATTCAAGCTACCTCTAAGAAAAAAATACTATTTACTTAATTATTATATATTAGACTTGTTTGTCATTTGAAATAAGCATTAATCAATAAATATAATTTTCTTATTTTTTTTTGCATAATTTTTTCTTTGAACTCTTATATTAGGAGGGAATGAATATAGCAATAATAAGGGGGAATTTTTAGTCGTGTTTAAATTAATGTATTTCTTTGGCATTTTCGCCCTTTAATTCAGATTTAATTTCAGATATATTATTGAAATTTTTGTCAATAAAAATATTTACAAAAAAATAAGTAATTTTTATATTTAAGCATTTTCAAAAAATTGTTACGATCGTATGTAATTGATTTAATCTAAAAGAAAATTCATTTAAGTTAGTTGGATATGAAATGTATTATTTATATAATGCTTTATACCAATATAACTTAGGAAGGAAAATTTCAAATGTATGTAAAAAAAGTCAAAAGGAAATTGATCCAAAAAAAGTGGAATCATGTACTGATGCGATTGTCAATGCGGCTGAGAAGGCTGGACATTCTGAAGAAGAAATATTAAAAATTATAGAATGCATAAGAGATAAACAAATGGCGTTAAACATTTAATTTTTTTAAGGAAGGGTCAAAATTAGAAAATTTAAGGTGCTGGTTCAACTATTTCTTCTTTAGGCATAGTGTAGTAAATTGGCTTAATCTTTTCTGTGGATTCAAATAGTCTTTCTGCAGCATAAAATGAAACTCCTATAGCAAAAAAAACATGCCATAAATTGCCTAGATCAATATTTAAAAATAAGAATAAAACGTATAAACTTACATAACCCAAAATTAGGATGGAAAAGGTATGATCACCCCACTTTTTTAATAATTTTACGACCTTAGTTCTAGGATCCTGCTCCCACATCTCTTTTATACTAAATCGAAATGCAATACCAAGTAAAACAAACAAAGGAGCCATCAACGAAATTAAACCTTCACCATTGGAGATCACAGATTCACCAAAAAACAACCATCCAATAACACTCGATCCTCCAAGAAAAAATAATTTTCCCCCAATCGATTTATTATCAGACATATCAACTTTATCAAATAAAGAAGGAATATAAACTACCACTAGTATCATCATTGCTTCTATTTGAATTGCATTTAGAACGAGTTTAATTGGCCCAAGCATATATCAAAGTAATATTATAAAAACATAAAGAAGAAGAGCTAATCTAACAGACCCTTTGGGTAAATTCAATGGGGAAATTTCCCAGGAGCGATCTATTGATAATGATCTGTTTCCTTTCCATTTTAAACATGTCTTAATATAATTCTCTTTTTCTGTAGTTTCACTCTTCAGAAATTTAATGTGAATACTATGTTCAATTTGGTTTAATGGAAATAATTCCCAGTCTTCTTTGAGTTTTATATCTTTATTAAGAAATCTTCGTTGATGTTTATCAACAGCTTCTACAGGTTTCTCATTTTTTATCTTTTTTTTCATAAAGTTTCGAGGCTTTTTATCAAAAGTTCTGTATAACGCGGCTTTTAAGGTATTATATGATTGACTATTAGGGCATAAATAGATGGTTCTAACCTTTAGATCATTCAATTTAACTTTAATTTTAAAGAGAACCTTTCTTGTTTCTTTTTCCCAAATAATCTTTAAGATTTCATCGATTTCCTTATTTACATCATCAATAACCGGATTAAAGGGTTTTTTCCCCTCTTGAGCGTCTATTAAACTATCATATTGCCCATATCTGAAATTACATACCAATTCACCCAGTCTTTCTAACGACATCGCAACACGACCAAGCCTCTTAATTGTAGCTTTGTGATTCTCTTCTGTCGACGTTCTCTTGACATATTTTTTTTCTAATTTTCTTACTTTTTTTTCGAAGGTTTTAATTTTCTTTTTAGAATTTCTTGCTAAAACCATTAATAGTATTAGGATTCTATCAATCTTTTTAATTCCCATAGATTTAAGTCCAACTTCAGCTAAAGCTAAGCTTTTCTTGCAAATAGGGCATTTAAATTGCTTCATCGCTCTAACTAATGAACATATTTGACACTTAAATACTATTGACTCATTTTTCTGATCCACTTTAACCAACATTGGCTGATTACAATGTTTTGGGATCTCAATTTGTATTTCTTCCTTAATAATATGAAGTGGTTTTCCATTTTGTTCTAGAGGTACATGTTCTTTAGTATAAAGCCCTCCTATTGGAATTTGAATCTGAAGTTTTTGAATTGAAATCAAATATCCATTAAAACTTTCATTATATGCTTGATTAACAAAATGTTGGGTAACTAAATCTTTATCAATAATGAGGTCAATATAATTTGCTAGTTCATTATCTTTACAAAGTAAAGGTCTAGTTAAAGAAGGTTTTTTAGGTTCTTCTTTTTTTTCTTCACTAGTAACTTCAATTACAAATTTATTTCCAGTTAGATCAACCTTAGTTGGTTTTTCTTCGGTCACTATTTATTTACTTTTTTGATTTTTTTTTAAACCTATTAATACAAAATTGTATAAAAAGTTATGTTTTGGATTTGTTTCCATAAGCAAAATTGTTTATTTAGATAACATAATTTTTTAGATTATTTTGATGCAACAATATTCTAATCTTGCAAATACATCTTATTTGGAACAATTAGTAGAGTTATAGATAAAATCAATTGATGTTAAAAGATTCTCCAGATTGTGCTTGATTCATGAGAGGCTAAACCAACCCATCTATCTCCATTTCCTAATGCATATAATTTATTCAGATTTTATATAATTTAATTAACTTTTTAAATCATACTTAAAAATAATCTTGAAAATTTAAGCAATCTATAATCTTTTTTGCGATCGTTTGGGGATCATTTATGCTAGTATCAACAATGCAATCTATAGGTCCTTTAGAAACAGCTTCCAAAAAGATATTTCGTTGATCTAATATAAACTGAATTGTTGTTTCATTATGTCCTTTATCTTTTAAGCGGTCAACTAAGACATTAGGAATTGTATCCAAGATAACCTGAAAAGTTTTTGTACCAGGTAATTCCTTTTGAAGTATTTCAGAGTTTGGATACCATTTAATTTCGATTTCGATACCAATTAAATTCTCACATTTGGTTACGACACTCCAGCGAAGGGTAGCGTCCAAAAAATAAATATTTTGGCTCATTCACCGAAGGCTCCATGTTAAATGCTCCAAAATATGTCAGCGCACCAAAATTTTGAGTATTCTTTGAAATATAACTTAATTTGATTAATACTCTATTCTAAGAAGGTGTATAATTTTAAAATCAGTCCTATTATATCATATATCAAGAAGTAAAAAAGTGAAAAAAAATTATATAAATCCTTTAATCACTCAAGATTTATAAGAGTGACTTTCATCATGAACAATAAAAGGTGGTTGTTATAGCAAAGAAATCAAAGAAAGGTACAGAAAAGAAGACATCAATAATGAAAAGAGCTACTTCCTATGAAAAGGCAAAGGCAACAGCACATAAAGGAAGGCATATTGGGGGTCCAGGAAAAGAAGATTATCGAAGAGGGAATATTAAAGGTGAGGTTAAGAATAGGAAAACTCCTGTAACAAAACCAGAACTCAAGAAAATGATAACTGAAAAGGGTATTAAAGAAGTGGAAAGTAAGGCAGGATTCACAAAACCAGCAGAAGAATATAGAAATACATATCAGCCAAAAGTGAAATTATTTCAGAAAGGAAAGCTTATTCCCAAGAAAAAACCTAAAAATAAGACGTAAAAAGTTCTCATCAGGTCGATGTTGTCAATTACTAAGATGTAGAATCTTAATATGTATCTGTTCTTTATACAAAATCAATAAATATTGAATTTATTTTAATTCTGATTTAGAAATTTTATTATTCCATTGCATAATATACTTAAAGATAACGGAATTATAAGTAATAATATCTCTTTGTTTGAGTTATTCACTGTACCTTCTTGTATTTATCTGTGTTCTATAATCTGATTCAGAAAGTAATTTTAGATCGCAAGAAATTCCTTCCTTCCAAATTTTTATTACATTATTACTACTTCCTGTATTAGCATTGACTTTAAGAATTTTTTTCAATTTATCTATCAAATTAGGATAAACTTTTTGTTTAGAAGGACTTCCGAATATCCAAAAAATTACATCTAAATCGCTTTTGTCTCTGTGTTCTCCTATTGTTCGAGAGCCCCATCTCGCAACACCCCTGATATTATATCCCGAATTATTATAGATAAATTTTTTTAGACTATTATAAAAAGCAGAATATCTCTGCTATACTTCTCTTCTTATTGACATAAATTCACCATTATATTATTTTTATGATTTTTTGTATTATGTAAATGCGGAATAATATGTTTTATTAATATTTCGACTTCGCAATAAACCAACTTATATGTAATAGATATAATATATAAGAACCATCTATTGTAAACCGTTTAAATTAGTTAAGTAATAGTTGAGCAGGCAACCCCAGTGATGTCATGCGAACTATCTACTACCTTAGTATCTATTATTTTTTCAAAAGGTGAAACTTCTCTATAAAAAATGACATTAATATCCATCCAAGGATTTTTAATATTGTTCCATCTTCATATATAATATTTTCCTTCAATTACATTTATAAATTGACAGATAGCTAAATTAAAAACCCCTCAACGATATCTAGTTTGTTTCCCATAGACTATAGGATCAACTCCTCTTATATTATTTCCAATTCATTGTTGAGAAGTTCCTAAATGATGGACAATATAAAACAAAAAAGGATTATTATAGGTTTTCTTTAGCAAATTGTTTTATACTATTTATCATATCATCTATTTTTTCCTCTGTTATAGAACTAAAACCATCTTCTTGCTGAGTTTCCGGATGTGCTGCCTTATTGCCTATATCTAACCAAACTTGATTTAATCGCCATTGTTCTTTTGTAATTATTTTCTTTTTTTTTAATTCATCATTTGCTACGGAAGCTTTATCAGAACTTAAAGCAATTCCATTATCGTAACATAATTTTTTCAAAGTGTCTTCAATAACGATTCTAGCTAAAACACAAGCCGCTCTATTCAGAGGTTCTGTATTTATTGCTCTTAAGTTCTGAGCTTGCTCAATCATGTCATTGTAGATATCTAAAGTTACTATTTTAACTAAATCTCTAGTAATTAACGGTGATATAATTGTTTTACGATATGATATTCCTGTAGAGAGGGGAATTGGTATCGGAATTGGCAAAATGTACTTCCAAGATAAACCCTACGGATATTCTGCTTCACTTCCCACTGCGGAACTATTATTAACTGATATTTCTGATTATGGAGATTACACAACCTTTACAAATCCTTACTATTATCAAATTCCATTAGATTTAACACCATTTGACACAGAGTTCACAAACTCCTTTAAAGAGATAAAAATCGATTTTGATATAAATGACGGTCAGATAGATCCTCAATATATAATAGACAATGCAATTAGCTTTACCGATATAATTTTTTCGATACCATATCTCAATTACGAGCTAACAATTGGCGAAATTATTATCCAAAGTGTTTCTGATGAACCAATCGGTTCGACTGAATATATTGACCAACGTGTATGGCAATTTACTGAAGTTGAGACATTCACATCTGATGATGATCCTACTGATGACACATACACTCTAACCCAGACAAACGATCCATTGTTCTGGGGTGATGATAAGTGGGTTAATTATATTATGATACAGGACGAAAATTATAATTATTATGGAGCTACCATTCAATCCTCTGAAGAAGATCATCAATTACATTACGATACCACCAATAATTATTTTGTCTGGAATAGTAATTTTGATCAATTTCAGGAATATTACGGAACTCAAATCCAACTTCCATTACTTGTGGATTCAGATACTGAGCTTTATTTCGCTTACGCTACAGCAACTTCTTGGCAAAACCCTATTAATATCGATTACTCCCAGATTGATACAAGTACTTTTGATATAATATTTGGTAACGATTATTTACTCACACCTAGGTTTGAATTCTGGGGTGATACCGTATATGAAAATACAGAGTTCGACTATGAATTGACTCAATATTATTCAGAATTATTTACAGCATATACTGCCCCTGGTGCTTCTGGGTATACCTATCAATTTGATATAGATGATTATTCCTTAAATAACGATTTCACTAACTTACAAGTATTTAAAGTAATGACCTTAAAACCGACTTTGGAAGAATTTGAAATTATCGATGATAACTTTAATTATGATATTGACTTCGATCCAGCCAATAATCAAATAACTATTACAGATTTAATTCTCGGAGATGGCGACTTAGATGATTTTGATGTAATAACTGTAATTTTGAGTCATGCTTATGGTCCACTCTCTACATTCTCAGAGATTCAACTTACACAGTCTTTCCATGATGCGTATATTTCCGACGCAGAAGATACTTTCTATGATTACTTATCAATTTCATTTGATTATTCCTTATATATTTAATATACAAGCTTTTGAATTAGATATACTAAAGACTATTACACTGACAGATTCAGACAAAAAAACACTCATAAATAAGTATAAAAATTTCTATTTCGTAATTGGAATGCCTGATGATCATAAGAAGGAATTTCTTGAAGAAAATATCAGTACTGCTCTGAAGGATCTACAAAAAATGGGTTTTGTGCAAATG
>SDBT01019641.1_pt1 | contig 10585 bp, 13 predicted proteins | sample 2277101 | NCBI WGS metagenome assembly SDBT01 (sample SAMN10404973, study PRJNA504765) | marine sediment metagenome | isolation source: marine sediment core GS10_PC15, 103 cmbsf | place: Arctic Ocean: Southern Knipovich Ridge | collected 2010
TTAATAGGTGCTCGGTGATCGATAGTCAGTGTTCAATTGGTTTGCTTTTCGCTTGTGGCTTTTTGCTTCTTTGCTTCTATGTCCAGAGCTGAAATTTCATTGGAACAACTCGACTCGACCAACTTTCTCCTGACTCATTTGCTGGCAGCTTCACAGGACGTGACCACGCAGAATGTCCCGGGGACACCGAACGCATATTCCTGGGTTAGGGGACCCTGGATGCAGGTTGCTGAGTTTCAACAGAACCGGCACGAACAGTCACAAACCAGTCCCGCACCAATTAGGCGTGAGACTATGCTCAATTTCAATTGGGGCGGGATTGCTCCTGTAAACCTCGGCGCTCAGGTTGATAAAAAAATGCCGCAGAGCAGTTTACTTCTTGCACCAAACCCGAATAGTCTCCTCAAACACCAACTGTACAAAGATAGGATTAGTATTCCCAAAAGCCAAAAGGATAACAGAAGCAAAATTGAACTTCAGCAGATAATTGAGCAAATCCGCTCCATCAAATTTGAACCAAAGAGCCAGACCGCTCAACCTCTCATTACTCTTGAGCCGCCGACAACAACCGAACCCAATGGAACTTTATCCGCCGCAGAGGCAACAGAAGAATCTGAGAAAAAAGAAATTGAATCCAAACTGCCGTACGTGCCTGTAACCGACCGGACTTTGCAAATGCTCCAGAATCTGTCCCAACATCCGGACCAACTGAAAAATCCTTTGGAGCTGGCAGAGCTTTTGTTTCTCAGTGGCCATCTGAAAGAAGCAGTTGTTTTTTACCGGCAAGCCCTTAATCGCTGGAATCCGGACCAGCTCAGCTCGGCTCAGAACAGGCCCTGGATTTTATTTCAAATAGGTAACTGCCTGAGAGATGATGACCCGCCGGAAGCAATGAAGATGTACAGACAGTTAATTACAGAATATCCCGGGGCACCGTGGACAGATTTGGCAAAAGCCCGGGACAAATTGATTGATTGGTACCGGAAAGACAAACCACGAACGTTGATTGCAGAATGCCAATTTTAGGTTTTTCAATCGAAAATGGAGCACGCCGGAAGTGACTGAAAATGAAATAAACAGCGTAAAGCCAGGCCGTCAAAAAGGCCGGATTGCAAATGTGTTGATAGTTGATAACGACCCGCAGTTCGCTCGATTTATGCTTGAGATTTTAGCTCGCAGAGGGATTCATGCAAATCTTGCCAATGATGAAAAAGCCGCTGTTGATTTTCTCGACAAGCACTGTTACGACCTTGTGTTCACCGACGCACAAATAAGCCGGTGCTCTGATTTGTCAGGCCGGCCACACGATGGCTTCGAACTGCTTGAGAAAATTAAGGCGAATTCCCCGGAACTGCCGGTAATTATGATAGCGAATAGCGGATATGCTAAACCCTATACGCTAAACGCTATGCGCTGTACGCTATCGACTGCCGTCATGGCCATCCGTGCAGGCTGTTGTGATTTCCTCATCAAACCGCTCGACCGAGCCAAAATAGAGATCCTCTTGGATACCTTCCTGCCCAATCACAGTCTCTCAACCATAGCTTCAGCAGACGAGGGCACCTGCAGCCTTTACAAAATCGTCGGCAGAAGTGCAAAACTCGCTCAAACAGTCAAACTCGCCGAAAGAATAGCCCCAACCGCCGCACCGGTTTTAATAAGCGGGGAAAGTGGAACTGGAAAAGAGCTGATTTCTTTCCTCCTGCATCACAAAAGCAGAAGGGCACAGGGACCATACATCAAAATCAATTGTGCCGCATTAAGTGACTCCCTTCTTGAAAGTGAGCTGTTCGGTCATGAAAAGGGTGCCTTCACCGGTGCCTATAATCAGCGAATAGGACGGTTCGAAATGGCTCACGGCGGAACCCTGCTCTTGGACGAAATCGCTGAAACACCCGTAAAATTTCAGGCCAAACTGTTGAGAGTCCTCGAACAGCAGGATTTCGAACGTGTCGGCGGAAATGAAATTGTTAGAGTCAATGTTCGAATAATAAGTACTACCAATAAGGATTTATTACAGCAGATTGCAGAAGGTCGGTTCCGTCAGGACCTTTACTATCGCCTCAGCGGCGTAAGATTAATTATCGCACCTCTGAGAGAACGAACCGAAGATTTGCCCGACCTTGTGTGGTATTTTGTCAACCTTTACGCACCACAGGCCCGGCGGAGTATCACTAAACTTGACCACGTGATGATGGATATTTTTGCCAGATACCATTGGCCAGGTAATGTCCGGCAATTGAGAAATGTTGTCCTCACTTCACTGATTCTGGGAGTCGGACAAACACTCTCCTTGGCTGATGTCTCCTGGCTTTTTGATGAACTGCAGCCGCTGCCACAGGAGAACAGCGGATACGCAATAGCCGATAGCGGTTGTGCTAAACGAAATACGCAATTCGATTTACCCAATACGCAGGAGGGACTAGCCGGAGTACCGCTTGAACAGGTAGAGAGACGGGCAATTTTGGATACCCTGCGACAGACAGCTGGTAACCGGACCAAAGCTGCAAAGGTATTGGGCATCAGTGACCGAACGTTGCGAGACAAAGTCCGTCGATATCGCCAGCAGGGTTGCCCGCAGTTAGCATGATAACTATTGTTGTTTAACAAATAATTGAGGCGAAAGAAAAAAATGGCAGATGCTGATGATGCAGAAAAACAAAAAGATACAGAGGTAGAAGAAACAGAAAAAAGTACGGAGGAAAAAACAGAAAAAAAAACCTCCGGTGGCGGTATCTTGCAGTGGATAATAATGGCTGTTGTAGTAACTCTTTGCGCCGCTGCCGGCCTCGGACTCGCCCGATTATTTGCCGACTCCACCACATCAGAGAAAAACGAATCTTCTCAACAAGACCAGCCGCCACAGCCAGAGGGCGTAAAACCAGAAACCACAGATTTGAGCGCACAGGATTCTCAAAAAGTCTGGTATTATGATTTGAAGCCCGTTGTCGCAAATCTTGATGAACCTGGTGTAACACGATATGTTCGAGCCGCTTTAACTCTCGAGATAAACCATCAGGTCGATGAAAGAAAAGGCATTAATTTTCTTGAGCAGAAAAATCCACTCTTGACAAACTGGCTTACTATTTACCTTGCAAGTCTGAGCCTCGAAGATATCAGAGGAAATAGAAACCTCAAACGCATTCAATTGGAAATACTCGATGCCTTCAACGAAAGGCTTTTCCCTGATGCCAGACCTCAAATCAAAAAAGTTCTTTTTAGGGAATTTGCTGTACAATGAGTAACGCACCTGCTAACAACTTGAGTAAAGAAAAGATACAACAGCTCCTCGCTGCTCTCGGTTCCGGGCCAATAGAGGACACCACACAAATACAGACTGCTGAATACAACTGGCAACAACCTCACTATTTTGACCGCCACCAACTCAATAAACTTGACGATTTTACAAAAAAAATAGGCAAAACCATTGCTCGTAAATTTGCCACTTTATGCCACGGCGATTTCGATGTGACAGTTGCTTCGACAACGCAGAACTTTGCTGCTGAACTTCTTGACCAGGCATTAGACAGCAAACATAATGATTATTACCTCGCTTTCGGCACCGCCCAGAAGCATCCCTCCGGACTCGTTGGAATACCTACCAAAACTGCATTTATCTGGGCAACACAATTGCTCGGAGATACCAAACCGGAAGGAGATTCGAGAACAGATTTATCACAGTTGGAAGAATCGCTCTTATTCGATATAGCCTCTGCCATTGTTGAGGCACTTTCCGATGCTAATAGCAACTGTGATTTCCAGCCGGCCAAGAGCATCGTCAGAAGACTGTTGCCTATTGAACTGAAAGGAACAGAGGAACTTTGCAAGATTACTTTTCACGTCAAGAAAACCGACGCAGACAATACTGAAGCTTACCTCTTGATACTCTCCAGCAACTTGGAACCTGTTGTGGGAAAAACTGTTCAAGCTACCGGCAAATTATCAGCCGAGGGTATCTCAAAAGCAATCCTTGGCCGTATGCAGCAAATGCCGGTTTCTGTTACTGCTCAGTTGGCTTCTACAATGCTTACTATTGAAGAGATAATGGGTCTTCAGGTTGATGACATATTGTTACTTGATAAAAGAATTAATGAGACGGTTGACTTGATAGTAAATAACCGAATGGCTTTCCGAGGATGCCCTGCAAAATTAGCCGGTAAGTACGCTGTGGTAATTACAGAACTCTCTTGTGATACAGGGTAAAATATAAATCCAATTATAGGCACCGGATAATTAAAAGGAAATCAAAATATGGCAGAAACAACTGAAACCGTAGAAGAAAAGCAAGACCAGCAAAACGCTACCGAACAAGGAGACTCAAAAACACCTGTACAACCTGTTGAATTTTCCGAAGCTGTTGACAGCGAGGACACAGGCGCAGGCGGAAGTCTCGACCTCTTACTCGATATGAGCATACTTGTTACGGTTTCTATCGGCCAAACAGAGATACCCGTCAGGCAGCTTTTACAGATTGGTCCAGGCTCGGTATTGAGACTCGATAAATCTATTGATGACCCCGTAGACTTGTACCTGAGGGACAATAAGTTTGCTACTGGAAATGTGGTCGTGGTAGAGGACCACTTCGCCGTTAGAATAAAACAAATTCTGGGCACAGGTGTTGATGCGAACACACCAAAAGCATAATGACTCAAGCCTGAAACCTAAAGCGGGATACCGGATGAGAGATACCGAATACGAAATACTCGATTCACCTCTGGTAGAGCACAGCAATATTATTTTGGCTGTGGGAATGGTTACAATTCTTGCCACTCTTTTAATTCGTATGCCAACACCATTGCTGGATATACTTTTGGCCTGCAGTTTATCATTGGCCGTGGCCGTTTTGATTATTACTCTATCGTCAAAAGAAGCTCTCGAATTATCTACTTTCCCTTCGCTGCTCCTTTTCGTAACCCTCTTTCGACTCTCTCTTAATGTCGCCTCTACCAGACTGATACTTCTGCAGGGAAATGCCGGAGAAATTATCCAGACATTCGGCAATTTCGTTGCCGGAGGCAGCATCGTCGTAGGACTGGTAATATTCTTAATACTTTTTGTTATCCAATTTATAGTAATTACAAAAGGTGCCGAGCGGATAAGCGAAGTTACTGCTCGGTTTACCCTCGATGCTATGCCGGGCAAGCAAATGGCAGTCGACGCAGACCTTAACGCAGGAACTATTACAGAGGCACAGGCCAACGAACGAAGAGCAAAAATTGTCAAGGAAAGTGAGTTCTATGGCGCAATGGATGGTGCCAGCAAATTCATTCGAGGAGATGCCAAAGCAGGACTGGTAATCACCGCTATTAACATCATTGGCGGAATAGCTATAGGCTATTCAAGAGGAATGACAATTATAGCTGCCATAAAGACCTATTCTATTCTTTCAATCGGAGACGGGCTCGTCAGCCAGATACCTTCGATTATAATCTCCATAAGTTCAGGATTTCTGGTAACTAAAATCTCTTCACGGTACAGCGTCGGACAGGACCTTACCAGACAGTTTCTTAAAACCAGCCAGCCTCTGATGACCGCATCTTTTATCATTGCTGCAATGGCACTTGTACCAGGCCTGCCTAAGATACCATTCTTATTCTTGGCCGCCGGAACCGCCATGATGGCAAGAACGGCGGCGGCTCAATCTAAAAAGATATCTAAGAAAAAATCAGAAATACCATCGCTGCAAACAAAGCCTGAGAAAGAACCGGTCGAAGAACTACTCGATGTCGACAAAGTTTCTATAAATGTCGGCGTTAGATTGATTGGTATGGTTGACCCTCGTAAAAACAGCACTATCTTCGACCGAATCGGTGCACTGCGGAGAAAATTCGCCCGCCAGCTTGGCATTATTGTACCTCTCGTTCGCCTGCGCGACAATATCAATCTCGAGCCAACCGCTTACGAGATTCGACTCGCAGAAATGCCCGTTGCAAAGGGCCGATTAGAGCCCGATATGTTCCTCGCTATGGACCCAGGCACCGTCCAGAACAAAGTCTCTGGACTGGAAACTACCGAACCTGTTTACGGTTTGCCGGCTTTGTGGATTACATCAGTAAACAAGGAAAGAGCCGAATTAAGCGGATATACTGTTATCGACCCCGAATCCGTACTTATTACACATCTATCCGAAACACTAAAAAAACATGCCGATGAATTGTTGACTCGCGAAGATGTTCAACTTCTACTTGACAGGCTCCGAAAAACACAGCCCTCACTCGTCGGAGAAGTTATTGGAACCGACGGTCAGGTCTCTATTGGACTGCTGCAGGCAGTACTTAAAAATCTCTTGAAGAATGGAATACCAATTCGTGAATTAACCGCAATACTTGAATCACTCGCAGAATATGCTTCAAAAACCAGGAACGCTGCTGTTTTGACCGAGATGGTTCGAAAACGCCTCAGCAGAACCATTACAGACCTGTTACAGGACCAGACCACTGGTAAAATTTCAGCTATAACTCTCGAACCGGTACTCGAACATCAGATGACCTCAAACTTGCGACAGGAAGCAGAGGATGTAAACTTGGCTTTGCCGGCAGAGATGGCAATGGATATAAGCAAAAAAATCGCACAAGCCTGGAAAACAGCAATGGACAAGGGTAAGGAAAAGGCGGTTTTGCTCTGCGATTCCAGATTACGCGCACCTCTGGCTGCGATGTTAGCACGAACAGTACCACCATTGCCGGTCATAGCTTATGACGAAATTGTACTTGGAACCGAAGTAGAACCAATAGAGACTATATCAGGACAGCAAACTCAGGCTACAGAACCAAAAGAACAGCAGCAGACTACTGTACCTGATTTGGCAACGCTGGCCTCAAAATAATATCTCTCCTTAAACGTGAAGTGAGATACAAAATATGCCATTACACGTTCGGTCAATCGCGGTAAGCATTGCTGTCATATGTTTTTTCGCTATCGGCTTGGTTGGCTGCATTACCGGACTTTCGCCCTTTACCTGCTGTAAGAGGGCGCTCGCAGCGGCAACGATTGCCTATCTGGCGGCAGCTTTGGCTGTAAAAGCAATTAACGCTATTTTGATAAACGCAATGATTGAAAACCGGATGAATCAACAAAAGGAAAAACACGGTGACGGTACAGACTAAAAATATCGCCGAACATCAGCTTCTCCAGACCAGCAAAAAGCATCTAAAGGCCGTTGCGCTCCGCGAATACTCTAAGCAGGGAAGACAATCACTCAAAGATGACCAGATAACCAAGTTTTTGCCTATGGTTCGTAAAATAGTTCAGAGGGTGGTAACATATCTCAAACCTCCGTTATCTTTTGAAGATTTGGTCTCCGCAGGCACTGTTGGGCTGGTTAAGGCTGCACGTGATTTCGACCCCTCACACCAGGCCGACTTCAAAACATATGCCTATATCAGAATCAAAGGGGCTGTTATCGATGAAATGAGAGGCTGGTTCTTTCTGCCGGCAGATATCAGCAAGCAGATTCAGAAAACCCTGCAGCTCAGCCTGCAAATCACTGAGCAGACTGGTACCACACCAACCGATGACGAGTTAGCCGAAAAACTTGGAATATCAGTTGATAAACTCTATAAAACATTCGAAAATGCCCGTGCGCAGCATTTTGTATCAATCGATGGGTTTGGTGAGGATACACCTGCACTGTACCGTATTTTGGCTTCAGCAGATATAGCGACACCTAATGAGCAGCTCGAAAGAACCGAGCTTATAGATAAATTAACCGAGCTGATACAGCAGTTACCTGAGAGACAGCGACGGATTATTCTGTTTTATTATCAGCAGCATTTGACAATGAAGCAGATTGCCGGCATTTTCAAAATTACCGAGTCGAGGGTCAGCCAGTTGCACGCCAGTACTTTGTTTAACTTGTCTGTAAAATTGAGGCAATGCAAAAATGCCGGATAATGATTCCAGTATGATAAAACCGGTGGAAGAATTGCAGAATATTGCAGCTTTAACTCCCGCAAAACGACGGGAGCAGAGAAAACGTCGGCAGAACTTGAACAAAAAAAAAGAACACCAATCCGAACTAGAGACGGACGAGTCGGTCGACCAGAGCGAGCTCACCAGCGAGCTTGATGAAAACGACAGTGACCGCAGTACTATCGATTATTGTGCCTGACTCGATAACTCTTAACGCCCGGAAAAAAGCGAAAGGTTGGGATAGTAAATGGAAAAACTAGCGGGACATATTCTAAAGAGCCACAACGTCAAACTCGAAGGCCGGTTCCGTCTCGATGGGATGAAGATTGGCACAGGCCTGCCAAAAACCAAAAATACGCTGTCAGCCTCGCCGCAAGCGAGTATCGTGGAAAACCATCCCGAATTTGCTGTTATAGAATTAATCTGTTCCTGTGGAGAGAAAACGTATTTAAGATGTGAATATGCTGCTGGTGCTGAATCATCTGCGGACGGTTCACAAACGCAGAATGCTGCGACGGGGGCCGAACCAAATAAATTAAATGGAGAAAAGTAAAATGAAAGTTACCAGAAAAATTGTGCTCTTTCTAATTCCGTTACTATTAATATCTCTGCTCTCAGCCTGCTCATTTCCTGAAGGACCGGTCAAGGTCATTCTACCCACCGACTCTGCTCAAATCCAGCAGAGCAGTTCCGTCGAGAAAAGATTCCAGCAATCCGCTGCACAAACGCCGACTGTGGTCGAGTCCGCCATGGAACTGTCGGAAAAATACGCCGAGCTTTCCGAGCAGATGGCCGCTCAGCGGCAAAAAAATCAGGACATTGTAGCCGAGAACAGACGCCTTGAAGACAGGCTCATCGTTCTTGAGGAACAACTGCAGCAGACCCAAAAGGAATTAACTGAGGCAAATGACCTGCTGATTGAAATGCGCATCGGATTGAATAATTGGAAAGTGGATATCCTCGGCTTTCGTGACGAGATGAGAGACGCCGACACAGCCCAACTGAAAGCATTGCTTGAGATACTAAAGGTTCTCGGTGGAGAGGTTAAGGCAGAATCCGCTCAGGATAAACAAGAAGGTTCAAATGCCGTATCGGCCAGGGAGCCTGGCTAACCTCAGACAGTTGATAATTGATGATTGAAAAAAACGCTAAAAATAATCAATCGATTTTAGGGCAACCAAATGAATAATTTAACAACAGTATTATCCTGTCTCGTTGTTCGTATCCACTCGTTCGTATCTCGTATCTTAGTCAGGATACGGTTCAAAAAATTGTTATTGCTGCCGCTTCTTTTATCAGCCTGCCAGTTCTATAGAGCTCCTCCACTGCCGGTGAGCTACGGCTATTATCTGAATCCGGATAAGGATTTGTCAGTCCTCGGTAGGGTTGCTATTGTTGAGTTGGATAACGATTCGAGTTATCCCCAGATTACCACCGATTTAACCGACGCACTTTTCCAGGAATTGCAGAAAAAGCAGCTTTTCGGTCTAACTATTGTCCGACAGAACAACCCTGCCTGGCGAAGCTTGCAGTTGGACATAGACTCATCATACTCACTTGTGCAGTTATTCACAATCCGAATGGCATTAAAGTCCGATGCCGTATTGATCGGTACTATTACCAGGTATCAGCCTTATCCTAATATGGTCGTCGGTCTTCGCTTAAAGCTTCTGGACCTGGCCGATGGACAGTTACTCTGGGCAATCGAGCAGGTTTGGGACGGTTCCGACAAAACAACTGAATATCGCATAAAAAGCTTCTTCCGCACTCAGATGCGTTCAGGATTCGAGCCCTTGGGGGAGCAGTTGGTAATTATCAGTCCGCTTAAGTTTATCAGGTTCGTTGCTTATGAGGTAGCCGAGACGCTAAAGCCCGAAAGATAAGATCGCAAAAATATCGCTTTCGTCCGAAAAAAAAATTAAATTTAGAATAAAAATGCAGATTCCGCAAAAAATCTTAAAGTTTCGTCAAAAAACTGCGAAAAAAAATGTAGATTAAAAATTTGCAAAGAGCAATAAAGCAATGATAGAGAAAATAGATACCAGTCAAATTCAGGATATTTTGGGAAAATCGTCGTCCGGACAGCCTGACTCCGCCAAGGCTCCTTCAAACATTGGGGCGGACGCATCTCTGCACCTCGATTGCGACTCTTTCATTGAAAGGGCAATGCAGACAACACCCCAAACAGACGACGAGGCCGTCCGACAGGCACAGGAACTTTTATTGTCCGGTGAACTCGAAAGTCAACAGAACATTCGGGCAGCCGCAGAAAACATCGTAAACCTTGGTATATAAAAGCTTCGAAAGTGAAGCTATTAAATCACAAGGCCGACCACGGAGGGTCGAAACCGTATGCCTTAACGGATTTTACGTGACTCGGCGAGGATGTTTGGTTTATTGGCCACCCACCAAAAAAAACCATCACCTCGCCATTTTTTATGCTTCCAAACCGGCCTGCATACTTAAAAATTGAGACGCATCCAACTGATATGCAATCGCAAAACTCAATAAAAAACAAATTCAAAAAACTCTGGAAATATTATCTACTGCAGAGCTTATTAGCTGCCGCCGCACTCTTTATCCTCGTACTCTTCTTGGGCAAGGACAAAATTGTCCTAATCAGTGCAATGGGAGCCACCACTTTCATCGTCTTCGCAATGCCAAAAGCCAGCTC
>SDBT01019642.1_pt1 | contig 10584 bp, 16 predicted proteins | sample 2277101 | NCBI WGS metagenome assembly SDBT01 (sample SAMN10404973, study PRJNA504765) | marine sediment metagenome | isolation source: marine sediment core GS10_PC15, 103 cmbsf | place: Arctic Ocean: Southern Knipovich Ridge | collected 2010
CGTACTCCGTGAGTTCCTGGGCTATTTGATAGAACCTGCCACGACCTAACTTGTAAAGCGTGGTCGTTAGCATGTCCTCTATATCTCTATCCGTAATATAATCGGGCATTTAACTATCTTCCTTTCTTATTGCCCCGAGCGTCAGTCTTCTGTCGCGTCTAACTTTACATCGAAGTCTTTGCTGGCTTGGACAGCTTCTTGTTGCGGGGTAAGTGGCTTGCCTTTGGTGCCTGTGGCCCGGTTAAGGCCCTGTTCTGCGCGCGTTTTAACTTTGTCCACCACTTTTTTTGTTGCCAATTCTGTTGCTTTATCACTGAAAACTATAGCCGTTGCCTGTTTGAAGACTTCATCCTGCGGCAGCAGTTTTTTGCCTGCCTTAATAGTTGCTTCATCTACGACCTGCATTGCGCCAATGAGCTTGTTGCGATTTGCCATTTGAGTACCGTTTTTATCGAGGTCTTTGCCTACGCCTTTTCCGACAAGGTCTTCGTATTCGTCGCCAAGACCTTTCACCAGCCCTTCAAATTCCGTCTCGAACTTGGCCGCTCCCTGATGGTCCATCGCGCTTTGCATACTCTTTACCTGCGTGTTTGCCTGTTGAAGCTGGTCGAATACGGCATTGATTTGTTCGGCGTAGTGTTCATGCAGAGCTTTGATTTGCGCAGTACCCGGGTCGGTAATGGCCGTGATGTTCTTGGCAATATCAGGTTCGATTTCATCTTCTTTGTCGAATTTTACCTCGAATGGTTTTACTTCGAACGGCTTGAACTCTATTTTCTTATCGTCGGCGTCTTTGTTTTCAGTGTCCGTTTTGCCGGTCTTGTCATCAGAAGCCTTGTCGCCGGCAGCGGCCTGGCTTTTTTCTAATATGCCCACAGTCTTTTCCAGTGCTTCGGAGTTGTTGAATGATTTGGCGTCTGTAAGACTGAGGCCCGTCTTTACGGCGCGTTCGAGAAGAGCATCGCTGATACCTTCATCTTTCTTCTCGTCATCGGTGCGGGAATCTTTACCATCCGCATCCTTTTTGGCGGAATCTTCTTCGTCGCCCTTTTTGTCTTTGTCTTCATCAACCTTTTTATCATCCCCAGACGGAGTTTTGCCATCGTCTTCGGGGTTATCGTTTTCGTTCTTCTCTACCTCTTCCAATTGTTCATCGAACTTTTTTGATATATCGACCGCTTCCTTGACAGCGGTTTCTTCTGCGGCTTTGTTGGTATCGACCTTATCAGTCTGAGAATCATCGGCCTTCGAATCATCGTTGTCGGTATCGTCATTGACATCATCATCGCCGCCGCCGCCGCCGCCGCTGCCATCTGGGTTACCATCTGCGAAGCATCGCCATTGAATCGGTTTCCACAGCGGTCCCCACAAATCAAACATTCCGTTATTTGGGTTTTGGTCAATCATATTCATTGCTTTCTCCTTTTTGAGTTTGGTTATTATTTTCTTTTGGACGAAGACCTGTCTCTAATAGACTCTCCAATAAGTTCGCCGCCTCTTCGTTAGAAATGTTAAAAGTTGTATCTTCTCTGTCTTCTGAAAATATCTCAGTTTCTTTCATTACTGATGTGTCTGTTTTTACTGCGAAAGATTTGCCGTTGCAGTACACCTCTATCCAGAAGTTAAAACAGTCTTTTTCTTTGTTCTTAGCTACCGCTAATCGTGTTTTTCTTTCCATAATTTTCTCCTTTTGGGTTTTGGTTATTGTTACGGGTCTCCATAACCGCCGTTGCGGTCGTGCATCCCGATTGCCCTGCAATAATCTTTTCTATGTTGGGCGCTGGTAAAGATTGCACTGCCTTCTTCTGTAAAGTTGGTTGGAATCCCGATGCTGTTAGCGTGTTCGGTCGCTTCCTTGACTTGACTCGCTGCGACACCTGCGGCATCGGACTCCATCGGCCAGTTACCGGGTGCGTGCCGTGTCCCCTTGTGTTCGGCCTGGAAATCACGCTGCATTCTACACCCGCATTTATCGCAAGCTTCAAACGAATCGCATTTGGCCATAGGCTTTTGTTTGCCCTGTTTGTGTCCGCACAGGCATCTATAGAAATATATAGGCATTGGGTCAGGACCCTCCATTTGCAAGTATGATTAAGTAGGTCAGTGCCGCTACGATACCCATCTTCACAAGGTCAACAATTCCGCTTATCAGCGCCCGCTTCCAGTCTCGTTTCTGGGTTTCGTGGTTTGCTAAATGTCTGTCGAGAGTTCTACACGGAGGCGTATGCTGGGACATCTTGAGTACTGCCTTTATAGTGGCAACATCCTTTACCAGTGGTTGCAGTTGGTCGTATATTCTGTTGATGTCGCCTTTGTCTATTCCTTGCTCAAACTCTTGTAATGGCATTTATGGTTTCCTTTAACTTACGGGCCTGCCTAACATTGCTCTTTCCGACCTTTGCGGTTTGCCGCCAGCCAATAGTTGCGCCATAACATTGTCCTGGCCCTGCCTGGTGGCCCCAGGCTTGCTCTGCCGGACGTAATTGCGCGTAGTAACAGGGGATTGCCGTATCGATTGACCGACAGGCTTCGGTGATTGATGTTCCGGGTTGGTGTAAATCAAAAGGTCATGTAATTCGGGCAGGTTGCTGTACTTGCTCAAAATAGCAAGCAATCCTTCGAAGTCTATTGTAATACCCTGTGCCTCCATCATCGGGACAAGAGGTGCGAGAAGTTGTGTGAAGATTTGCATCAAGGCCGCTAACCGAGAAGCCGGGGTCTGGTGCTGCATCGAATACGGCTCAATTTCAAAGTTGTAATCCAGAAAATTGGTTTCCCTCTGCACTACAGTCAGTGACGTCGCCACTTCGGCGCCGTGTTTTCTCTTGGTAACAGGAAAGTCCCTGATAGGGTCAGTCCAGCGATACCACGCCAGGTCCTCGACAACATCTTTCGTAAATTCGATTGTCCGTTTCTGCATCGATTCGAGCCGCTTGCTCGCGTTGGCCGTCAGCAGCTGGTCTTGGCCGACCGTCTCGCTCATCCGGCTAAGGCCGCCGAGTGCATCGAGATTACCGGCGAAATATACGGCAAGTTCTTTGACCTGCAAAAAAAACAGCAGTGACTCCTGGTCGATGCCGCCGAACTTATATTCTTGTGTGTTTTTCGGGTCATCGAGTTTGAGTACATCGCCATCGTTGGCCTTAACGACACGATTTCCATCGGCATCGGCGCCGGCCCGGACACCCACAATTGTTTTTTGCCTGTCGGCTTGCCTGCCTAATTTATTGAAAAGTTTATTTTCCAATTTGTGCAGGTCTATCCATAGTGCCACAGGCGCTAAGGGCATGATATTATCAGGAACATCGTTAAACGTGAGGAACCGATACGGCCCGCTTTTCGGCCCATTCCATTCGATTACCCGACCGACCTCATCGTTATCATCATCGCCGATAGTGATAACAAGGTTGTCCAACGGCAGCCATATATCCCACAGCTCGACAGTGTCTTTGTATTGTGTGCGGCCCAGCTCGTTGCCCTGCGTTACCGTTTCAGCTTTTTCCTCTCCGGCGTCTTCTATACCGGGTCCCTCTTTAGGTGACAGTTTCTTTTTGAACTCATCGGAATAAAAAGGAGATTCTTTCACCATATCGAGTGGCAGCGTATATCTATCACCGCAGTATTGAATATGGTCCCAGCTTGTAGTTGTCATATCATGTACCCAGTTGTCCAGGCTCACGCTATCGGTAAATTCCTCTCCTATATCGTAGGGCTGGCCGTCAATCATTACGGACCCACTGTTATTGAGTCCGGTCTTGGCAATACCTACGGAGAACATCGCCTGCATGACAATCTGGTGAAGTGTCTTGCCGAACTTTATCCTTTCCAGCATCCAGTTAAGGTCTAATTCGAAATTGGCGGCGATTGCTTTGAGTTCTTTCGGCGCCGTGGTAATAAGCACCTGCGGTCGATGGGCTATCAGGTGCTGAAGGTATATATTCATCGCCAGTTCGATAAGATTGACAGGGACTTTATCGTTTGCTCCGTCATCGGAATAGTTGAAGCCGACATATTCTTTTATTGCCGCTAATTGCTTCTCTCGGAAGGGCTTTAGCTTGCGTCTGCTAAACTTCTTCGACTCATGCAAGTTGGTCAGTTGTGTTTTACTGAATGTCGCCATATTGTTTTTTGCTTTCTACGGGCAACAAAAAAAGCGGCCATGTAGAAGGTGTAGGCTCCTACACAGCCGCTTTTGATTGTTCTTAGCACCCGGCGAATGTACGGTTCACCGGGCGAACCCGATATTCACTTTTTTTAAGTCACTATCCACCAGTCAGTTGCTTGAAGGTCTAAGAGTATAGGGCACCAATTGGTTGTTTTGGCTTCGTAAAACAAAACGATAGGTATTACATCACTACCGCATCCGCCAAGTGCTATATAATTGTTTTTTCCCCAGCCAAACCTCTTAACCTTATCGCCCATTTTCAGGGCTTTTACTGCCTCTGAGAAGTTCATTTGCTTCGCCTCTTCGTGTGGGTGAAATTTTACTACGTTTTTAAGCGTCGTCTTTTGACCGTTCTCAAATTCAAGCGTTACTTCCATGTTACCACTCCTTTTGGGCTTTCTGTTTTTGTTCGTATGCGACACGCCGTGCCTTAAAGCAATTCGGCGGCATTTCCGGCTCGGTCTCTTTCTGCTCCCTCGGCCGGGCCTTGATTACCTTCCACGCAAGGGCCTTTGCGATTACCCTGTCACCGTGATTGTCTCTTGCCCCTGTCGGGTCGATACTGTTCTTGGCCCCGGAATGTTCTACGGCGTTGGTTGATATGCAGTGGACGTAATATCTGCACTCATTGACAAATTCAGCCGACCGTACAACGTACTCATCATGCGCCATGGCCGCACGCAGTTCGGTCAGCGTGTCCCGCTTATTGTCCCGGGTAAAGGCGTAGCCGTGCTTATCTGATGTTTTGCCGGTAATCTTAGCTTCGTCGCTGCGATAATAGATATTCCTGTAGGTCGTATCGGAGATAAGTTTCTTACCGAACGAACTGCCCGGCCCACTGCTGTCCCATATCATAAAGGCGTTATTGAAATACCTGGCTAATGCCACTGCTATCTTCACCAGGTCTTCCGGCGGGGTGTGGGGACAGGCCCATTCGCCAATATCCTCTTTTGTTTTACGGTTGCTGATATTTATGACAGAATTGCTTGCCCCCGTCCCCGCTGATATATCGATACCGAGCACAGCGTCCAGGCCTTCCGACATCTTATCGTAAACATCGGGGTTAATCCATAGTTGCAGTTTGCCCTTTGGGTTCGGAGTCAAACCGATAAAGTCAAGTGTCTGTGAATCGAAATCAAAGTCACCCTGCCAATACGGCGGTCGTACTGTTTCTCTTTCTATGCGGGCAAGGTGTGTACCATCGAAGAACTGGAAGTCACTGCCCAGATAGTCGATATCGAGTTCCTGAGCTATTTCTGTCGGATGCGCTGCGCGTGTGCATTGATGGTCATACCACGGGCTTCGAAGCTTGCCGTCGAGTATGAACGGATAATCGTCCGGGTAGAAGTGAGTCGTTTTTCCGACCTTAAAGTGTCCCCTGCAATACGGGTCGAGCAGTTTGAATTGACCGTTCTCGGTTGTGTAGAGTCCCTGGTTCTTTCGCGGGTCCTGTGACCAGTGGAACCGCAACTTGTCTATTTGGGTTTTGTGTCCGACGTCATGGAATGCGTTGGCGGCGCCTTTGGGTGTCGAGTTGAATATACGGCAGCCTGTATTATCTCTGGTTGCTTTGAGTACATCATAACCTTCCGGCACGGAGGCGAACTCATCGAGCATCATAGAGCCGCAGCGACCGCCTCTCGCCACATCGCCGGTCGTGGATGCACCGTCTATAATAGAGCCGTTAAGTTTGTTGAATAAGTGCAGATGGGTCTTATTGTAGTTTTCCTCGGACATTATGAAGTCCGGTTCATTGTCTATTATGAACATCAGCTTCCAGAACAGGCTGTCCGGGTCTTCGGTTTTATCAACCAAATCTTCTACACGGCTGACTAACCGGAATGACTGCATATCGTAGAACGTCCACAGTTGTTTATATGCCAAAAGAATCAACCATGTTGCCCCCATGTCCCTGCTCTTTTCAATAAGCAAGTCCTGGCCGGCAAGGATATGGTCGATTATCTCTAATATCGCCTCATCCTGATAATCGAAGGTGATAAACGGTATCTTGGTTGATTTCGGCGTTAATCGAGGGTCAAAAGTCCAGACGAAGGTATTGACGTAGAACAGTGGGTCACGCTTGCACATAATCCAAAGTTCCTCAGCCCATTCGTCTGAGGAGTAGGCCAGCTCAAGCATATACTTACGATAGGCCAGGTTTTCAGCTTTGGTCTGTTTTTTGACCAGATGGTAAAACGGTGTTTGCGTCCTGGTCTCCAAGTTCTGCTGTGAGCTTGTCGATAAGTCTAAAGTGTTTGCGTCCATCATCTCCGAAGTCTTTTGAACTTTCAATTTTTGATACTGTAGGAACTCTCTTTTTGAGTACTTCGTTAAGGAATTCCGGGTCTGCCCGGAACCGTTGCAGATATAGCCAGGCTGCTGCGCCCGGGGCGTCTTTTGGCTTGGCGCTCTTAAAGGCCACGTTTTCAACGGCCCAGTCCACTGCCTGTCTGGATGTAATAGGTTTCTTGTTGGCGAAGGTCTGCCTGTTAAGGTTGCACCAGGGAGGCAGAGTAATATCACCAATACGAGAATGTTTCTTAGGAAAGTAGAGGTCGTTAAATTCTTTGCGGGCCTTGCTATAGGCATTGGATTGGTTGTGTTCGTCTTTTTGGACCAGATATTCGACACGCCTTTGAAACTCATTAAGAACGCCTTTTCCATTAAGTTTCTTCTCAAAAGCCGCCTTGCTTTCCATGTTGTGCATAATATACATATATTATATGCAAAGTCAAGCCAAAAGTGTTGCAAAAAGTCAACATTTTATGTTTACCAAACGCAACCTTTTATGAAATAAGTGTTTACATTATGCAACATAGGTATATTTTTTTTATTATTTTCGATATTTCCCTTGACTTTATGCATAACTTGCGTATATTTCCAGAATGGTTATCAGAAACTCAAAAGCCATTTCTGAAAGGGGAAAGTATGACAAAACCATGCAAACATAAATTCCGGCCGCGATATGACGAGGTGTGGACTACTGTTATAGGGGAGATGCAGAACTCTATGTATGAGGGAAAGACAAAAGGCGGGTCTCTCCTCGCCGAACCATATCTCAAGGAAAAGACCTACATCCATGATATTTGTGTCAAATGTGGTCAAATAGTAAAAAGGGGTGATAGTGGCTAAGAAGATATTCTATATATTGATGTTGGTTGTGATGTTGGTACTAATTTTAATAATGTTTCTTGCTGGTGCTGGTTATTATATGGTCGGCTTTCTGTGCCTTCTACATGCTGGCATGGCATGGCAGCAAAGTGTGTTTGGGGAAAGAAGTTAAAAGGAGATTATAGAAAATGAGTGAAGGTAGTAAGAAATTGGAAACAATACCGAACGACGTTAAGTTGTTTGTTTCAGTAAGGTATTGGGATTGCCCCGCATGTCATACGAGGAGCACGGAAACTTCAGGAGGTCATGGAAGAGTTGGTATGGTACGTTGCAGTCAATGTGGCAGAAACTATGAAACTATTTACGAATCCTAAAAGGAGGAAAATCATGAAAACAAATAAATTACTAATTGGCGTGGTCATTGGAATAGCCCTTACGTTGCTCGTAGCGGCTGATTTCAACCAGAGGAAAGAGGTTGGCCATCTCGTGCTAATCCGAGACGAGCAGGGCTACGGCGCCATAGTGAACTTGAGCACTGGCAAAGCGAAGAGGATTAGCTATACTACAACTACTCCTCCCCGGATTCCGGTTAAACTGCCGGCCAGCGATTGGGTCCAGGATAGTAAATAAATAAATGGAGAATCGAGCGATGGACCGCAGAACGTTTCTTAAAGCCGTTGGCGTCTCGGTAATGGGTGTGTTGCTGCCGGGTGTGCTTGGGCAGGAAAAGGATAAAGGGATAACTTTCAAAGGGGTTCCTATAGTTACTGTACCAAATCTGGCAGGCAAATCCGCAGACTATTTAATCTTCACATTGACACCATCGGGCAATAATCCCTTTTTTGACCAATTTACCCAAGAGACGAACTTTCCTATGGATGAATTTTACAGAACCCTTTTTCCTGATAAAACCGGATGGATACCGACCGAAGGCCGTCGTGTGCAAATAGACAAAGCCACAGCCCTTGAACTATTTCCGAAACTCAATCTTTCATAAGGACGCTTAGATTGATAGTTAGATACAAAGCAAGAGCAGGTTTTGCAAGATTTAAGGCTAATTTGCCCCTTGCGTTGGGCCTCTACCGAAAGGAAACGTAAAATGAACTGGAAAGAATTTAAGGACACAATCGAATCTCAGGGTATCAGGGATGATACAGAGATTAAGTACACCTGCCCGGGTCGCATTGCGTCTGCAACTTTCGAGTTTCTTAAAAGTGATTTTGAAAAGGCCGTAACCAAAGAAAAGGAAGCCGTGAAATGAGCGTATTTTCAGAAGTAAGAGAATATAACGGCTTTTGGAAAAGCCTTTGGCAGCTACCGTTTTTATACATCTTCGGCAGCTACCCGGTGAACTGGCGATTCCATTGGAATCGGTTCAAGTGCCGTTTCAAGCATAAATTGGAACCAACGGGAAGAGGCTGGGAAGATGCACCCATTGTACGAGAATACAGATGTACCCGGTGCGGAGGCTATATCACAACAACCCACTTCTTATTAGACTTGGCGTGCCGCACCAGAAATCTGCGACAAAAACCATATCCAGGGTTAGAAAGCGAAGTCATGGGAATCCCTCCATACCTTTGCAAACAACCAAAATGCTATAATGAAAAATAAGTGTTTTCCCGAACGGAGATGGAAAAATGAGACTGGACTTATTACTGTGTGTATTTGGGATACATCGTTGGCAATGGATATATCCTTGGGGTGAAGAATGGAAGATAAAAAGGGTCAGGCAATGCCGAAGATGTCGTTATATGCAAGTGGAGGAGTGTAGTTCCGGGTGGGACACAGCCGATGGCACTACTGGTTATGCGGGATTAGAAGAAAAGCTTAATCTGTATGATGTTTACCAGAAGGAGAAGTAAAAATGGCCCTAAAAAACATAACAGACAACGTGCAGTATCGACTCGGAGAAAAGAATTTGTTGATTCTTGTCTATGATGATAACGGCAAGGAACTTGCCTGCGAACTATTTGAGATTGGCTACAAAGGACTGACCTCTTATCTAAAAAAGGCGGATATGCCAGAACCTTATCCGTGTGAGATAGGCAAATTTACCTGGGTCTGTGATAAATGCGGAGACAAATGCAACCGACCAGGCACCTCTTGCAGTGATCTTCCCTGCGAGAAGTGCAAGGATGGAACATATAAATTAGGCCCATAAGTGTTTTCCCGGCCAGTTTAACAGAAAAGAGGTTTTATGGAAGTTGTAGTCCCTAAAGTCTGTGGTATTCTCGTAGGAATTGCCATTGCGTTCGCCCTACGCGGCTTTTTTAGAATGCTATGGCGGTTTTTCAAAGTGTTTTCTCGATAGATTCGCTAAAAATGAGGATTCTGAAAATGGAAACAAAGAGAGAGTGGATACTAATTAAGGACCGGAAACCTGAAATTGACACAGAAGTCGATTTGTTGTGGACGGACTATCCTATGCGAGGACACACGGAGAGGGGTTATTTATCGGAAGGAAGATATGGAGTTGCCTGGAGCTACGCCTTTTGCGGGGCTTTAGAGCCTACGCACTGGACCCCGGTAATCCCATTGCCGTCCTTGCCTGATGATACAGAGCTGCATAAACCGGGTGTTGGTTGTTGTGTTTGTAAAACTCCGAGAGGGTGCCAGCAATGCCGGCATGGCCTGGATGTCGTGTACGACCCCGATAAACCCTAAATAAATCACTAAAAACCCATATTTTAAGGAGATAGATAATGATGGAACCTTGGGAAGCAGAAGGGATTTCACAGGAAGAATGGTCAAACCGCTTTACGGCCAGCAAAAAAGCGATGGATGAAATTGTGAAGAAGATAGATTCTTTGCAAGCGAAACTGAAAGAAATGCCTTGGTATTGTTATATTATACCGATAACGCCAGCAATAACTCTGCACGAAATCAAAACTCTCTGTGCCGACGCCAGAAAAATAAACGCCAACTTGTTAGGGTAATTGGGGAAACACAAAACCACCAAACCGCCGTAATACAGCATAGGCCGATAGGCCCAATATGCAGGGGGGCAACATCACATAAGCAATAACCCAGAAAAATCCAAAAATATATATATAGAATCCCACCTAAAAGCGTAAAAATGCAGAAAAAGGGGCTGTCTGTTGCAAGGGGTGTCTATATCCCCGGGGGACGAGCGACCCGGGGGGCGTGGTAAAGATTCTGGGCGATTATGAGTCCCGCGTTCTTATTGATATGGCCCTGATGCCCTGCTGCTGCCTGCCTGTTGCTATGCTGTTGCCATGCTATTAAACCCTTGTTTTACACCATTGAGGCCTATTATCTGCTGGCGTGGTGGGAACGCACTATGC
>SDBT01019643.1_pt1 | contig 10584 bp, 28 predicted proteins | sample 2277101 | NCBI WGS metagenome assembly SDBT01 (sample SAMN10404973, study PRJNA504765) | marine sediment metagenome | isolation source: marine sediment core GS10_PC15, 103 cmbsf | place: Arctic Ocean: Southern Knipovich Ridge | collected 2010
TAACTTAAGAACTACAAATAATAAAATAATTAACAAGTTTGCAGAAACATATAATGACTTAGAGAATTGTGAAAGTAGAATTTTAAATGTGAACAGAGAAAAAGACTTGGAACATTATTGGAACAACAAACATCCAAAGAGAGAAATCTTATATAAAAGACAAGAAACAGATGGAGAATATCTTATTGATGTCCGTTCTTTTTTTATGAAGAACTTTGATTATCCTAAGATTGCTGGGGAGAGTTATGATTCTATTACTTTAAACTGTTTGAAATATGTAATGAAGAACATCAAATACGTTAGTGATAAAATTGTTTACGGATTTAACGAGTATTGGGCTATGCCTTATCAGGTAATGAAGAGAAGGAAGGATGATTGTGATGGGGGAGCAGTTTACCTAGCGAACATAATGATTCATAATAAGATTCCAAGTTGGAGAGTTAGAATCAATTGTGGGAACGTTAAAGTTGGTGAAAAACTAATCGGTCACGCTTATGTTACTTACTGTAGAAAATCAGATAATCAATGGGTTGTACTCGATTGGTGTTTTAGTAAATCTTATAGAGTTATAAAAAACAGACCTCTTCATAAAGATAAAAGAGATTATTATGGAATTTGGTTTTCAACAACAAGCGAACAAAGTTATGGCTCTCATAAATATTTAAAAAGTATGCCAGAGGAATTTAAAGTAAAATGACAGAAGAAACCAAATGTCTCTATTGTGGAAAAACACTTACGGTTAAAGAATTAGAAATAGGTATTTGTTTCAATGGATGTGGACAATGAGTAAAAGAATTAAAGAAGAAATTGAACGCTTTAAAAGTATGAATGGTAATGCTAATTTCACACAAAAAGAAATGTTATGGTATGTAATGAGTAAGGTTGATACTTTAGTAAGTGATACTGCAGCAACAAAATCTAGTATAAAATTACTTTGGAGAGTTGTAATTGTTTTATTAACTGCTGTAGTTGGGGCAGGAGGATATAGTTTGTTTGTATAAATTATAAGGAGGTGAAAATATGAAAGACTTTTGGAAAAGTAAAGGAGCATGGGGAGGATTGCTGGTAATGGGCGGTGGAGTAGCCGTTGCAGTCGGTAATTTTTTGCAAGGCACTTTAGATGTAGCAACATTATTTAATACTATAATACCCTTAGTCGGAACAGGTTTAGGTATTATTGGAATTAGATTTGCTAAGAAATAATTTGAAAGCTTTGGATGGTCTGCACTTTCTACCACCCCCACGCTCTCCATTCAGAGCCAATCTATTTTTCTTTTTTTATATATGGACCCGATGGTCTACAAATCTTACAGTAATATGTCCTACCACAATCAGCTGTAAACTTCTTACCGCAACTCTTACAATCTCTTCTAAATTTTAATTTAGGATTATAGGCATTATCAAATTCATTAAACATCACATATTTAACCATTATACCACCGATTAAACTTATCAAAATCTTCCTGACTTAACTTCTTTAGCTCTTTGTTAAGTAGTTTTGTATCTGATTTAATCCACCCTTTTATTTTAAGCACATATGCTTGAAATATCTTTAACTTTCTATCATAATATTCCAATCTCTTATGAATTCCTTTAACTTTTCTTAGACTCATTTTATTTCTTCCTCCTTGAGTTTTTCTAAATAATCAATGATCTCATTCATTTTGATACTTAGTTCGTGTATCATAGTACCAGTCTCAATTCTTGAAAATCTTAATTTTTCTGGTGGTTTCATTTTCCCTCCTTGTATTTTGTGATAACCTACCACCTCTTCCTTTCCTCTGACATGTTTTACATTGTCTTTTAGTACAAGCCAGTCCACATGTTATACACCTTTCTTTTAATAAATAATATCCCATTTCTATCGCCAACTGTAAGGAAGATGGGTCAATTTAACGAGGTAACTAGGAGGAAACCCTGGACGATTTACCTATAGAATCCTTACAGATTTTAGCGTAAACAAGTCGCCCCCGGTAAGATTTATAGTCGAGTTGTTTTTATCGAGGTGCGTTAGAACCCCGGACGACTTTCCCGACTTAGAGTATGATCCTTACCTGGATTTGGCGCGGTCAATTATCTTTTTTTCTTTTAATTGGGATATGTTTTATGAAAGGAATTCCAAACATGTTTTCAAACTCAACTACCATGATTCCTTTTTTATTAAAACACATTACTAAAACTGGCTGTTGATTAGATTTAAATATTAAATATGGTTCATAATCAGTTGGTTTAACTGTGATTAATTTATGAAAATATTTTTTAGCTTCATTCCAAGAAATAGACTTATGAAATTTAACTTCAACTACAATTTCTCCACTGTCGGATTGTAAATCAAACTGTTTTTGAAATCCTCTTTCATGTGTTCTATAACAATCTGACCATAATTGTTGTAATGATGCCTCTACATCCATTTCAAACTGTGCTCCTTTAGACTTAGCTCCTCTAATTTGCCCCTTTGTTCTCATTCATCTAACCCCCTCTATTTTTGTATGACATTTAACACAAAATCCAAACACCGAAATATTTGGTTTATAACTAATATGATGGGTTTCAAGTTTAGTTAATCTTCCACAATCCAAACAATAATCTTCTCTATCCCAATTTAATTTATTAAATATTCCATTTGTTCTGTTTCTTGCTTTAAGTTTTATTGGATATTTTCCCCTTTGTTTTTCAAGTGTTTTTTTATGATTTGGATTTTCTTTCCTATATTCTGTATAATATTTTTTAATATGTTCTCTGTTTTTATTTACCCAATCTGTTTTATATTGTTTTATTCTCTCAATATTTCTCTCACGATATTCTTTATCATAATTAAGATTTTTGTTTCTCCATTCTTTATATTTTTGTTTAATTATTTCTCTATTCTTTTTACGATATTCAATTCGATACAACCTTCTTTTTTCAGATTCCACCATTTTAGAAACCAAAGCGTTTGTTGATTATTTCCGTTATTAGTTGTTTTGTTAGTTTTCCTGTTAATATCAGTTCTTTTGTCCAATTAATGTCAATATCTTTTAGGATTTTGGCTTTGAGTTTTTCAACTGATTCAAAAAGAACCATCTTTTCTTTGGTAATAGGAAATCGTTCAGTTCTATTAGCATTGTAATTCATAAGATTCCAATCATCTTTTTCCTTAACTTCTTCCCAGTCTTCAACAAACTTTTTTGCCGTAAATACTTGTCTAACTATGTTTGTTGTTGCATCTGTTGAAAATGTACAAGAGTCACTGCAAACTATGTATGCTAGGTTGTTTTGTCCATCATTCCATCTAGTTAGTTCTTTTATCTGACAATATTCTCCTACTTTATTTACATAAACTTTTCCTTCTTCAAATTTCATTTTTTTTTCACCTTTTCTTATTTTTGATACTCGCCCAAATTTTTTCCCAAATTTTGAAACTAAGTCAAGATACCCTTTATAAACTCTTCGTTTTCAATCCCCCCACAAAGGACTTCCTTTCCATAATTTCTTTCCAATTTCAAATAAAATAAACCAAATAAATGCAACAATTAAAACTCCTACCCAATAGTTCATTTTCCCTCATTAATATCTTTTTTAAGTTCCTTGATAATCTCTTTTGAAGCCCTTTCTAATTCTTCATCAATGATTTTTTTATCAAATTCAGCCCACATTATTTTATCTTTATTATTTGATTCTTCTCTTATTCTATTTCCAACAGCAATTCTTGTTTCTTTAATTGGTTCCATTTTCATTTTCATTTTCCCTCCAAGTTGAAAAAGTGTTTTATCCAAAGACCAACATTATCTCTTTTATAATGATGAAGTTGTTGTAATAAACATGCTTCTTTCGGAGTAACTATTACTTCTTCTCCATCAACGAATATAATCTCTATTACTCCATCTCCTACGTTCTCATTCATTTGATGAATAAGTTTTGCTTTATTTAATTCTTTTATCCATTCTTTTGCTTCCATTCTTAGTAATTCTTTATTTGAAGCGCATAATTTTGGATTAAAATCTTTACCTTCTTTCCATAAAAAAATATCTTTTAGAGTTCTTAATGTCATTCTTTTTCCTCCTTAGTATCTCTGAAATATTTTTCTAAAAAAGCACTTAAATGTGGTGCTGCAGTTTCTCTTTTATCGTACTTTGGTATCTTCCATTTATATTTTTTCATAATCGAGCAATTACTCCCGGTCTAACCTCAAAAATTGCTCCAGTAGTTATCATTCTCTTTATTAGGTTTTCATCCACCCCAGTCTCTTCCAAAAGTTGTTCTATTGGAACCTTAACATATTTATCAACAGTTTCTAATACTCTCATTTCTGGCGATTTACTATCAACTTTAATATCAATACTATCAGTTTTACTATCAATTACTTCTTCTTCAACTACAATCTCTTGCTGAGGAATATTTTCAGTAATCTTAGTTTGCCAAGGCATTTGGGGGTCATTTATAAGCATATCTGTATATTTTATTATTGCTTTATTAAGCAGTTGTACGAATTTATCGTACATCTCCTGAGAATCTGCATAAATATCAATCATCCAAGTAATCTCTTCATAAAGTATCTTATGCCTTCCAGTAAGCGATAACTGATGCTCTTGCTGATACCTCTTTTCATAAGCATTCTTGAACTTTAAATCCTTTAAATAAAGCAGGTGTTTAGCTATCTTGATATAAAACAGCTTATTATCTTCAGCTACTTTAGAAATATTAAAATTCTTATCAAATTCTTCTTCTAATTTCCCATCAAGTTTCAAACAAAGAAATCTACTTTCCATTGCTTTAGTATTAGACCAGATATTGTTCCAGAATTGCTTTGATGGGTCTTTATAATTAGAGTAAACATTGTAAAGATAAGTGATTGACTGCTTAGATACGTCGTATTTGGGAAGGGTGTTTTTGCTTCTCATAGCTCCATTGATGTACACAGGAGAGTTTCCTGCCACTTGCAGGCTAAAGTTCTCCATACACTTTTTAACGTCTCCTGGGGCATCGTGTACCTCATCAAAGACCATATTACCATCAGAGGTTATCTGAGCCAACACTCCTGGAACACTCCTTGGTTGAAAAACGGGACATTTCTTAGTTATTGAGTCAAGAATCAAATATATTGAGCTTTTCCCAAATTCACTTAACGAACAGATACCACAAAATGTCTTACCAACATAACTAACAATAGCTATTAACTTGTTAAGTGTCCATTGGTCTGGCTCTGAGTGCTTGAATGGGGCGATGGAATCGATAAAATCTTTATTACTTTCCCAGCATGACTCTGCTTTAATACTGAAGGGAGTTATATCCGTTGGCCTTAATACCACACTCTTACTTCTGGCACTGTCTTTGTAGAAAATCTCTTCTGATTTATTTACTCTAATTGGAAGGTCTGGATAGTATTCTTCTTCCAGGAAGAACTTAGTCTTTCTACCGCCAATATCTTTCATGGCCATGAAGCCTCGCATTGGGTCAGGAAACTCTAATCCTTCCTTATCTTCAAAAGTAAGGCTCTTGGACCCAACAGTGATAATGTTGTGAGGGTAGATAAGTGATTCGTGCATTAAAGCAGAATACGTTTGAAGTACGATGGAGTGCCAGCGTTGTATTTCTTCTCTCATTTTTTACCGCTTAATTTATTTTTACACTTTTTCATTTTTAATCCTCAACAAAAACATCCATTCCATATATGGAGCCTATTTTTTTATTTTTAATTTTTTCTGTATCTATTAAATTCATAAAATCAATTAAGACTCCATGAGTTTCCTTATTCAATCCAATCTTTTCAGGATTACCAAATTGGTCAGTTTCAATCCAACCCCAATCATATTTTCTTTTAATTAAAGGCAATCTTTCTTGGTCAAGTATCTTCTTTGCATTTCTCAAATCATCCATCGTTATTTTATGTTCCATCAGTAAGATTCTATCTCCTTTTTAACTACCTTCTTTGATGGTGCTGCTTTTTTCTTTGGTTTGGGTGTATATTTAGCATTTTGAAGCCACGTTCTTGTTTTTCCAGGAAACACTTGTCCGTTAGGATATATCAGTATTTCAGTAGTGGTAAAGATAATCTTCTTGACGACTTGTTTTGAGGACAAGTTCCCTGGAGTTGAAAAAGAAGGTTCAGACGTGGAAGCCTTTACCAAACTATCTCCAGGTTTCTTATTTTCCACTTTCAAGTCATCAAGATCGATTATCATTTTTTTACCATGACCTTGACCCTGACCATGACCCTGACCTTGACCTTGACCATGACCCTGACCATGACCTTGACCATGACCCTGACCATGACCCTGACCATGACCCTGACCATGACCCTGACCTTGACCTTGACCTTGACCTTGACCTTGACCTTGACCTTGACCATGACCATGACTGGTCAAGGCCAGTTCTTAAGATATTTTGGTTCATTTTACTATTGTTAAAAGTTTGTGCGGCCAAAGTACTGCATCAATTAAAGCTCCACGTCCTACGATTACTTGACCTTCTGGAAAGGGTTCAACTTCTAGTTCGTCTGAGGTTCCTTTGGCTAAGAACTCATGGAATCTTCCTGTGTCTGCAATCCAACTAGCACTTTCTAAAATCAATTCTTTATCTGTTATGTCAACAAGCTTTCCTAATTGAATCATTGTTACTGTTCTAATCAAATAGTTTTCTCCTATTTGCCAAGGGCTTCCATCTTTTTGTTGTGCTTTTACTTTATTTTTTTCTAAATCTTTTACTTCTTTTGCTAATTCTTCAAAACTTAGTTTGTTTAAATCTTTTCCCATTTTTAAACCTCCAATACCTTCTTCACAAACTCTTTCTTACAGAGAGTTATAATGTCACTGAACTGTTCTTGATGTTTGTTGGCTACATAAGCCCCAAGCATATGAAGTACTGACACTTCCTTCTTTTCTTTCTCCATTAGTTCCTTATATTCAGAAGCGAACTCTACAAATCCATCAGCAGATACTTTAGTACCAGTATTAGTAACAGTAGAAGTGACAGTTTTGTTGCCAATGTTTCCAACTGTTGAATTATCTTCTTCAGACTCTTTCAATAACACTGCTACTTTAGATTTCACAAGCCCATGTTCTTCATGTTGATACTCATTCCACTTGTAAACCACTTCATAATATTTCCCTTCTTCCATGTCTTTAAGCAGCACTCCTTTAATTGATAAACTGCTCCAAGCGGTGCATTGCCAAGGATATTGTTTACCAGACTCAAAATTCAATTTCCACTTTTTCCAATCAATATCTTTACCCTCTTTATCTTTTCTCGTGCCTTCTTTGTCAAGGACTTTACCCAAATACTTTAAATGCTCACTAAATAATTCATCTTTCTTTTGTTCATTTGTCATTTTATTTTCCCCCATTTCTTTTTTTAGATAATTCTACCGCTTCGTATAGCAATGGTAACGAACTATAGAAGATTATTTTATTTTTCCTCCAGTTCTTTAATTGCATTTAAAACTTTAATTTCGTTTATTGTTAATTGATTATATGTTTTTTGTACCAATTTATTTTGTTCTTTAATTGACAAAGTATTAAATTCGACGTTAAGTTCTTCTATTGTCATTTCTTTCATCTTATTCCTCCTACAATTCAATTTTTAACTTCTTTTTTTCTTTGACTTCTTCACCAAAAACTTCTTCATATAACTCAATAATCATCTTATAATATTCTTTAGCGCCTTCTTTTATCTTCTCTCTATTAACTAAAGCACTATTTAGATGAAGACGTTCTTTCTGTGACAAGTTTAAACTTTGCCCAAGAATTATCTCTTTAGTTCTCTGTTCTATTTTCATTCTTTATTCACTTGTTCCATTAAATAAGTCCTTTGTTTAACTGCTTCGTCTATCTTTTTCCTTGCTTGGTCTGGGTTACTAAAATCACAGTAAACTTTTAGTTCACAATTCTTAGCCGAACTACCCATACTCAAAGAATCCTGTAATTTACCAGTTTCTCTATGCTCTACAATTAACATTTTGTTTTCATTTTCATTCATTTTTTCTTCCTCCGTTTCTTTGGTTTAACTTCAATAGCTTCTTCATCATATTCAATTGCTTCCGGTTTATTCTTAGCAGTGATGATACTTGCCTGCTGTTGTAATTCTTTAGCTCTTTTCATCAATTCTTCTGGGTTATCTTTTAAGAAAGCCATCTTACTGTATGCTTTAGCTGCACTTGATTTTCTTCCAACAATATCCATGAACATTCTGGAAATAAATACTTGATACTCTTCTCCATGAACATCAATATTACACATTTTAGCTTGAGCTCTTATTTTCTTAAGTAAATTATCTCCAGATTCGTCTTGAAATTCCTTTAACTTTATCGTTAAGTAAACTATTATTCCACCAAATGCTAAACCAACTATTCCTGCTCCAAAAAGAGCTCCTTTAATTAATTCGTTTTCCATCATTATCCTCCATTTTCATCATCGTGTTTATCCAAACATAATTTTCCTTATCTACCATCTTTTGTAAGTTATTTTGACTTGCAATGAAATTCATAATCTCTTGCTGTATGTCATGTAGTTTTTCTATGTTATAACTTTGCAGAGTTATTGTAATTTTCTTTTCATGTCTATTTTTTATTTCTTCTTTCATTTCTTACACCCGCATTTCTTGAGGAATTGACCTTCAATAAATGGTTCATGATATTTTCTACCTTCCTTACTTAACTTACCAATTATTTCCCAATCTTCTTCCTCGTAAATGTCGGCTATTCTCTCAACTATTGCTGCATGTCTTTCTTCATCGCTTCTAGAATATCCTTCAAATTCTCTTTTAATCGCTTCCGCAATCTTTTTGTGGGTTGGATTCATTCTAATTTCTTTAACTCTTTTTTAAAATATTTTCTAGCATTATGATTAAGTTCTTCCCTATGATTAACATATGTTTTATTCTCTTCGTTAGTCAGATAAACTGACACATTTATCGTTGGCATGGTTTCACCTCAATTTTTAGTTCTGTTGGTTTTGTCATTTACACCTCGCAGTCTTGAGGAATTGGGTTCTAATGAAATTCCCTAGCCTTTTACCTATTTTAGGTCCACAAGTGTATTTATCTTCTTCAGTTATCATTTTATCTCCTTTTGATTGTATAGTTAGGTAAATTAACCAACTATATAAAGACCTTGTAAATGCAGTATATATTTTTATTCAATCATCTGATAATCTTTTATAAAAATTGACCTACTGGTTTTCTTAAATTTAAATTTAACTGGCCTATCTAAATCCTGTCGGTATTGCGGCGGGATAGCCTTAACTGCTCTATCAAATCGATTCTTTTGGAACACCATATCAAACACTCGGTCATCCTTAAGGTGAGGGAACTTGGCTTTATAGACTACATAGACTCCCCTACGAGGGATTATAATAGGTCTGTATTCTCCTGGATTCAGTAAAATAATTTCCACCCAAATATCTTTTGGTATATCACTTGGACGTATAGACACAAATGATTTGGTTGCCATTTTTACTTCAATCCCCCCACTAACTCGATAAATGCCTGAGGTGACAGAGTTTTAAGCATCTTTATTCTTTCTCTCCTTTGTTCGTTTAATTCTTCTTTATATTTCAGATACCAAATTCTGTCTTTTTCTCTCTTAGCTTTTTTTATCTTAGGTCTCTGAGAATACTTTTTAGTAGATTCTAATACTCTTTTTCTACATTTTGGATTATTATGATAACGCCATTTCTTATAACATCTTTTACACATTCCTCTTACACATATTTCTCTTCCACATTTACATAATTTTTTATTTTTCATTTGTTGGCCTTAAAGAAAGCTTTAGCAAATCCCGCTGGAGTTACTGCTCTTTTGGAAGTTTGTTTACTCCCTGTAATATCTGATATGGAAGGTAGTTTTCTTGTGTTTTGGGAACATCTGTATTTTTCTTCTTTTGTTAATTTTACTGGATTTTTTTTAGGTAAATTAAAAAATCCCCACAAATCTGTTTTCTTTGTATATGGATTTCCATAATCACAAGGATCAAAAGTTAAGGGTGGTTTCCCTAAAAATTGTCTTAGGAAACCCATTGGATTTTCTAGGGCCCAGAATTTCAAACAACCATCTTTTCTATATTTTGGTTTGTACCTACATTCCCAGATTATATTTAAGCAAGCCTTCACGATTTCAATACCTTCCTTAAAATCTCTTGGTGTTTTAGCTCGTGGATTAGCTAAAGAAAACATTGTGCATGGCGGGGCTGCCAGAATCCCATAAACATTATTTGGTGGTTTGTAAGTCCGGACATCATGTTTAGGAAGAGTGATCACTCTAACATCATATCCAGCTTTCTTATATGGCTCACTCCATGCACCAGTCCCGCCACATAAATCAAGTATTATTTTTTTCATTCTATAGCTCTACTCTCAAAGGCTGATTTTGTTCTAACCAAGATAAATAATTTTTAGCAGTTTCTAATGTCCAAATCTCTTTATGCATCTTCTCTTTATCTTTCTGCCATTTTGTAGCGTACACAAACACTCTTCCTTTTGTTTTCCAATCACCGCAAACCCAATAAGTCCTGGAATAAAATTCTTCAACAGTTTCAACCATTTATTACCTCTTTATTATTATCTTCAATCGCTATGACGTTTTCTTTCTTTTCCATAACTGTTTTTTCTGGAC
>SDBT01019645.1_pt1 | contig 10583 bp, 9 predicted proteins | sample 2277101 | NCBI WGS metagenome assembly SDBT01 (sample SAMN10404973, study PRJNA504765) | marine sediment metagenome | isolation source: marine sediment core GS10_PC15, 103 cmbsf | place: Arctic Ocean: Southern Knipovich Ridge | collected 2010
TATTAGGTCCAGTGGATCGTCTCGAAACTATAAAAGCTTTGTTAGAACATGGTGCGGATGTGAACGCACGGGCTGGCCACCTCATAAAGAAGACGATTTTAGAGGTAGCAATATGGGAAAGCGCATCACTTGAAACCATAAGCCTGCTGTTACAATATGGAGCTAATGTAAAAGGAAAGGCAGGTAGAGCTGCAATAAAAACAGCAAAAGCCAGGGGCAAACAGGAAATAATCGATCTTTTGAAAAAGGCGAAGTCTAAAAAGTAATTTACTTGCGTGATAATAAGCCTACCTATTTATATTCATTAGCTATTCAACAGATTAATTTCTGAACTTGAAAAATGGTTTTATCGCTTCTCAATGCATAAATCAGCTCTTTAAAAGTTCTAAGATTGGGTATGTTAGCGCTGCCACTCCTTATTTCCACTTTTTCCCCCCTGTTTATTCCACCGATTTAAACATTTGTCATTTACTCACCGTTGGGCAAAAGTAGGCAATCTTAAGCATTTTATGTCGCCGATAGGTGGCAACGGAAAGGGAGATTTCTATTCCAACAGACGCAAGGGACTTAAAATCCCTCGTTGGTTATCCAACGTGCCGGTTCGAGTCCGACCCTCGGCACGCCAGTTATCCCTGTTTTCCCCCGGAAATTTGCTAATTTGGTTTTGTTTTACTTTGTCTTTCCTTTTAAGCATCCTTGTCCATAGTTAGGCAGGCTTAGGCAAATTCTGACACACCACAGACACATGGGGAGAAGTCTTAATTGCAATATTCTAAGCTTAATTAAATTAGCAATGTCGCGAAATATTACATTATGCACCGTTGTGAAGTTTCAAGAATCATTAATTTTAAACATAATATGAAGGTATAAAATAATGAGAATTAATGTTGACTGCACTTGGAACAACTATGAAGCGCCAGATAATCATGATTACTTCTGTATAAAATAGCTATATAACAGAAGCAGTGATGTGCTGCTCGAGAAGATAAGAAGGAGGAGAATCATGAGGGCTGGTACTTGATTGGGGGTAGGTCATGTGATATTTTATTTATGAGTTAGTGGGCGGAATCGTTGAAAACGTATTATCTTATCTACCGTGAGATCCTAGGAAGAAAGCTGAATTTTGCTCTCTCCTTGTCGGCTGTTATTGTTGCTGCGGCATTTTTTGTTTCATTTTTTACCATAGGCCATGCCTCAAAACAGGAAACTATACGTTTGATGCGCGATATGGGATTTAACCTGCGCATAGTCCACAAGGATACTGACATGGAGAAGTTCTGGAGGCAAGGCTACTCAGAGATCACGATACCAGAAAGCGATGTTTTCGAACTGGCGTCTCATGCTGGTCTTTCCTATGCTCATATGACGGCCATCCTCCAAAGGAAAATCAAATGGCGCGATAGGGAGGTTTTCCTGACAGGTATCGCTCCTGAAGTCTCGCCCCCTGGAAAGAAAAAATCTCCCATGGCATTTTCGATTCCTGCTGGATCTATCTATGTTGGGTTCGAGATTGCACGTATTTTAGGACTCAAAAGAGGAGATACGATCGATATCTCAGACCATCCCTTTCTGGTAGAACGAACCCTCTCAGAGAGCGGTAGTGATGATGATATCCGGATCTATGCCCATCTTCATGATGTGCAGGATATTCTAGGAGAAAAAGACAACATAAATGAAATCAAGGCATTGCAATGTTTATGCGTGGTGGATGGCCAAAACATCAATGATATGCAGATGCTTCGCGATCAACTCAAAAGCGTGCTTCCTAATACGAAAGTGCTCTTGATCCAAGACATCGCCTCTGTCCGGGAAAGACAGAGGCTCATGGCCGAGAAGTATTTCTCGCTTTTGGTTCCTTTTGTAGTTGTAGTATGTATGGCCTGGATAGGAATTTTAACCTGGATAAATGTCCGGGAAAGGCGGCAGGAAATCGGTATAATGCGTGCTCTTGGGTATGATTCCGTTAAAATCGCATCACTTTTTCTGGGCAAAGCTGTAGCCATTGGATTTATTGGCGCTGGCTTCGGTTTTGTATTTGGTACAGTAATATCGATGAGATTCGGGCCCGAGATATTCAAGGTTACAGCCAATTTAATTAAGCCACAAATCATATTGCTGTACTGGGCACTGATTGTTTCATCTTTGTTCTCTGCCCTTTCTGCCTTCATCCCTGCAGTTTGGGCGGTTACACAGGATCCGGCTGTGACGTTGAGAGAGGAGTGATTTGATCCAGCTTGAAAATGTTAGCAAGCTTTTCAGGATGAAACACGCCGAAGTGAAGGCTCTTGATAATGTTTCTTTTTCTGCTCTTGAGGGTGAATTCGTGGTCGTCAGAGGTCCGAGTGGGAGCGGAAAGACCACACTTTTATTCTGTGCAGGCGGTATGTTAAACCCGACCGAAGGGAAAGTCATTGCGGATGGTCAGGATATTTATGCGATGGGTAGGAAAAATAGAGCACGTTTCCGGGGCGAGCGTATCGGCTTTGTTTTCCAGATGTTTTATCTTGTGCCCTATCTTAACCTTATCGACAACGTCCTCCTACCTTCCGGGATTGGATCAGAACATTATAAAAGAGAGGATGCAGAGAAGATACTGGCGACTTTAAACCTTAAAGAACGGATGTATCATCGCCCTTTTGAGCTCAGTGCTGGGGAGAAACAACGTACGGCCATGGCCAGGGCCTTACTCAAACATTCTAGAATTATTCTGGCAGATGAACCGACGGGTAACCTTGATCCTGAAAATTCAGAAGAGCTGATCAGGCATCTAGCTATGTTTCGGCTCAGAGGGGGAACTGTTGTGGTTGTGACCCACGGGAATGAATTCGATCAACATGCCGACCACATTTATCATTTGAACAAGGGGCAGATAAGCAAAAAGAAAATGCCATTAGTTTGAAATAAAGGCAAGCAAAAAAACCGAATTCCTATCCTGCGTTTTCTTATATCTTTCCTATTATAAATGCAAGGAGCAGCAAATAGGATTTAGAAACCTGTTATAAAGGCCAGATAGGAGAAACTGGACAAGGGAAAGGTTCTAACTACCTCTTGGAAGGCGGTCAATCCTATCTGTGGGGGATTAATGCGAAGAAAAATAACATTTTTTGTGGTTTTAATTCTTTGTTTTTTCTTTATTGGGGATATTCTTGACAAAAGCATTGATGCTCAAGACCTCTACATAAATGCTACAAGTGATGCATCCCTGCAAATTGATTTTGCGGATATTCCACTATCCTTCATCTAGAACAAAGGGCAGGTAAATGAGCAAGCTTCATGTAATTGAAACATCTACATGAATATTAGACAATTTATCATACCGGCTTTTCTGTTCATCTTATTAATGGCATATCTATCGATAGTTTTTTCCCCCGTCAATGCGGTCCTTCTTGAAGCCGCTTTTAATCATGGCTATGATCTTCCGCGGAGGATAATCCATATAAACGGCCATCGGGCAGGAACTGCTGCAGGTCCCGCATTGGATGCAGCGGTTGATTTCATCACAGCCCGACGTTTCTTGGATTTCTTCTAAAAAATTCGGGTCCAGTTCTTCTTCATATTTGACTTTTCTCTGAATTTCCATAAAGTCTTCCTTTTAATAAATAAGGCAAAGCTCTCTCATTTTAATGTCGTGGTGTGATGAGATAGACAATCCCTAAGAAACCTTCAGATTGAGTCGGAAGAAGGGATTTGTCAGCAGATTCGGGGGAGGAGTTCTCCTGTGAGGGGTTCTAAGAGCCGCAGGCCACCTGATATGCTTTTCAGGACCACTTCATCTTTTTTGCTCATCCTTCCAATCCTGCCAATCACGGACGCTCCTTCACCAAGCGGTAGGGTTTTGAGGATATCTAGGACTTCCGTTTCTTTGTTCTGCGGGATAATGATGACGGCTTTTCCTTCGCTTGCGAGATAGAGAGGATCGAGACCGAGGATTTCGCAGACCGCACTGACATGAGGGGAGAGGGATATTTTCGATTCTTCGATATAGACAGGAACATTTTGTTCTTCCCCGAGTTCGCAGAGGATCGTTGCGAGTCCCCCACGAGTGATATCCCGCATCCATTTGGCCCCCATTTTCCATAGAGGCAGAAGGTGATGGAGAGATTGGCAGTCGCTGTCCACTTGGCCTTCAAACTCAAACTCTCCTCTCGCGATCATAACAGAAACTGAATGATCTCCGATGGTGCCGGAAACTGCGATCAAATCGCCCTCCTTCAGATTCCCCGGCTTTCCGATCACCTCTCCTAATCCTGCCGTGTTGATATAAATCCCATCTGCTTCCCCTTTCCTGACTACTTTTGTATCCCCTGTGACTACTGAAACACCAACTTCATCTGCAAGCTTCTTGATTGAGGAGAGAATTTTTTCCAGATCCATTACTGCAAATCCTTCCTCTAAAATAAGAGACAGAGATAGATAGCGGGGGTGGACTCCTGAAACGACGAGATCGTTCACTGTTCCTGCCACAGCCAGCTTTCCGATATCACCTCCCGGGAAGTAGATGGGGTGGATGACAAAACTGTCCGTTGTGAATCCAATTTCTCCTGAAAGGTTGAGGTGGGCGCTGTCTCCGAATTTACTGAGGGTGGAGTTGCCAAGATGTTTTAAAATCAGGTTCTTTAGAAAGTCCTTCATGAGCTTTCCTCCCGACCCAAGGCTGAGGCTTATTCGATCCATTCCACATCTCCATACTTATAATAGATCAGACAGGAGCCTTCGATCGAAACCATACAGGGCCCCATGGGTTTTTCAGGTGAACAAGCCTTGCGGAAGAGCGGGCATTCTGGAGGCTCTATGGCTCCTTTAATAACGTCTCCACATCTGCAGTTTTTATTTTCCCAGGATGAGGATGTATTCATTGAAAATTTAATGACAGCATCCATTTTTTTATCCCTTAAGCTCAGCCCGCTCCTGGGAATAATGCCAAAACCTCTCCAATCTCCATCTGAAATCTCGAACACCCTTTCCATCAACTTCCGTGCAAGAGGATTTCCTTCACGCTTCACCACTCTCGGGTAGGCGATATCGACCTTAGGATGCCCGCATTCGATCTGTTTGAGTATTGAAATGACTCCCAGCAGAAGGTCGGCCGGTTCGAATCCTGTTATAGCACCAGGGAGACCAAATTCTTTTGCGATGAATTCGTAAGGCTTTGAGCCCAGGATGACACTGACGTGACCCGGATAGATGAATCCATCAATCGCCATGTTTCCTGAAGAGAGGATGGACCTCAGCGGAGGAGGCACCAGCCGGAGGCAAGTGAGGAGGGAGACATTGTCCATCACTCTTTTCTGTGCCTCTTCTACGACCCAGCCGATGGAGGGGATGGTTGTCTCGAATCCAACAGCAAAAAAAACGACCTGCTTGCGCGGGTGTTGAGCGGCCATATCGATCACTTCCCCAGGAGAATAAATTGTCCTCACTTCTGATCCTTGACCGGGAATAACCTCCATGAGGCTTCCCCTGTGGGTTGGAACTTTTTGCATATCTCCAAAAGTGGCGACAAGGACATCGGGTGTCTCAGCGACAAAATCTACGGCGGCACTGATGATACCATTGGGAGTGATGCACACAGGACAACCTGGTCCGGATATGAGCTGGAGTCCGATTTTCCGGAGGACGCGTCCTAGACCACTCCTGTGTGCGGTCATAGTGTGTGTCCCACAGATCTCCATGATTTTCAGCTCCCTGTCGATTCTTGATAGAATTCTTTCCGTTTCTTTAAGGAGTGCCCTTACGGATTTCTCTTCTCTCAAAAGACGAAATTCCATTATCCTTTTGCCTCCAACTCAAGGCATTCTCTGATAATGTCTAGGGTTTTTTCTGCTTCCTCCTGGTTCATTATCGAGATGGCAAATCCCGCATGAACGACAACAAAATCTCCGCATTTTGGATTCTCCACCAGGCTTAGGTTCACTTTTTTTTGAATCCCTCCACTTTCAATGGTCCCGATTTTGTTGTTTATTTCCACGAGTTTTAATGGCACTGCCAAACACATTTTTCACCTCATTTATAATGGATAGCCGAATAGTAAGCCTGTCCGGCGGATATGCCCTCATCCCCAAATGATAACTTACAGGGGATGAATACCTCTATGTTCATGTCTTTCAACCTTTTAAGTGTTCGGTTCAATAAATAGGAGTTGAGAAATACGCCGCCTCCCAATATCACCCTCTTGACATTATGTTTATCTTTACAAGTTTGCGTGATTCCCTCTATTATTTTGGCGACTGAATTATGAAATTTTGCAGATTTTACGGGCAGGGGTGCTTCATCATTAACAAGCTCTTTGATCGCTTTTCTCATATCGATTTCCTGTCCATTGATCTCTACAGGATAATAATCGCTTATCCCCTCGGCTGCAACCGCCTCCAGCCTCATGGCTGCTTCGGCCTCATAATCGATCACATGAGGGGCCGTGCCGAGAATTGCAGAAATGGCATCAAAGAGCCTTCCCATCGATGATGTCAGCGGGGAGTTGATATTTTTTCTGATGGCATTTTTTACGCCGTTCAATTTTTTCCCATCCACATTTTTCAAAATACCTTCTATCGGGAAATCGCCGAAGGCATCCAGGAGATAACTTAAGGCCATCCTCCAGGGTTCTTTTGTAGCAAGGTCTCCTCCCGGCTGTGGGACATATCTCAGATGATAAGCCCTTCTGAGTTTGTGCCCTTCATTCAGGAAAAATTCACTTCCCCATATGGAGCCGTCCTCTCCATAGCCTACTCCGTCAAAAGCGATCCCTAGGAATGGCTCATCCGTGCTCAGGTTGTGTTCGGCGAGGACAGAATAGATGTGGGCAACATGGTGTTGTACTTTGAGGATGGGTTTATCCCACTCTTCAGCCATTCGTGTTGTCGTGAAATGAGGATGAAGGTCACAGGTGATAAAATCCGGCTTAAATGAGTAGAGCTGCCCGAAATGACTGATGACTTCCTCCATATATCTTTTGTTTCTCAAGTCCTTCATGTCTCCGAGATACTGACTTGTGATGATGCTGTTATTTTGGACAATAGAAATGGTATTTTTAAGTTCTCCCCCCAGGGCAAGTATTTTAGATGAACAGGGGATTTGGAGTTCAAGAGGTTCAGGAACAAATCCCCTCGCTCTTCGAAGGAATACTTTCTTCTGGCCCACGAGTTTAAGCACAGAGTCATCACACCTGACGGCGATCTCTCTGTTGTGAGAAAGGACGTAGTCGGAGAGTTCGGCGACCCACTCTTTTTCGTCTTTGAAAATGGGGCTTTCGCTGAGGTTTGCACTTGTCGCGACGAGAAGCGGCAGCTTTTCCAATATCAATGTATGGAGAGGTGTATAGGGGAGCATCACGCCGTATGTGTCAATTTCGGGGGAAATTCCAAAAATTTCAGTCTTCTTTTTCAGAAGTACTATAGGTCTTTGGGGAGAGAGGAGAGTATCGCGTTCTGCGGCGTCCAGGACAGCAATCTCTTCAACCGTATCAAGATCCCGAGCCATTAAGGCAAAGGGTTTTCTTTCCCTGGCTTTCAACCGCCTGAGTTTGAGGACGGAATCTCTGTTGAATGCATCGCAGAGAAGGTGGAATCCTCCGAGTCCTTTAAGCCCTAGAATTTTGCCTTCTTTTATCCTTTTGACGGCTTTTTCGATTCCTCCTTTTACTTTTTTCCCGTTCTTTATAAAAAATATGCCGGGTCCGCATTGGGGGCAGGCCACAGGCTCAGCGTGAAAGCGTCTGTCATAAGGATCACGGTATTCTTTTTTGCACTCTGGGCACATCTGGAAGGAATTCATCGTGGTTTTGGCTCTATCGTAGGGGAGTGTCCTGATAATGGAATAACGGGGCCCGCAGTTTGTGCAGTTTATAAAAGGATAGTAATATCTTCTATCTGAGGGATCGAAAAGTTCTTTGAGACAGTCTTTGCATGTAAATAAATCTGGGGGAGCGGAGACCGAAGCGTCTCCTTGGGATGTCACTCCGATAGAAAAATCAGAATACCCTTCACAACTTTCTGTTTGGACATCCACTTTTAATATCCGTGAATGAGGAGGGGACTCTTCTTTCAGTCTTTTTACAAAAACTTCTGTATCGGATTGGCCTTCGATATGGATTTCCACTCCTAAAGGAGTATTTCTAACAAATCCATTAAAGCCCATTTTCCTGGCAAGACCGTACACAAATGGCCGAAATCCTACCCCCTGAACCGTTCCTTTGACCAAGAGTTTTGCTCCCTTCATTGTTGCACAAAATCGAGCCAAACATATAACACAAATGTTTGCTATTTTCTAGCAATTTTGGATGCTTTCTTCATTAACTGTTGTTGCTGCACCGAAAACCACGAAAATCTCTCTACTCGAACCAGAGTTCTCAAAAATATGGAAAACCACCAAAAAAAGGAACGCCACTGCGGTAAAGATTTCCCGAAAGCTGAGTGGTTTTTTAACCAATCCGGCTTGCATCGCAGGCGTCCGCGTTTCATCGCCAAATGTTAAGGCTGAATGTGGCCGAACAAGATTATAATAACACATTTGGAAAGCAAGATTGTCAGCAAGAAGATCTTTCCACCTGGAATGGCAGGCTGTCCCAAACTTGAATTGTATATGTGCCGGGGGAACCGAAGCTGGGAAGGGATTGTTGCTTGCTGAAAAATGGCAACCACTTTGGTCAATTAGGACGGGATCGTGCAATTATTGCATAGATGATTTCATAATTACTAGTAACTGGCCGGTCCTCGGGAATTAGATTTTGCCATTCTTCTCCGTTATAATGAGGATAATTATGTTAATGAGACACTTCAGGAGAAAGTATCAGAATAAGGGGTATCTGACCTTGTCTAGATTCTGGAAGTGAAAAAAGCATTTCCGCAAAAAGAAAAAGACTAAAATCCGATATTACTCCAATGATACGACTTCCATTAGAAAACCTTCTTCCGGTAACATATCCAGACTGTTTTCCCAGAATATTCGCTGCGCCTTGGCTTATACAAACGATTTTCTCTTCAGGAGTATCTGAGATTTTGCTAAAATCTCTTCCTTCGCTTAAAAAAAGTTGATAAGTCTCACAAAAATTAAAATCGACTTTCATGTTCCAAAATTGTATTTTTGTGTCATTCCCATCAAGTTGATATTCTGATTTCGCCAGAACAAAATCTTTTCTTTCATTATCAGCAGCGTTCCAAATGGATATATTCCCTTGAAATTTTCCATTTTCCCAATTTGATTGAATCCATTCTTGTCCGCTAATGTAAAACTTTGTCCAAAAGCCCTGCATAGCGCCATCAACCAGTTCGCCTTCAAGTTCTTTATTACCATTTGAATACCATCGTGAATATTTACCAGAACCATCCACCGCCTTACATTCTATCTGCTTTTGGCCATTTTGATGCCATTGTGCATATCTTCCATGAATAACGCCTTTAACAAAATTTTTCTCTGACGTTTTTTGTCCATTTGAAAACCATATTTGGTGCTTTCCGTGTTTAAGGCCATCAACAAATTTTCCTTCTATTCCTTTTTGTCCATTTGAATGCCATTGAGTGTATTGTCCGTGCTTTACAGATTTGCCCTCTTCTAGTGCTTTCTCTGTCCATCTCTCTCTAATTTTCCCATTATCCCAATATATTTCCTTCTTTTCAAAACGGTCCGAGCAAGATAGAAAGACAATTATAATTAGGCAAATAAAAGATGTGATTTTAAGAGTTGATTTCATAGGCCATCCTTTTTTTATTTTCTACAATAATTACTAGAAATTAGAAATAAAATCAAACCATAATCATTTAGGCTGGTAGACTCTATTGTTATAAATTTGTTTATGTTAATGTATAAGAAGAACATCAGATAATGTTTTTGGAGGCAATTATATGAAAGAGATTAAAAAAGACGTTTACTGGGTTGGAAAGGTGGACTGGGAACTAAGAAAATTCCATGGAGATGAATATTCGACTCATAGGGGAACTACTTATAACTCTTATCTCGTGAAAGACGAAAAAACGGCCTTAATTGATACGGTCTGGAGTCCTTTCGGTGCTGAGTTCGTTGAGAATTTGAACAAGTACGTTTCTCTTAGGAAAATCGACTATGTTATTGCCAATCATGCCGAGATAGATCACAGTGGCGGACTGGCGGAATTAATGGAAATCATTCCAGATACTCCTGTTTACTGCACGAACAACGGCGTGAAATCGTTAAAGGGTCATTTCCACAAGGATTGGAATTTCGTTCCCGTCAAAACTGGAGACAAGCTTAATCTGGGTAAAAAGGAATTGATATTCATAGAGGCTCCAATGCTTCACTGGCCGGACAGCATGTTCAGCTACCTCACGGGAGAAAACCTCCTCTTCAGCAACGATGCTTTTGGTCAACACCTGGCCAGCGAGTTGATGTACAACGATTTGGTAGATCAGGCCGAGCTGTTCCAGGAATGCATAAAGTATTATGCCAACATTTTAACTCCGTTCAGCGGTCTTGTTGAGAAAAAAATAGATGAATTCAAAAGTCTGAATGTCCCTGTGGACATGATTTGCCCCAGTCATGGGGTAATCTGGAGGGACAATCCATTGCAGATTGTAGGCAAGTATCTTGATTGGTCTAAAAATTACAGAGAAAAC
>SDBT01019646.1_pt1 | contig 10583 bp, 4 predicted proteins | sample 2277101 | NCBI WGS metagenome assembly SDBT01 (sample SAMN10404973, study PRJNA504765) | marine sediment metagenome | isolation source: marine sediment core GS10_PC15, 103 cmbsf | place: Arctic Ocean: Southern Knipovich Ridge | collected 2010
GGACTTCGCCGTTTCCCCCGTGTCGCTCGATGAGCGCCACTTTGGCGACATCCCGTTCCAGGTCTACGCGCAGTTCCCCATGGGCCGGCTGCATCTCAATTATCAGATGGCGGGTGGGCGCCTGATTTTCAATCACTCCGATAACATTGGCGCGCACTAACCCGTCCTCGGTCGCCGGAATCACAAAGTCCTCCGGAGTCAGGCGTCTTGAAAGGATCACTGACGACCTAACGATCGGAGGGTATTCAAATTCTGGAGTTGGGACCATTAATGTGTGCTGATTCACGGCGACCACTCCCTTGGCGATCACCGTATCCATCTCCATTTTCTCGAGATCATCCACCAGCAGAATGTCCGCAAACCGGCCAGGCGCGATCTGGCCGACTTCGGTCGCAACACCAAAGTGCTCTGCCGTGTTGAGCGTTGCCATCTGAAGTGCGGTCATCGGCTCAAGTCCTTGCTTGATGGCATGCCGCACGACGCGGTCCATATGTCCTTCGTTGACCAAGGTTCCAGAATGGCTGTCGTCGGTGACCAAAATGAAATGCCTGGGATCAAGCCCCCCTTCGGTCACGGCGCGCACCTGCTCCGATACATCGTGCCAGGCCGAACCGAGACGCATCATGACCTTCATCCCCTGCCGCACGCGCGCGATCGCGTCCTCCATGCGGGTCCCCTCGTGATCGTCTTCTGGCCCTCCCGCAGCGTATCCGTGAAACGGAAGGCCGAGATCCTCTGAGGCATAGTGGCCTCCTATCACCCGCCGGGCCTTACGTGTCAGCGCCATTTCTGCATGCAACTCGCCATCGCCGGCGATGACCCCCGGAAAATTCATCATTTCCCCCAGCCCAATCACGCCGGGCCAGGTCAGCGCTTCCTCGATTTCATTCGGACCGATAGCGGCACCTGCGGTTTCAAGTCCAGGAGCAGAAGGAACGCATGAGGGCACCTGCACCCAAATGTGGATCGGCTGAATAGCGGCCTCTTCAACCATGAGTCGAATTCCGTAGAGACCAAACACATTGGCAATCTCGTGCGGATCGACGAACATCCCGGTTGTGCCTCGCGGGAGAACGGCGCGTACAAACTGGGTCATCGTGATCATCCCGGATTCGATATGCACATGTCCGTCTAGCAGCCCGGGAACAAGGTAGCGCCCGTTCGCCTCAATGACCTGTGTTTCTTCGCCTACTGTATGAGCTGCGTCCTCACCAACGTAAGCGATTCGCCCATCTTTGATGGAAATGTCAGTTGAATCGAGAATTTCTCCCGACTGGACGGAAACCCAGCGGCCTCCGCGCACAACGAGATCGGCATGGGCGCGGCCCATGGCCACGTCGACAAGGTTTTGAGATAAGAAATGGCTGGACGGTGCGTTCAAAGTCGCGCTTGAGATTTTCCGCCGAGTTTGGCAGACCAAAATCAGTCTAACATTCGCCCGTACGGCGGTCAATTGTCAGACAACTCAAGCTGCAGTGAAGAATCTCACCTGATTCAGGGACGATAAGAGCCCTCAAGGCAAGCCTGCAGGGATATGGTCGAGTACTATTTTTTTTATCTGGAGAAGGATATCAATCGGGAGATAGGACCTAGGCAAGGCCCTCCAGTGCAAGTTCCTTGGTTTCGAACACAGGGATGATGGTATCAAGCCCCACCATGCCGAAAACGGAGCTGACCGTATCATTGATGCAGCAAATATGGAGTTTGCCGTCTTCGCTCTCTATGCGCTGCCCGGTCTTAAGCAGCATGCGCAACCCCATGCTTGCGATAAACTCGACTCGGGAAAAGTCGAGCAACATTGTCGTTTGACCGTTATCAATCAGACCACTAATCGTTTCATCAAACGAAGCAGCACTGGCGATGTCGATGTTGCCAGCCAGTTCGACGATGGTAATGTCGCCATCCTCTATTACGTTATGTTCCATTGGATTCCTCCCGTTAATTCACAGAGTATGATGCCAGCCTAAATCCTAATCGATCTGTTTCGTTAAAGTAATAACGTTCTGCTCCTCTCTGCGTTCATAGGTAACTTCCTCCATTAAGTTGAGCACTAGATGGATACCCAACCCGCCGATTTCCCGATCCTTCAAATTCAGGCTTGTATCGGGCTTTTCAGCTTCCAATGGATTGAAGGGGAGCCCATCATCGACGACCGTGATCTTTAGTTGCTCCCCATTCGAATTCATTGAGATTTCAATTTCGTGCTCTGCCTCATCGTCATAGGCATAGAAGATAATGTTTGCTAACAGGTCTTCGAAGACGATCTGAACCTTCTGCATTGTGGTACCGGGGATCCCCTTCTCCGAGGCAAATTCAGCAAACTTGCTCTGAAATCGATCGATTTCAGAGATCTCGTTAACAATAGTCATTTCAAATTGCCTGTCATCAACTTTGTGGCTAGCTCCGTGGTATTGAACTACGAGGACGGTTATATCGTCCGATTGCTCGGCTCCTGATGCGAACTCATCCACTCCCGAGAAAATGGAAATCGTTACTTCTTCGGCCGGCCGCGAATCAGCTGATGATAGAAGCCGCTCAAGCCGTTCTTCTGAGAACAACTCAACGTCTGGATTCATCGCTTCCGTAACCCCGTCCGTAAAGATCACCAGCAGATCACCATCCTCTAATACGATTTTCTCTTCCTCGTATTTGGAGCCTGGCATCGGGCCGACCATGACTCCGTGCCGATGATCGAGAGCCTCTATTTTGTTATTTCGACCCATTCTATACGGTGGATTATGTGCGGCATTTGTGTACAGCAATTCGCCGGTACGAATATTAAGAATCCCGATAAAAATGGTCGCAAACATGATGTTTGTATTGTCTTTATTGAGTTCACGGTTTGCATACTCTATGATGCTAGCCGTCGAATGATCGAGTGCGGCCCTCGATTTGATCAAGGTCTTGGCCACTGCCATGAACAGGGCTCCAGGAACGCCCTTACCCGCGACGTCACCCACACAAAAACACACCCGGTCTTCGTCGATGAAAAAGAAGTCGTACCAATCTCCACCGACCTCGCGTGCCGCAACCAGCTGGGCGTGAATCGTGATGCGGGGGTCCCGAGGAAAATCTTGAGGCAGCAAGCTCATTTGAATTTCGCGACCGATATTGAGCTCACTTTCCATGCGCTCGTTTTCGGCAGTGGTCTCGATCAAATGAGTGATGGAATCATCGAGCTCGGTTTGCATGACCTGAAACGCCCCAGCGAGCTCGCCAATTTCGTCTTCACCCACGCTGATTTCGTCGAGCTCTGCTGAGTGAGCGAATGGCTCGTTCTGCCCAAAATCATGCTTGGATAGTGCGCGCGAATAGCCGGTTAACTTGCTCAGGGGGTTCGTTATGGATCTCGAAAACCAGGTTGCGGCAGCGATCACACCGACAATCGTAAAGCCCAAAAATGCAAGGGTGCGATTTCCAAGCTCAGTAATGAATTGGAAGGCTTCCGTCTCATCGATCTCACTCATAATGGCCCAGTTGACACCGGCGATGTCAAGCGGCTTATAGGATGAGAGCACTGAGACGCCGCGGTAATCGGGAAATATCGCTTCGCCTTCCTCGCCGCTTAGAGCCGCTACGCCCCCCTCCGATGTCACCTGCTGCAATCCGATCGTGGTATTAAGACTGCGGATCCTGGCTACAGTGGGAATCGGAACATCGCGATCCTTCAACGTCTGAAGGTAATTTTCTTCATCCTCGATTAAGAACCTTGACTGATTTCGAAGCGTAGAATCATCGCCAAGGATGTAGGTTTCGCCACTCTCACCAAGCCCTACATCCTCCCATTGTTGGTTGCTCGTCATGATGTCGTCTATTCTGCCAATCGGCATTTGAAATACCAGAACGCCGATCTTCTCATCGTCATCATAGATCGGCGAGGCGACAAAGGCCGCCGGGGCATCATAAGATGGCTGATAAGGCTGAAAGTCCACTAAGGCGCTAAAACTCTTATCCTCGGCATCCAGCGCCTGTCTGTAGACGTCTGCAAAGTTGGTCTCACTATAGAGCCCTGTTAGCAGCGATGTCCCATAGTCGACTTCTTTGAACACCGAATAAACAATGTTGCCATCCAGATCCACCAGGAAGATATCGTAGTATCCAAATCGATCCGAGTAGTTGCTGATGATCGGATGATAAGTCTCGTGAATGTTGCTGTATATGCTGCCATCTCCCGCATCATCCAGAAGATGCTTCGAACCTACAAGGTTCGGATTCGACGCCGCATAAAGGTACTGCAGAATCTGAGTGGTCTCATCTGCAGGCACATAGGCCGGAGCAGAAATGTCCTCGAGCAAGTTGAAGATCAGCCTTTCGATAAACTCATCTTCGTAATAGGTGGTGAGCTCTCCCTGTATCGCTTCCATTTCCGAGGGACTGTAGTCGAGTTCGCTGGCTATAAAACGAAACCCATCTTCAAACCCTCGCATAGCCGCAATCGTCATACGATCTTCCGACAGAGTTATCACCTGGTCGGAGATCAGTTGAAAGTAGGCTTCGATCTGACCCGCTTTCATCTCGCGTATGGCAGTGAGTTTCTTGAAGGCTTCCTCTTCGTGTGCGGATTTGCCCGAACTGTACGCAAGGTATCCGATGACGCTGACCGCCGCGATGGCGATAAACGCGAACGCAATCCGGATCTTGGTTCGGATCTTCAGATTACGAAGCATTTTCTTCCTGGAATGTAAATGACCACCTGAGCATCGCGCGCGGGCACGTATTCTCAGAGAGAATCATTAATCGGCGTCCCTTGCCAGCGCCAGCCATGGATCGACGAGTTCCCGATTGTCGGCTATCCAATCCGAAGCGTGGCGACGGAGATCTTCTTCGCTGTTTTCGCCGGTGGACATCAGCGCATTTTGCAGCGAAATGTCAAGTAGCGGAATTTTGACGATCTCGATCAGGGTGGCCGCGGCTGGGTTCTGTCTTAGAAATTCAACATTAGCTACTGCTCGGATGTCGCTTACCTCGAAGCCCATATCGCACGGAGACTCCAAGCAGCCAGCGATGTTATCTACGACGGTGTTCACTTCGTCTGAGTCTGGCGATGTGCTAAAGGGAACGCTTAACCACATGATATCCTCACCAATTACGAGCTCTGATACCGTCCAATTCGGTGTCCATGTATAGAAGAGCACCGGCTCATTATTCTCAAATCGGGTAAAAGTTTCTCTTATGAGCTCGCCGTAGCTTCCCTTGATCTGAGTGACTGTTTCATTCAGACCGAAGGCCTCCAAGTGGTGGTCGATGACGTTGTCGCACCTCCACTCGTCGTTACACCCCGTCAAATCCGCTTTTCCATCCCCGTCGGTGTCAAATAAGGCTGCGATCTCAGGATCCTCGAAATCGCCAAGGTTTGTAATTCCCAACCGATCGGCTGAGGCCTTATCGATCATGTAACCTTGCAGCGCTCCATCGTCGATCTCGACACCAATCGGGATGACCTGATCCCGGATTTCCTCATATTCTAAGTAGGAACTGTGGAGTGGAAACCAGCCATTGACCCAGAAATCAATATCTCCCTGACTCGCGTAAACGTAAAAGGCGATGTTGTAGAGGGTGTGGGGCCCGTTCACTTCGTAGCCCAGCTCCTCCAATAAAGCTTTGTAGATCTGCGCTTGAAACCAACCGGTGTCCCAGGTGGCCTGGCCCATGTAAACGGTGGTGCCCTCCCCGGGCCGCTGCGCTTGGCCAGTGAATACATCTTCCAACGAGCTGCAGGCGGCCAAGGAGAATACAACAACCATCCCGATAAGAAATAAGCGTATCCGAGATTGCTTCAACATCAATTCCCCGCTATCGGTAGTTCCAAGATGATACTTGAAGATTATTCCCTTCGATCTCCCGCGGAGCGGCGCATTGTAACGAAGTCGCGGGTACGGCGCGCCCTTGCCATTGACCGATTTATACTTGGTTAGGCGACGAACTAGCTTTTTCAAACCCGTCTACGAACGATCTCGCCAAAACGAAATTGATCGGTGAGCCAAACGCTGCTTAACGACCGCTATCGACTGGAAGAAGAGCTCGGCCAGGGAGGCATGGGTACCGTGCACCGCGCCTTCGACACGACCCTTGAGCGCGAGGTAGCGATCAAGCTCGTCACAGGCTACGAGTTGGAAACAGAAGGTCGAGCGCGGCTGCTGAAGGAAGCCAAATCCATCGCCCAGCTTAATCACCCGAATATCGTCACGGTCTACGACGCAGGCGAGATGGACAAGGCACCCTTCATCGTGATGGAACTCATCGAAGGGGCTAGCCTGCATGAGCACCCACCCGATGATCTCAATGCGCTCGTCCAGACCACTATTCAGATCTGCATGGCGCTGGAGCACGCCCACGAGCGCGGCATCGTCCACCGGGACCTCAAACCCGAAAACGTCCTGATCGATTCCGAAGGCACTGCCAAGCTCATGGACTTTGGCATCGCTCGTTCCATGACCTCCCGTATGACGACGGAGGGCCGGATCGAGGGAACCGTCTTCTACATGGCTCCGGAACTTGCCTTGGGCCAGGAGTACGACGGTCGCGCCGATCTTTACGCGCTAGGCGTAATGTTGTACGAGCTCACCACTGGCGAACTTCCTTTCCAGCATGGAGATCCGGTTGCCGTGATCTCGCAACACTTGCACGCGCCGGTCGTACCTCCACGTGCCAAAGACTCTGACATACCGCCCGCCCTCGACCGGCTCATCGTGCAAATGATGGAAAAGGATCCGGAGGATCGCCCGGCCAGCGCAGCCCAGGTCATGGAATGGCTTCGGGAACCAGGCTTACTGGATCCAACGAGCGACGAAGAGCAGCTCTCCACCCTCGATCGGATCGTGCGAGGACGCATGATCGGACGGGAGGCCGAGTTCAAGCAGGCGCGCGAGCTCTGGTATTCGGCCGTCGAAGGAAACAGCCAAATCCTGTTAGTTAGCGGCGAACCCGGTGTGGGGAAGACACGTCTGATGCGAGAGATCATCACCCAGTCAGAGGTCATGGGAGCACAGGTCTTGGGCTCAGCCAGTTACGCCGAGGGCGGTCCTCCTTACTCTCCGTTCAAGCAGATGCTGCGCGAGGTGCTGCCAAAAGCCTCGCAAAATGGTCTCAATCTGCCTGACGTCGTCATGGCCGACTTGCTCTCGCTTGCTCCCGAATTTCGCGAAGATTTCCCGGACGTAACGCCCAACCCTCCGGATGACCCGAAATCTGATCAGCATCGACTTTTCGAAAGTTTTTTCGTATTCGTAGCTACGCTCAGCCGCCACACCCCACTGCTGATCTACCTGGATGATGCACACTGGGCAGACAGTGGCTCTCTCAACCTGTTCCGCCACCTTGCACGTCAGCTGGGGAGTCAGCCTATCTTATTGTTGGCCACATATCGTGAGATTGAGCTTCATGAGGCGCGTTCGCTGCATGAAGTGCTCTTGGATCTCAGCAAGGAGCCACAGACCACCCGACTCAAGCTAAATCGGCTAACGCTAAACCAAACTGGTGAACTTCTGGCCGCGTTCCTCGAGGAGGAGATCACACCCGAATTCCAGGAGGGGATCTATCGCGAAACGGATGGCAATCCCTTCTTTATTGAGGAGGTCTGCAAGGCACTCGTGGAGAGCGGCAAGCTCTTCTATGAGGACGGAAGCTGGCACCGGCCCGATATAAGCGAGCTGGGTATCCCGCAAAGCGTGCAGGTTGCGATCCAATCACGCGTCGGAAAGTTATCTCCAGAAACACAAGAAGTGTTGAACCAGGCTGCAATCCTCGGGCGGGAGTTCGAATTCGATACGCTGCTCGCAGCGGTGGACGTTAGCGAAGATGAGGTTATCGACGCACTCGAGGAGGCCGAACGAGCCCAACTCATTGAGGAACGCAGCGAGAGTGGCGACTTGGTATTCGCCTTCTCGCACGCTCTAATCCCGACCACATTGGTCGAAGGACTTCGGTTGCTGCAGCGGAGGCGGCTACACAAGCGCGCAGCCAATGCTCTCGAAGAACGAGATCCACAGAACTTCTCCGCACTTGCGTGGCATTTATTGGAAGCCGGCCAGACGGAGCAAGGCGTGGAATATTTGCTGCTTGCAGGAGATCAGGCCCGATCACAATACGCCCATCAGGAAGCGATTGACAGTTACCTGCAAGCGCTCGACTTCGCCAAGGAAACCGAGGACCATGCCCGTGCAGCTCGTATTCTGATGAAGCTCGGACTAACATACCACAACGCATTCCAGTACACCGAATCTAGGCAAGCATACGAAGAAGGCTTTATTTACCTGCAGCGATCCCCAGAAGGCCCGGGCGGCCGCAAGGCGTCAAGCGCTCCGCATCCTTTGAGGGTCCCAAGCCTGCCTCCTATCACGTTCGATCCGGGCCTTGCAATCGATACGACTTCTCACAGCTTTATTGGTGAGCTTTTCAGCGGCCTGGTTCAGCTAACCTCTGACTTGAGCGTAGTGCCCGATGTGGCTCGCTCCTGGGATGTATTAGGCGGCGGAAGAGAATACCGGTTTTACCTACGGGAGGACGTGTTTTGGAGCGATGGTCGCCAAGTCACCGCGGGCGATTTTGAGTACGCCTGGAAGCGCGTGCTGGATCCCTCTCTGAAAACATTCGCGCGGGATTTCTTCCTTGACATCAAGGGCGCGCCGGACTACGCGAACGGTAAGGGCACAGCTTCCGATGTGGGGATCCATGCTGTGGACGATCACACTCTGATCGTGGAGCTAGAGCACCCAACAGGCTATTTCCTGCAACTGCTTGCTTCTGGATCATCTTTACCCGTCCCGAGGCACGTTGTGGAATCACACGGTGATGCATGGACCCAGGTAGGTACGATCGCTACAAATGGCGCCTTTCAATTGTCGGCTTGGGAGCCCAGACGGCGGATCACATTGAAGCGAAATCCAAATTATCACGGGCTGGCCGAGGGGAACGTTGAAGTGGTTGAGGCAAGCATCTATCAGGAGCGTGGAGAAGATCCACTTCGCTGGTATGAAGAAGACAATCTGGACGTGCTGCTCTTCTATTGGCTTTCCCCACCGGAGGCGGATCGAGCACGGCACCTGCACGCAAACGAATATCTGAACATTCCCGCAGTTGCAGAGCTATTTCTCACATTCGATAGTAGCCGGCCGCCCTTCGACGAGCCACGGGTAAGAAAGGCGCTTGCCCAGGCAATCGATGTTGAAGCGCTGGCAGAACTCGCCTTCCGTGGGCAGCATTCACCGGCAACGGGCGGTTTCCTGCCTCCAGGAATGCCGGGACACATGCCCGATGTGGCCCTCCCATTTGATGTTCCCCGAGCGAGGGAACTGCTGCAAGAGGCCGGCTTTCCGAACGGTTCGGACTTTCCAGAAATCGAGTGTCTTGCGCCTTTGCTCCCCGCACATGAAGTTCTGGTTGGGCACATCCAATCTCAGTGGCTTGAACACCTGGGCATTAAGACAACCTGGAGTCAAATTGAGATGGGCAGCTTTATCGAACGACTGCACAATCAAATCCCAAACGTCATCACCTCGGCCTGGTCAGCTGACTATCCAGATCCCGATAATTTTCTTCGGATCGGAGCGTTGGAAGCCATGAAGGCCTGGGAGAACCACGATTTCGAAGAGCTCGTCGAAAGCGCCCGGCGATCGATCAATCAAGAGGAGCGGATCGGAATGTACATTGAGGCCCAGCGGATTCTAATTGATGAAGTCCCTCTTTTCCCGCTCACGTACAACCGCGGGCACGCTCTAATAAAGCCATGGGTCAGCCATTACCCTCTTACCCCGATGAGATGGAATAATTGGAAAGACGTGGTGATCGAGGAGCATGATTGAGCAAGAAAGATTTTCGTGAGCCAAACCCTTATTAGCGATCGTTACCGTCTCGAAGAAGAGCTCGGCCATGGAGGCATGGGCACGGTTCACCGCGCCTTCGACACAACTCTGGAGCGCGAAGTGGCGGTGAAACTTGTGACTGGCTACGAGATGGAAACGGAAGGCCGAGCGCGGCTGCTGCAGGAAGCCAAGTCGATTGCGCAGCTTAATCATCCCAATATCGTGACGGTTCACGACGCGGGCGAGGTGGATAAAACGCCTTATATCGTGATGGAGCTCATCGAAGGATCGAGTCTCCACGATCAACCGCCTGAGGATCTCGGCGATCTGGTCCGGATATCCGGCCAAATTTGCATGGCGCTCGATCACGCGCACGAACGAGACATCATTCATCGAGACCTCAAGCCAGAAAACGTCCTGATCGACGCCGAAGGCAACGCGAAGCTGATGGACTTCGGCATCGCACGATCGATGGCTTCCCGCATGACGCAGGAAGGTCGGATCGACGGGACTGTGTTCTACATGGCCCCCGAGCTTGCGCTTGGGAAGGATTATGACGGGAGGGCGGATCTCTACGCCTTGGGCGTGATGCTTTACGAGCTCACCACCGGCGAATTGCCTTTTCAGCAGGGCGACCCGGTAGCGATCATCTCTCAGCACGTTAATGCACCCGTGGTTCCGCCACGTGCCAAAGACCCCGAAATTCCGGCCGGGCTGGACAAGTTGATTGTTCAACTTATGGCGAAAAATCCCGAGGACCGACCTGCAACCGCGGCAGAAAGC
>SDBT01019647.1_pt1 | contig 10582 bp, 9 predicted proteins | sample 2277101 | NCBI WGS metagenome assembly SDBT01 (sample SAMN10404973, study PRJNA504765) | marine sediment metagenome | isolation source: marine sediment core GS10_PC15, 103 cmbsf | place: Arctic Ocean: Southern Knipovich Ridge | collected 2010
ACGAGCTGGTCTGGGACCGCTCCTTTGGTCGCTCGCGCAACACGGTGGTGCTGCCCGAGGGCTGGTATCTGACCGCCAACTCGATACCTGGCGTGGTTGAGGAAACGGAGGAAGGCCGCGTACAAATTCGCTACATCAATCCCCGCCCCGACCAGATTCGGGTGTTCATCAAAGCCAAGCGCCGAAGGTAGCGGCCCACGCAGCGGCACTCTGGCACAGGGTCGCAGGGATACAGACGTGTTCAGACGGAAGAAGAAGCGCAAGGCGCTCAGGTTGCTCGATCCCCTGAGCAGAGGTGCGGGCGGCGGCTCGCACTCCCCCAAGCCTGCATGCATGGCCATATACGTCGCCGCCGAGGGGCCTTTGCGTCTCATCGAGTGGTGTGCTGAAACACCCGGCTTCTACCTGGCTGATCTTGAAACAGAGAACGACGAACTGGTGCGCGTGCAGTTCACGAGGCCACACGTCTACTACGCCGGATCGCACACCGGATGTGGCTGTGGCTTCAACTACGGCCGCATCGCGAAGTTCGAGCGGGATGCCGAGGAGCTGGCTCGAAAGCACCACTCCCTGGCAGCCATGAGTGAGTACCTGGCCCACGAGATCGGCCACGTCGGCGAAATCGAGCTGTTCTCCTGCTGGGACGGAGACCAGGCCGCCGACCCCGAGTTGCGACGCGACCTGACGCCGACCTCCTTGCTCGGTGAGAGTTTCCTCTTCTACGAGAAAGAGCTGTCGGTGGTGCGTGAGGACGCCGCCTGACCCGGCCTGCGAGAGCCGCAAGATTCGAGCGCGCCGGAGGTCGGACGGCCGGCGTGACGGAAGCCGATCAGAGATCGGACCGACGGTACCCCGGGAAGCCGATCAGAGATCGGACCGACGGTACCCCGGGAAGCCGGTCAGTTGACCCTCACGGCCGAACGGTTTACAGATCATCACTGTTAATGCGAATCAACGAAGAGGGTCCGGACAGGGAGGAGCCATGAACAACGCACGTCGTCTCGTCGCCACAGCACTCTTGCTTCTTCTGGCACAGCTCGTACTGCAGTCGTGCGCGCCAGCCACTGACCCTCCCCCCGACGAAGTAGCGGTCGCCTTCGGGGACGAGTTCCCGGTGCTGAGCGGCCCCTATCTAGGTCAACAACCCCCGGGCATGGAACCAGAGCTCTTCGCGCCCGGCATCGTATCCACTGCGGGCGGCGAATGGAGCTCGACGTTTACGCCCGATGGCAAGACCTTCCTTTTCGGATATCGTGGCGAACCGAACGGCATTGTCTTCATGGAAGAAATCGACGGCCGGTGGATCGAGCCGAGGCTGGCACCTTTCTCGGGCGAGCATTCCGATTTCGACCTGAATCTGTCGCCAGACGGCAGCATGCTCTACTTCACCTCGACGCGGCCAGGCGTGGCACCAGACGGGGCGGAGCAGAGCTCTGATCTATGGGTTGTTGTGAGAGAGGAGAATGGCTGGGGGGAGGCGATCAATATCGGCGAGCCGGTGAATACCGCCGCGTGGGAGCTCTACCCCTCGGTAACAGAGGACGGGACGCTGTATTTCTTCGGCGACGATCGCGGCGGAGCGGACTTGCGTGGCGCCTACGTAGCCCGACTCAGTGGGGGCAGCTACTCGGAGCCCGAGCCTCTCGGATCGATCATCAACACGGAGCACGGTGTTTTCGATCCGTTCATCGCACCCGACGAGAGCTACATTATTTTCGCTTCCGATCGTCCGGATGGATTCGGGGGCGGGGACCTCTACATCTCATTTCGGCAAGAGGACGGCACCTGGGGAGAGGCCGTGAATCTCGGCAGCACGATCAACTCGCCGCAGACCGATTTCTGCCCGAGCGTTACCAAGGATGGCAAGTACCTCTTCTTCTCCAGCCGCCGCCCTTACGAAGGCACCTACCCGAATATTCCCCTCGCCTATCGAGCGGAGCTCGCCGTCGAGGCCGAGAACCCCGGGCGGAATGTCGACGTATACTGGGTCGACGCCCAGGTCCTGGAACAGTTCCGTCGATAGCACTGACACGAAATGTATGGACTCGAGAATGCGGGCATCCGGCCGTAGCGACTCATCATGTAGAGACTCATTTCCGCCCGGCATCCCGCGCGCGCGGCCGGCATTGGTTCAGCCCGGAGTCTCGATCGTGGCGCTGATGCTCCTGGCCGCAGCAGCCCTGCTCCTGTTCCCCTCCGGGGTCTGGGCCCAGGAGCTCGAGCCGCGGACCTTCTCCAACGCGCCCGTGAACTTGAACTTCGCAGGTGTGGCGTACGCCTACTCCACGGGAAACGTCGCCTTGGACCCCTCGCTGCCGATCGAAGGTCTCGAGTCCACACTGCAAATCATCGCCCTCCGCTACGTCCGAACGCTCGACTTCTTCGGTCTCTCGAGCAAGGTGAAGGTGGTGCTCCCCTTGGCGGACGGACACTGGGAAGGAATCTTGACGGACGTACTGCCGGGAACCGGCCTCGAGCCAGGCTTCAGGACGCGTGACGAGACAGGCTCAGGAGACGCGCGCCTCACGTGGGAGGTCAACTTCTTCGGAGCTCCGGCTCTCGGCCTGCGCGAGTTCGGCAGCTACAGGCAACGAACGATCATTGGGGCCAGCATCCAGGTCATCGTGCCGACGGGCCAGTATGACGAGGAGAGACTGATCAACCTGGGCTCGAATCGTTGGGCTCTCCGCCCACAGATCGGCATATCCCAAGCCTTCAGACGGTGGACCTTCGAGGCCACAGCGACCGGGTGGATTTTCACCAAGAACAACGACTACTTCGGGGGTCTGACTCTCGAGCAGAACATGATCTTCGCCCTTCAGGCTCACGTGATTTACTCAATCCGCCCGGGCCTTTGGATCGCATTTGACGCCGGTATTCTCGACGGAGGGACGACCCGGATCGATGGCGTCGTCCGCAACACCCTGAAGAAGAACTCGCGCGCCGGTCTGACCCTCGTCTATCCGCTCGGTCGGCAGCACGGCATTAGCGTCGCCTATAGTCGTGGCGTCACGACGCGCATTGGCGCCGATTTCCGCACTTTTGCCGTTGCCTACCAGTACATGTGGGGAGCCGGCTTATAGCCTGCGTTTCTCATCACGCTCCTGCTGCGGGCACGGGGAGGACCTGTCAGCGCACCCCGCGCGGCCTGCCGAGCCGAATACTGGATTCGCGCCTCACTCGTACCGCAGTGCTGTCAGAGGATCGATCTGCGACGCCCGCCGCGCCGGTACGTAGGCCGCCACCGCGGCCACCGTCGCCAGCACGATGATCACCGTCACGAAGGTGATGGGATCGAGCGGCTCCACCTCGTAGAGCATGGCACCCATGAAGCGCGTCAGAAGGACGGCGAACGCAACCCCGAAGAGGATGCCGACTGCCGTCACGAGGAGGCTGCGGCGCAGCACCATCCAGGCGATGTCGGCCGCCCGGGCTCCGAGCGCCATGCGCACACCGATCTCACGGGTCTGCTGGCTGACCACATAGGAGATGACCCCGTAGATGCCCACCGCACCGATCAGCAGCGCCCCGGCAGAGCCGATCAGCAGCAGCAACATGGTGAAGGATTTCTGCACCATTGCTTGCCCGAGGGTCTCCTCCATCGTTTGCACGCCGGCAATCGGCAGGTTCGGGTCCATCTCGAGGATCTTCTGGCGGATCGGGCCCGCGAGGGCGGTCGGGTTCCCCGCCGTGCGCACGGCGAACTGCGGGTTGCGCACCACCCAGCCTGGACTGATGCGTTGACCCTCCTCGTCTTCGACCACGATCGGCAGCAACGGGAAGTAAGCGAGAGCGGGAACCTCGTCCTCGAGCCGTATGTTGCGCACGTTGCCTACCACGCCGACGATCGTGTACCAGGTGTCCGGGTTCGGCTCCTGCCCACCGCCGAATTGGATGCGCTGGCCGACGGCGTCGTCATTAGGCCAGTAGACGCGGGCGAAGGCTCCGTTGACGATCACAGAGGCACGTGGGTCCTCATGGTCGGCTCGCTCGAAGGTGCGCCCGGCAACGAGGGGGATTCTCATGGTTTCGAAGTAGCCGGGCGAGGCGTATTTGAAGAAGTGCACGGGCGGTAACTCGTCCGGCTCCAGCGGCTGGTCCTCAATACTGAATCCCTGGCCCGAGGTACTGCCCGAGAGCGGCATGCTGGTCGACACCCCGACCGACTGCACGCCTGGCATACCGCCAATCTCGTCGAGGACCCGTTGAATGAAGCCGATCGGCGCCTCGGGACCTTCGTAGTCGTTGTCGTTCAACGCCAGCCGGAAGGTCAGCACGTCCGCCGCGTCGAATCCCGGATCGATTGCCGCCAACGAGCTGAAGCTGCGCACCATGAGACCCGAGCCCACCAGCAGCACAAGCGACAGGGCCACCTGGAAACCCACCAGCAGGTTGCGGGCAACGAAACGACGCCGTCCCGCCGTGCTCGCGCGGCCGCCTTCTTTGAGTGCCTCGGCCAGCCAGGCCGTCTTGTAGCGTAGTGCCGGGATCATCCCGAACAGCACGCCGACGAGGATCGACAAGAGGAACGTGAAGATCAGGACGTTGGCATCAATGCTGATCTCCTCGATGCGGGCCATACGTTCGGGGCCGAAGCGCACGAGCGCCCGCACTCCGGCGTAGGCGAGCAGCAGTCCGAGAGCACCCGCGGCAAGGCCGAGCGCCAGGCTCTCGGTCAGAAAGCCGATCGTGAGCTGCCCCCGCCCGGCGCCCAGTGCCGAGCGTATGGCCATTTCTCTCTCTCTCCCCTCGGCGCGCACCAGATAGATGTTGGCAACGTTGGCACAGGCGATCAGCAGGATGAACGCAACGCTACCCATCAGTACCCACAGTGTGCGCTGTATGTCACCCACCATGTACTCACGCATGTCAACGACGTGGGCGCTGAGCCCGGCCTGCTCGAGCAGCGGGGCAGCGGGCTGATCAGGGAAGGCGGCGGCGAGGTCGACAATGCGGGCGTGGAGCTGCGCTTCGGCCTCCTCGACGGTCAGGTCCGCTGGCAGTCTGCCGACGGAGGCCGTGCCGAGCGAGCCGAGCTGGGTCGATTCAGGATCGAGATCCATCGGTTCGTAGAGCTCGAAATCCGGGCGAGGAAAGACCATGCCCGGCGGCATCACGCCGACGATCTCGGCGCTGATCCCATCGATCAGGACGGTTTCGCCGATGACGTCGGTGCGGGCCCCGAAATTCCGCCGCCACAGCCCGTCGCTCAGAATTACTACTGGCGGTGCGTCCGGGAGCTCGTCCTCCGGGGCGAAGGGGCGACCGAGGGCCGGCGGCACTCCGAGTGTGGCGAAGAGTGAATGTGAGGAGGACAGCGAGTCCACCCGCTCCGGTGTGTCACCACCGCTGAGGTTCGCCGCGCCCTCGTTGTAGACAGCGAGATCCTCGAGAACTCCGCTGTCCCGAAAAAAGAAATAGGTGGCATCGGCCAGCCCGATGTCGTCCATACCGATGTTCAGACCGGGCGCTGAGTGGTAGACGCGCACCAGACGGTCAGCGTCGGGAAACGGCAGCGGTTGCAGCAGCACGCTGTTGACGACGCTGAAGATCACGGTGTTGGCGCCGATACCGAGCGCCAGCGTCACCACTGTGACAATGGCGAAGCCCGGACGCCGAATCAGGTTACGCATTACCTGGCGGATATCGAGGGACATAACCATTTCCTCTTCAGGGAAGCTATGGGGACCTCTGAGGGGGCCTCTGCAGGACGCTGCTCGGGGCTTCCCCCTTGTCCTCCACGGGCACACCTCTGGTTAACGGCTATATATCTGGCCAGCGATGGTCCCCTGCAAGGCTACACCCTCTAGGTACGCAGGTGGCGGCGGAAGAGTTGCATCCGACCTCTCTCTCAGAGCTGCCAAAGAGCCAGGGGTTGAACCTCGGCGAGGCGTACAAAGTCGGTGTCAGTGGTCAGCATCACCAGTGAGTGGGCCATGCAGAGTCTGGCGAGAAGAGCATCGATCGTACCGAGCTGCAGACCCTCGCGTCGGCAAGTGTTACGGAGGTCGGTGGCGGCGATGTGATCGTCGCGCTGCGGCACGATGAATGGAAGTGGGGCGAAGTGCTCGATGATCGCCTCGCGGCTCTTCGGGCCAGCGAACCCCTGCAGAAGCTCCTGCAGCACGAGGCCTGTGGTGAAGATGGGTGCACCGGCCGCGAGGGCCTGCTTCAGGAAGCTGACCTCAGCACATGCGGGAGGTTTGTCGCGACGCAGCGCGAGGGACCAGACGCTGGTGTCGACGAAGAGGTTCACTGCCGTGATCGCTCGGCCTTATAGTCGTAGCCCGGGTCCCAGTCGAGATTGCCGAATAGCTCGAGGAGCTTCTTCTGCTCGCGTCGCGCGATGAACTCCTCCAACGCCTTGCTCACAGCTGCCTTCTTGGTCTTCTCACCACTCAGCTCGAGGGCTCGGTTTATCAACTGTGGATCAATCGCTAGATTCGTCGCCATGTGTAAACTCCGACACATGAGTCTACACAACCAGACGCAACACGCGCAAGCGGAGATATGAAACCCGGGCAGCCGTGGGGCGCAGACACCGGACCGGTCTTCTGCCGACATGCCCGTCATTCGTTTGAGACGGCCACGCTGGCCAGATTTCCGTCGGCCGTGAACCCTTCTCTACCGAACGCCCGCTGAGGGCGGCGCGACCCGCACGTTGACGAAGCCTTCTTCTGAGAGCTCTCCTGCCGTTAGTGTCACTGAATAACGGCCGGGGGCCACCTTTGCCGCGTAGTCAGCCTCGCTGGGAGTCATCCCGCGCCTTGGTTGACCCGCTGCGGTCTCGTTCGACTTCAGGTCCCAGAAGATCTGGTGCAGGCCGGCCTCTCCGGAACCCCTGAGCGTGCGCAGCGAGTTCCCAGCGATGTCGCCGATCTCGAGCCTGACGTCACCTGCGATCCCGTCGCGCAGGTAGTAGGTGATGATGGCCCCATTGGGCGGATTGGCGGCGCGGAAAAACATGTCGCCGTTGAGTTCCTCGATGGTGTTGCCATAGGTGACGCGAGTCTTGAAGAGGGTTGCCGGCTCCGAGGCGAACAGGTGGAGAGGCTTGGCCAGGGCGTTGCTGCCGGCGTTGTGCCCGGCCGCCAATTCCGATGGACCCGCCATTTCCGCGAAGGGCGAGATGTCGGTGACCCAGATCGAACGGCCGTAGGTGGCTGCCACCAGGTCCATCTCCTTTTCCTGGATGGCGAGCGAGCGCGTCCCCACTGTCGGCAGGTTGCCTTTGAGCTGCACCCAGTGTTCCCCACCATTGATCGTCACGAAAATGCCGAATTCGGTGCCGGCGTAGAGCACGTCGGGGTGGCGCGGGTCCTCGCGGATGACCCAGGTCGAACCGTTCTCCGGCAGATCTCCGCTGATCGAGCGCCAGCTCCGGCCTGCATCCGTGGTCTTGAACAGATAGGGGCGCTCGTCGTCGAGCTTGTGGCAATCGTAGGCCACGTAGGCGGTCTCGCGTGCGAAACGAGAGGGCTCGATCTCGGCGACAACGCAGGGCGTGGGCCAGTTGGCCATCGGCAGCATGCCGGTGACGTTGGCAATCATCGCCGCACGGCTCGGCGGATAGGGGGCGGAGCGGAAGTGCGCCATCTGCGGATCGACGGGATCGAGGCCCCCGATCTCGCGGACCTCGCCGATCTCCCATTCGCTCTCCGTGGCCACCTTGGTAGCGCCGTCGGCAGCGCTCTCCGGAGGCATCAGCGCCGGCCCCGGGACATTCACGTCGACGCGCGTCCAGCGCTGCCCGCCGTTCCTGGTGACCCAGATCGGTCCATCGTCGGCACCGGCCCACAGCATCTCGGCATCGAGTGGTGATTCCGCCACCGAAAACAGAGCCCCATAGCTGTGGTATCCCTCGCTGATCCCTCGGGGCGAAGTGTCCTGCTGGCGGCTGAGGTCGGGGCTAATCAGCTCCCAGATCGCGGTTGGGCCGTGCACGCGGAACAGATAGTTGCCTCCGACATAGACGAAGTCGGGATCATGCTTGGAGAGTGCCATCGCGGGCGACCAGTCCCATCGTATTTGATGGAGTGCGCCGCGGGAGCGCAAGGCGTCGGGATCGCGCGGCTGCAGCTCGGTACGGTCCCAGGTCGTGAGGTCGAGCCTCGAGGTATTACCGAACTGTTGCGTCATGAAGAGAATGTTCGGGTCGCGCGGATCGGCGGCGATCGCCATGCCGTCGCCGACGTAGCGCAGCTTGATCCAGTCGAAAGCGGTGATCCCTTCCTCGTCGTAGGTACGCACCGGGGCACGCCAGTGACCGGTGTCCTGCATGCCCCCGAGGACGTGGTACGGGTCGGCGGTGTCGACCGCGGTCTCGTAGAACTGGCCGATCGGCAACACCGTCTGCTGGTAGGTATCGCCCCCGTCGTAGCTGATGCTGACGCCGCCGTCTCCAGAGAGAACGAAGTGGTCGGAATCGTGAGGATTGATCCACATCGAGTGCAGGTCGTTGTGGACATGCCGTATGTTGACCTCCTCGAAGGTGCGGCCGCCGTCGCGCGAGCGGTTGAGCTCGTAGACCGGCATCCAGACGGTCTCGTCATCGTTGGGATCGACGTAGACGCGGTTGTAGTAGTAGCTGGTTTGGCGGTCATTGACCCGCGTCCAGGAGTCCCCGCCGTCGTCGGAGCGGAACAGGCCACCCTGATCGGACGTCCGCTGGCCGCGCCCCGCGGGCTCGCCAGTGAGGATGTTGGCGTAGACGATGTCGGGATTGTTGCGGGCAATGGCGATATGGATCTTGCCCATCGGGTCGGTGGGCAGCCCGTTCACGAGTCGCTCCCAGTTCTCGCCTCCATCCGTGCTCCTGAAAATGCCGCTGCCGGGCCCGGACTCGGACATGTCGCCGCCGCCGTAGCGGAAGCGCTGCCAAGCGGCCGCAAACAAAACGTCGGGGTCGGATGAGTGTATCTGGATGTCGTTGAAACCGGTCGTGTCGTCGACGTAGAGCACCTTCTGCCAGCTCTCGCCGCCGTTGACCGTCTTGAAGATGCCGCGTTCCTCATTGCGGCCCCAAAGACGTCCCATAGCCGCGACGTAGACGATGTCCGGGTTCTCCGGGTGGATGACAACATGGCCGATCATGCGGCTGTCGTGCAGGCCCATGTTGGTCCAGGTGGCGCCGCCGTCGGTCGACCTATAGACGCCGTCGCCCCACGAGTTGGCACGCGTGTTGGCCGGCTCACCGGTGCCAACCCAGACGATGTCTGTGTTCGACGCAGCGATGGCCACAGCCCCGGTCGATGCCGATCCTTCGTGGTCGAAAACCGGCTCGAAGGTCGTGCCGTTGTTCGTGCTCTTCCACAGGCCGCCACTGGCCGTGGTGACATACAGCGTTTTCGGGTCGGTCTCCAACCCTACGACTGTCCAGGCACGCCCAGCCGGCATCGTGGGCCCGAGCAGCCTCCAGTGCCAGTCCTCGAGGAGCTCTTCGTTCAGTTGCTCTCCGCTGGACCCGCCCAGTTGCCCTTCACTGGACCCGTCAGATTGAGCCAGCGGTGCGCCGAGTGCTCCAGGCAACCAGGCCTCGCTTCCGACTGGGCTCGCCTGGGGGACCTCTTGAAGCGCAAAGAAACAAATCAACGAGCTGACCAGCGCAACCGACACATGGATTCTGCGGATTCTCATAGCGAGCTCCCCGTTGAGCAACCTTCGATCGACGTACGTTCTGGTAAGTGGACAACGAGTCAACACCGACGAACGCAAGCGGTCAACGTGAGGGCACAACTTGAGGAGACAACTCATTAGCACGTAATATTGTGCTGCACGTTATTTTGTGGTTGTTGAACACCTGCTATGCCCGGCAGCGGTACGATTCTCGACGGTGGCCATCTAATGAAGACAAACGTCACGCTGAAGATAGACATCGAACTGCTGAGGGAGGCGAAGGTATTGGCTGCAAGGCAGGGCACCTCGCTCAGCCGCATGCTCTCCGAGACGCTCGAGGAAATAGTGCGACGGGAGCTGGCGTATGAGAGGTCTAAAGAGCGAGCTCTCAGGAGGCTCAGGCGCGGGGTCGAGCTTCAGTGGCGCCCTGTCGGCTCTCGGGATGAGCTGTACGATCGGGGAAAGTAGCGATGAGCGAGCGCGCATTCGTCGACACGAACATCCTCGTCTACGCTCACGACCGCTCGGCGGCTACCAAACACGAGCTCGCCCGCCAGTTGCTGGAGCGCCTGTGGGAAGAGCGATCCGCGGTGATCAGCACCCAGGTCCTGCAGGAGCTCTACGTCAACCTCAGGCGCCAGGCCGCGAAGCCACTCTCCAGAGCCCGTGCGGCAGCGTTAATCGAAGACTACCTTTCCTGGGAGGTTGTCGTTAACGACGGAAAGTCCATCCTGGAGGCTCTGGAGATCGAGCGCGCTCACCGGCTCTCCTTCTGGGACGCGCTGATCGTCCAGGCCGCAATAGCCTCCCGCGCCGAGGTTCTCTACTCAGAGGATCTCAATGATGGGCAGCGATTCGCCGGCGTTCAGGTGCGCAATCCGTTGCGGGCTTGATTCAGCGGGAGGCGACTCGGCCGATCCGGGGCTGACACACCACTTGCCTTCGCTATCCCGCGGTCGCTAGGCTA
>SDBT01019648.1_pt1 | contig 10582 bp, 9 predicted proteins | sample 2277101 | NCBI WGS metagenome assembly SDBT01 (sample SAMN10404973, study PRJNA504765) | marine sediment metagenome | isolation source: marine sediment core GS10_PC15, 103 cmbsf | place: Arctic Ocean: Southern Knipovich Ridge | collected 2010
AATGTTTGAGATGCGGATATGAATACAAGGGGATGTATGATAGAAAGGTCCCGGAGGAGAGGGAATGCCCAAAGTGTGGAAGCAATAGCATACGTCCTTTGCGAAAAGAGAAGGACAAAGAGTCCCTACAGCAAATATAACTGGCGAGGCAACATGAGCAATACGATGCTTTTCATGTCCTGGTTAATGTATGGCCTCTTCTACATGAATCGGTTAAATATCGCCCCTGTAATTCCCCTTATAAGAGAAGACCTGGGACTTTCCTATACCCAAATCGGGCTGATCACCGGCTCATTTTATGCACTCTATGCCTTTTCTCAGCTCCCCGCAGGATACCTGGGAGACCGCTTGGGTCCCCGAAGGGTGATTACCTTAGGAGCACTCATATCATCGATATCTAACCTTATCTTCTCACGATTGGGCAGCCTCCCCCTTTTAGTAGGTTTTCATGCCCTCAATGGGTTTGGACAGGGTGGAGGATGGGCACCCTCTGTCAGACTCCTGGTGAATTGGTTTCCCAGGGAAAAGCTAGGGATTATCCTCGGCCTCTTCAGCACATCCGTTTCCGTCTTTACCATATTGACCTATCTGCTCTCAGGGTATCTCGGGCAGCACTTTGGCTGGCGTTTAGCATTTATTGTCCCACCTGTTCTATTAGCATCTTTTTGTTATTTCTACTGGATGGTTGTACGGGATTCTCCTATGAAGGGAAACCCCAAAGATGTTGAAGAGTTGCCATCGAGCAGGACAATAATGGGTGACTTCTCCATGCTTGTGCGACACAGGCAACTTTGGATCGCCTTTCTCTCCTTTTTTTGCCTCCTCTACATTCAGTTTGGGGGAATGATGTGGTATCCCACCTATTTCCAGAGGGCCTTTGGTATCGATGTATTCAAAGCGGGAACCCTGGCCTCAATCTTTCCCTTGATGGGGTTGGTAGCCAGGCCTCTGGGGGGGATCCTCTCGGATCGGCTTTTTGATGGTAGAAGGAAACCCGTCATCCTTATAGGGATGGGAGCTATGACCATCTGCCTTTTTCTCCTATCCGAGGCACGTGATTTGAGGTGGGCAGTTTTCCTGCTGGGCCTGGTTGGCTTCTGGTTCCAGCTGTTCAACTTCCTCTTCTTCGCTCTTCCCAGTATCATGCTACCGCTGAATATGGTCAGTACCGGCAGCGGCTTCCTGGATACCGGAGGTCATCTGGGCAGCCTTCTCGCCATGTTCCTTTCGGGGTGGTTAATCGATCATTTTGGTTCTTGCAGGCCCGTCCTTATAGCATTCTGGATCATGGGCCTTACTGGCTTTCTAGTGGGCTTATTGATCAGGGAGGAGAGGCAACGCTATCCACCGAAATGACACTGACTCCAGGATGCCCCAGGGCAAATCGGTTCCCATCATCTAGTTCCAAGGCGTGAGAGATGATTCCGTTGGCTAGGGCCGCATATAAGCAGACAGGCTTCACGTCCGAAGCGATGATCGTGGATTCTTCTTACCCCTTGAGCTTTTGAGCGAGGCTGAGGGCGATCATCCCTTCTTTTGTCTGAGAACCTGCTAGAGCGGCTCCAATTGTATCTAAAAAGACGAGCTTAGCTCTTTCAGCCACCTCCAGAGGGGTTCTTTCGTAGGTCGTATCAGCCAAAAAGGCGGACAAGGTTTTGGTTGGACTTTTCATGAAATTCTCCTTATCATACGGTCGGAATTAGGGCATCGATTCTCCAAACTTCCAGGCATTGCTGAGAAGATGGTTTTCTCAACCTTGAAAATAACTGACTTTTTCGATAAATTGTGGCAAGAAGAGAGGATCGATCATCGTTTGACGGAGGTCCCATGGGAAAGACCATTGCGGAAAAGATCCTTGGGCATCATGCAGGTCAAGAAGTGAAAGCAGGAGATTTTGTGCTGGCAAAAGTGGACCTGATGATGGGCAATGATGGATCGCTCCCACTTGTCTTTGAAGCCTCAAGAAGGATGAGGAAATTTAGGGTTCAGTCTCCGAAAAGGACCATCATGGTGCTGGATCATTATTGCCCAAGTCCAAGCAAGGAGGTCTCACGGCTTCAACAGGAGATTCGGGATTTTGCTAGAGGATATGATTGCCTTGTTTACGACTGTGGGGAAGGGATATGCCATCGGTTATTGCTAGAAAATGGACATGCGCTTCCTGGCATGCTGGTTGTGGGAGCAGACTCTCATACTGTTACCTGCGGAGCCTTGAACCTTTTCGCCACAGGTGTAGGTTCAACAGACCTGGCCGTTGCCATGAACTGGGGGATGCTTTGGTTTCGTGTGCCTGAGACGATTCTTCTCGAAATTGACGGCAGACTTTCAAAGGGCGTCTGCTCTAAAGATGTGGCCCTTTTTATCATTGGTTCAATTGGTTCAAGTGGAGCAAACTCCTGCGCAATCGAACTTAGAGGTCATGCCATCGATGAGATGAATATGGAAGGCCGTCTCACCCTTTGCAACATGATGGTGGAGATGGGAGCCAAGGCAGCCATCATGCCTTTTGATGAAGTGAGCGATCGCTGGTTGAAGCAGTTGAAGCTTGACAGCGCTTATGAGCCTGTAGAGGCCGATGACGATGCAGAGTATGAGAGAGAGATCACATATGAGATCTCTGAAATTGAACCTCAGATCGCCTTTCCCCACCAGGTAGATCATATTCAACCCATATCCAGTGCAACGGGAGTCCCTGTACATATGGCCTTTTTGGGCACCTGTACGAACGGAGGTCTTGAAGATCTTAAGATCGCTGCCAAGATATTGAAAGGAAGGAGGGTTCATCCCAGGGTTCGGTTTATCGTCTCTCCTGCGAGCAGGGAGGTGATCAAAGGGGTCCTAGCCGATGGTTCTTATCAAACCCTTATTGAAAGTGGAGCTGTGATCAACCCACCAGGGTGCGGACCTTGTGTGGGTGCCCACGGAGGTATACCAGCCGATCATACCAATGTCCTTTCCACCGCAAACAGAAATTTCTTGGGTCGAATGGGAAATCGTGAGGCCAGCATCTATCTCTGTTCGCCTGCAACGTTGGCAGCCTCTGTTCTAAGGGGTGAAATCACCGATCCTCGGGAATTTTTAGAATGACCGGAGGAGATAAGGTGGGAGTTGCGCATAAATTTGGAGATGACATCAATACAGATTACATTATTGCTTCGAGCAGAAAACGGGATACCGTGGACCCCCAAAAGCTCGCCCGATTCCTGATGGAGGACATTCGCCCGGGATTTGGCCTTCAGGTCAAAAAGGGCGATTTTCTGGTTGCAGGAAGGAACTTTGGTTGTGGATCGGCTATGGAGATAGCTCCCTTGGTCATGATTGCTGCGGGGATCAGAGCTGTCATCGCCAAGTCTCATGCCCGATCCTTCTATCGAAATGCCATCAACCTCGGGTTCCTGGTCTTTGAGGCAGACACCGATCTGATTGCCCAGGGGGACCTTTTAGAGGTTGATCCCTCAGGTCTAATCCATGATGTCACCAACGCAAAAAGGATCCATACCAAACCGTTCCCTCCCCTGATCAAGGAGATCCTGGATGCCGGAGGGATCATTCCCTATCTGGAAGGGAAGTATCCCATGCCTTCTACTTAACCGATACCGAAAACTTCCATTTTTCAGTGTATCAGATATCCTGAATCCGCGAGTATTCATGCAAAATAGCGGCTGCGGATGTTTCCGAAAGAAGAAAAAATCTAAGCTGTATTGAGGCAAGAGAATGGAACAAAAATTCCTAGTGTTGTGTCGTGGCCTCGCTGTGCCGACATACTTACGTAGTGATTATTGAGAGGATGGTGATATGAGTGTACTGACAATTAGGGAATCGGGGGAAAAGGTATTGGCAACAGGAGCTGAGGCCTTTGCCAGAGGGGCGCTTGAGGCTTGTATAGGTTTCTTCGCAACGTATCCTGGAACCCCTGCTTCCGGGGTAGGGGACAGCATCGCAGAGGTTCAGGAAGAGCTCGACGGCCTGTATTTTGAGTACAGCATGAATGAGAAAATAGCCACCGAAGGGGCAATCGGGGCTGCCTGGGGTGGAGTTCGTGCTATGGTGGCCATGAAGGCAGCCGGTTTTAATGTGGCTGCGGATAGTCTTTTTACCGTCATCAGAGGAGAAGTAAAGGGGTTGGTGATTATTCATGGCGCGGATCCGGGACAGCAGAGTTCAGGCACCGAACAGGACAACCGCTTCTTTGCTCCGTTCATACACTTCCCGATGCTCCAACCAAGTAGCGTACAGGAGACAAAGGACTTTGTCATCAAGGCCTTTGAGCTTTCAGAGAGATTTACCCTCCCCGTTATCGTAGATGCACCAAGTGCACTCTTACATGGCTCGGGAGAACTTGAGTTGGGCGTTCTCCCAGAAACCTTCCCTGCAACAGGTAAGCTGAGACCCCATTTTGAAAAGACACAGCATGATACCAATCTGGGAAGACCGGGGAGACACAAGGTGCTCCTTGAAAGGGAGGCGGCGGCGAGAGAGTATGCTGCCAATACCGATCTGAGCAGAGTCGTAGAAGGTGATGCCGACTGGGGTATAGTGAGCTGTGGCATGTCTTTTGGCTACACTATGGAAGCCCTTGATATGCTGGGACTCAGGAATGTGCCTGTCCTCAAGCTCGGTATGGTCTATCCGCTCTCACCGCAGTACATTGGTGACTTTCTTCAAGGCCTCAAGCGAGCTGTTATTGTGGAGGAAGGCGAAGGCTTCTTAGAGGGACAAATCAAGGCCATAGCCTACGATCTTGGGCTAAAAGTGCCTATAGTTGGCAAGGAATGGATTTCTCCCGTGGGTATGCTCTCGCCATCAAGGGTTGCCGTAGATCTCAGCAAAGCTTTGGGATCCTCTTTGCCGAAACAGTTCAAGAGTCTTCCAGCCGAATTCATTGAAAATACCGAAAGGCTTGCGGGCTCGCTCGCCTTTCCAAGTGGCGGAAGCATACCCATGCCCCTCTTTGAGGTGCCGCGGAGAGTGAGAACCTTTTGTGTTGGCTGCCCCCATAGGGGTGCCGCGTATGCTATTAAGAAGGCTGCCAGAGGAAAAATCATTGTAGGCACTGACATAGGCTGCTACGCGATGATGGAAGGGCCGCCTTTCTATCTGGGGGACTACAAGATCTGCATGGGGGGTGGCATAGGTGCTGCCCAGGGCATAAGTCGTAAAGTCAATGATACACCAGTGGTAGCATTTATAGGAGATTCCACCCTTTTTCATGCCGGGTTGCCGTCAGTGCTGAACGCCGCGCATCATGATGCGAATGTGCTACTTATGGTGTTCGACAATAGGTGGACTGCCATGACCGGCCACCAGCCTACCCCAAGCACATCAGAGACCGTTGATGGGAAGCCCTTGAGACATGTAGATATTGCCAAACTTCTCACAGGACTCGGGGTTAAATGGGTGAGAATGGTCAATCCCTTTGAGCCAGGCAAAATGGAGGGGGTGGTAAAGCGAGCACTCAAAAGGCCGGGATTCAAGGCAATTGTGGCACAGGGAGAGTGCACCTTACAGAGTGAGAGAAGGAAAAGAGCTCAAGGTGCAAAACCGCAGGTCACCTACCGAATCGACACAGAAAAATGCAAGATGTGTGATATATGCTTTGTTGACTTCGGCTGTCCTGCAATCGTTGTTCAGAAAACGGAAGATGGCTCTGACATCTATGCGATAGACCCAGGCCTCTGCACCCAGTGTGGCGCATGTGTGAGTGTGTGTCCCTTTGGTGCTATCGTAGCCGGTACAGACAGGAGGTAAATAATGCGGCACTTTAATATCATAATTTGTGGAGTAGGGGGTACCGGTGTGATAGGGCTCGGAGAGCTACTCAGGAAGGCAGCCATGCTTGAGGGCGCGAGGGTGCTCTCAGCTGAGTCGAGGGGGTCTGGCCAAAGAGGTGGGCCAGCCACCGCCTCTATAAGATACACCATACTTGATGAGAATGAAGAATACAGCGATCGCACGGCAATCTGGTCAGGCTCTGTTGGGGTTGGCGGTGCTGATTTGATGATCGCAACTGAAGCTGCTGAGGCGCTTCGCAACGCACACTATCTATCGGGGAATTCAAAGGTCATCTTGAATGCTTTCACCCTTAGGCCTACCCAGACAAGGCAAGAGATGAAAGCAAAAACCTTGAAATACCCCTCCATCGGGGAAATTGTGGATATGCTGCGCCAGATTACCCCTCAGATGCATGTGGCTGACGCCAGCGGCCTGAGCATGAGACATTTTGGTTCCTACCGCACGACAAATCCAATCTTGGTAGGCATAGCGCTCGCGAAAGGACTGCTGCCATTAAAAAAGGACCACTTGAAGTGTTTGCTTCAGGGAGATGCCAAAGAGGGCTTAGAGGTGGGCTTCCAAAGTGAGGGTCAACGAACTTAGGGGCTTCGCCCCAACATTCCCTGGCCCAGACCTGATTTGCCATGCTTGATTTCTACGGCTTTCGTTGCCGAAATATAACGGCGGCAACAGGGTATTCCAGGCAAGTCGCGCCAGGGCGGGCCATCACTCCAAATGACCGGCATATGAGATTGCCACGAAAAGGTCTGTAATTTCAATTCGTTGTACGAGACGTCACCTATCAGTGTTGACCTTAATGCTTTGAAACTTGCTCACCTCAGGTAAGGTATACCAACTAAAAGAGTTTCCGTGCCTGTATCATTAATTTTGATCGGAAGTCAGGATGAGCTATAGCAATGAGTTCTTCGGCTCGCTGCCTTCGGGATTCTCCCAGGAGCTTCGCAATGCCGTACTCAGTCACGACGTAATCTGCAAATATCCAGGGTATACTTGTCAGGGTTCCTGGCTCAAAGACGGGCACAACGCGTGAAACAGTGCCTTTAGAGGCTGTAGAGTGGAGGATGGAGATGGAGCACCCCCCCCTGGAGAGAACTGATCCTATGCCGAAATCCACCTGACCTCCCGCCCCGCCGAACATGCGGGTACCAACGGAATCCGCAGCGATTTGCCCGGCAAGGTCGATGGCGAGGGTGCCATTAATGGCTACCATTCGATCGTTAGAGGCAATAACTCGGATGTCATTGATATAAGAGCTGCTACGAACCTCAAAAATTGGATTTCCATCAATAAAGGCAATATCCTGTTCGTTTTCAATCCATCTGAAACCCGAGCTCACGCACTTACCGGGATGAAGATTCTTGCATTTTCCGGTGACAATCCCCCGCCTGATTAGTTCTAAAAGCTCAGGTCCAATGATAGGAGAGTGAATTCCAAGATCCCGCTTGTCATCAAATGTACCCAGCCCGGGAAGGGACGAGGCTAAACCAGGACCGAGCTCAAGGGTGTCTCCATCACCAACTATAGTAGAGACGTATTCCGCTATCTGTCTATCAAGCTGGATATACTTCCGTTCCGGTTGTTTAATAGGTACAGGCTCATGTTCCACAAAGAAATCAATCTCTGATACATGAATATAATTGTCTCCGGGTGTTCGCACGATCATGGCAGGGCTGTCGCTCACCTCAGCGAGCACCTTCTTGGCCCTTATTGTATAATCCTTTTTGTGAGAAAGGTACAAACCAAAGCTACAGAAGCCATGCTTGTCAGGCGGAGACACTACAATCATTACTACATCTATGTCTTGAGGCTTTCGGCGGGCATCATGCTCCCCCTTGAAACGAAGAGCATAGAGGAAAGGTATCAGATCTAGCCCCTTTTCACTCATGGCTTTTGCGCCAACACTTCCAGGCTGAGTATCCAAAATGACATTGAACGTGTCGCCAATGTCCTCGCCAAACCAACCCAAGTCAGATTGAGGCATACGAATCAACACCTTCACATCTTCTAGCTCATCACCTCTGCTCATGACGGCCCTGGACAGTGCTTTAACTTCGGTTGCCACAGGAATAATCACGGTATCTCCAGATTCTATGGTCTTGACTGCCTCCTCAGGGGACACAAATTTCCTCTTGTATTCTTCTTTCCAATTCACGATATAATCCCCTCTTTTACTGATTGGCTGCCTTGTTTCGATAGGTATTCCATATTTCCTGTCATCTCCGCTAGAGCATAGTGTAATTCTCATATAGTTTCAACGTCGGATATTTTCCATAAGAAGCATCAAGGTTGCTTTACCTTAGGTTGAAGCAACAAAAATGGCTATTAAAAGCCTCTCAAAGGAAATGGGATTCTATACCCAAGCCCTTCTCTCTTCCCAGTGTTTAACTATCTCTTTTTAACACATCGTGAAGGTGAGAGCCTCGATATTGAATATGGTATACTTTTTTGTTAGAGTGCGTCAGGAAGAAGCAACAGGTTATTGTGAGAGGTAAGGAAGATTCTACGGGGAAGACCATAGCGGAAAAGATACTCGGGCAACTTTACCTTGACACCCAATGAAAATAAGTTTTATGACATGCTCAATGGTAGTGATGACACTGTTGACCAACGTAAGCCAAAGACGAAGATTATAGAGAAAGTAATGGCTTATATAGGTAAAGGATTAGGGTTTTCTTTTGACTATATTTTGTGAAAATCTAAGAATAGGGAGTTAAAAGATGGCAATAAGAGAGATTGGAAAACCGGGATTTTGTTACAGAATTGACTTTGAACGGCCTGAGCCGAGTATTATTGAAGCCTTCAAAGGACTGATGGATCAGACAGGATGCCTAACGGGCAATGTAGGAGATTGTCTGGGTAGGGGCGCCGGGATGAAGTCGCGAATCAAGGGACTTTCCCATGGGATGAAGCTTGTAGGTCCTGCCTTGACCGTTAAGGTTCCTCCAGACGATAATCTCATGATTCATAAGGCATTGGCCTTGGTCAAACCCGGTGATGTTATCGTGATAGATGGTGGAGGGGATCATTCCTGGGCCTTGCTGGGCTTTCTCATGGTTCGGACAGCTATCAAGCTCCAAGTGGCAGGAATAGTAGTGGATGGCGCTGTTCGGGATGCAGCAGAAATAAGGCGCATGGGATTTCCTCTTTTCGCGGCAGGAGTTTCCCCCAACGGCCCCTTTAAAGAGGGACCAGGGGAGATCAACTATCCGATCCATTGTGGCGGACAGATCGTTCGTCCAGGAGACCTCATCGTGGCCGATGATGATGGTGTGGTCGTGGTAAAAAAGGAGCTTGCTGCGGAGTGCATCAATCAAATTAAAGAGCTCATAGAAAGGGAAAGGAAGAGGCTGGCGGAAATTGAATCCGGCCTGACAACTCGGCCCGGGCTCGATGAAATTATGAGAAGAAAAGGCCTGGAATAGCCTTGAGGAATCTGCTAAATAGATGCTAACAGGGAGGATTGCCATGTTTGAGATTTCTGAAATGGTAAAACGAATTCAAGGCTCTGAACGTTCTCAACGAAAGGTCACCGTTCCCAAAGGTGCAATTAGAATGCATATGGGGGAGCCAGATTTTCCAACACCTGTCCATATCCAGGAGGCTGCCACAAGAGCAATGAGGGATAATTTTACCCACTATGGAAATCCGTACGGGGACGAGGAGCTGAGAGAGGCCATCTGTCTTGGCCTCGGGAGGGATTATGGCGTGGAGCGAAACCCGGAGAACATCCTGGTCACCGCAGGGGGAATCGAGGCTATTCATGCCATCTCTGCAACCTATCTCAATCCAGGCGATGAAGCCTTGATCATGGACCCTGAGTACTCTGCCTATGCGGACTCTGCTGCCCTTTTTGGGGGGAAGCCTGTTTTTGCCCCTCGAGCGGATCGTTTTCATCTGGACTTAAAGGCCATTGAAGGTAGAATCTCAAAAAGTACCCGGATGGTGTTTCTATCCAATCCCAGCAATCCCACGGCGAGCGTTCTGAGGGAAGAGCAGATCAGGGGACTTGCCAAGATCGCCCTGGAACATGATCTGCTTTTGATTATCGATGAAGTTTATCACAAGTTAATTTATGGGGGAATCGAGCATTTTTCGATCTGCCAGGTCGATGAGGTGAAAGACCGGGCCATCCTTTTGAACAGTTTTTCAAAAACCTATGCCATGACAGGCTGGAGGGTAGGTTATCTCGTGGCTGATGCAAAAATTATTAAAGATCTTGTCGGTTTTCACAAGGCCTTAGTCACCTGTGTCAATACCCCAGCCCAGAAGGCGTGCGTAGCGGCTATCACGGGACCTCAGGATTGCGTCGAGTCCATGAAAAAAGAATATGATGAAAGGAGGAGATTGGTGGAGAAGGCCTTAAAAGGGATAGAGACGATCTCGACGCCACCCTGCGAGGGAGCTTTTTATTTCTTTCCTGGTTTTGAACATCAGGTAACCAGCAGAGACATGACAAACTATCTAGCAGATAAGGGGATATTGGTGCGAAGCGGAACTGAATTCGGAGAAAACGGTCAGAAACACATCCGGATCTCCTTTACCACATCCATCGAAAGGCTCGAACAGGGGATGGATAGGCTGAAGAGGGCACTTGATGAGATGGATTGTCCCTCCGTTTAAGAGAACCTTGCCGCTCTTAAACCTCACAATGGCCTTTCCTAACTGGATAGTATAGGAAATCCCATTTTTTGACAGGATTACAGGATTGACTTGATTTTAAAACTAACTCACAAATATCCTGTTTATCAGGCAGTTCTATCCTGTTAGTGCATTAAATAGATAGTACAGA
>SDBT01019649.1_pt1 | contig 10582 bp, 7 predicted proteins | sample 2277101 | NCBI WGS metagenome assembly SDBT01 (sample SAMN10404973, study PRJNA504765) | marine sediment metagenome | isolation source: marine sediment core GS10_PC15, 103 cmbsf | place: Arctic Ocean: Southern Knipovich Ridge | collected 2010
TCTTTCATGGCTATATTATATCTCCTGTGTGGTAAGTTGTCAATTGTTCGATAACTAGGGCGTAATCTTGGTTGTCGACCAGCACGGTCACGATCTGGCCGGAAGTTTCGGCCGGAATCTCGTTGAAGACCTTCATGGCCTCGATGATGCAAACCGTCGATTCGGGGCCCACCGGATCGCCGACTTTCACGTACGCCGGCGACTCGGGACTCGCAGCCGTGTAGAACGTGCCGACCATCGGGCTCTTGATGAGCGTGATGTTCGCATCGTCCATCGGTGCGGCAGCCGCCGTTTCGGCGGGTGCGGCAACAGGCGCCGGAACAGCCGTCACCAGAGGAACTCCCCCTTCGGCTCCACGACGAATGCGAATGCTCTGTTCACCCTGCTGCAAGTCGACCTCGCCCAGGTTGTGATCTTCCATCAATTTCCAGTCCTGTACGTCCATGCGGAAAGTAGTCGGGATGGTGCCAGTCAAGCTGGGAGTGATAAAAAAACAACCTTATCCCCTGCTTGTCACACTCCTTCTTTAGCATTCCAATCACATCCTTTCCATAGGGTGTGGCATCCACTATGTTGTAGTCGCTTACTTTGGAATCATACATGGCAAATCCGTCGTGGTGCTTGCTTGTGATGGTAATGTACCTCATTCCAGCCTTCTTCACCATGGATACCCATTGGGCCGGATCAAAATCAACGGGATTAAAAAAGCCGGGCAACTTCTCATACTGAACGGTGGGGATATTCTTGCTATTCATGATCCATTCGGCAATGCCCTCATCACCACCGCCCCCCAGGATGGAGTAAACACCCCAGTGAACAAAAAGACCGTATTTATTATCCTGGAGCCACTCTCTGTTCTCCAGGTTTTCCTTGGTGGGCTGATACCCTTCCTGGGTAAACGTATTGATATTGAATAGGCTCGCTATGATAATTATAAATATGGCTTTAGTGGGAGATAGTTTCATGATGTGTTTTAGTTTAACTTAAAAACCCTGGCAGGAAGCCAGGGCGACAAAGCATCAATCGATTTAAAATTAACAAAACAATTGAACTATACTATAATTATACTTTGTCAATAGTAAATGTACGAAAATTATAATTGCGTGTCAATAGGTGCGTATTTTGAAAGCAGATGTGCATAATAGATCGGGGACATCGCGTCGTTGGAATTAAGCTCCAGGGCTGTTAAAAACTCCTTTTCTCCTTTCTCCCAGTGTATAATGTGAAGCGGCGAAATCTGGATCAAGTTTCAAAGCTTTGTTGATGTTTTCAAAAATCATCGGCCTGGCAATCTCCGGTGAAGCAATACCCATCTGTGCCAATCCGGCCCAAACCTTTGCCAGGCCAGAGTAAGGAGGAGCCCAGCCCGAATCTATCTCAATACCAGTCAATTAGTTTTCCTTGGCAAAGGCAGATTCATTTTCTTCACAATGGCGATAAAGCGGGTACTGTCATACAGGTAAACAAAACGGTTTTTACCAGCTGCAATATAGGGCATATTGGGCTCATGCAATTCATACCCTTTTTCGAGATCATCAATGGCTTTGCTGTATTCTCCATTCGAATAGTGTCTGCTAGCCAGAACAAAAGGTGAAACATACCTTTCCTGAGCCAGCAGCTCAAATTGACGTACAATCTCTTTCTCAGCGGCAACATACCCCTCCTCTCTAAAAATCAGATCAAAAGGTTGCATGAGCTCCTCCCCGAAAAATCTGGCCAGAACTATTTTTCGATATTCAAAAGCCTTATCATACTCCCCCATAGCAAGAAGAGTTTGTTTCAATTGACCCATGGAAAAGCCATGTTCAGGATTGATATCGAGTGCCTTTTCTGCAGACTCCAGGGCTTTCTGGAATTGGCCTGTGGATCTCAAAACCACTGAATATAATCCAAGGATCAGGGGATTTAAAGGGTCCAGCTCCACGGCTAGCTCCCCCTGGGTCAGTGCCTCATCGGGTCGCTGAAGAATGATAAGCAAATGTGCATAATAGATGCGCGACATCGCATCATTGGGATTGATGGCCAGGGCCTTCAGGAAGGCTTTTTCTCCCTGCTCCCAGTTCCAGTCAGTCCATGTAGAAATAATACCATTGATAAAATGTGAATCGGCAAAATCGGGATCCAGTTCAAATGCTTTGTTGATGTTTTCATGAATCTTTTGACGCCCAAGCGTTGTTTCCACCATTCCCATTTGCAATCGTCCCACCCATACCTGTGCCATCCCGGCATATAAGGGAGCCCATTCGGGGTCTTTTTCAATGGCCTGCCTAAGATATTCATAGGCCTTATCCAGCGACTCTTTACTGAGATCTCCCCAGTACTCATAACTACTGATGTAGGCATCATAGGCTTCCTTATCCACTGTCTGCATCTTATCCAGCCGGCGTTTCTCATCGGTGGATAATTCGACCATCACCTCTTTTGCAATTTGCTTTGTGATCCGGTTATAGAGGTTGAGGATCTGGCTTTTCTCCTCCCTGTAATCTGCCACCCAGAGCTGCTTCTCATCGCCAGTTGTGCTAACCAATCTGAGCTGGATACATATGGTGTCGCCCAGGCACATGACAGCTGTTTCCAGGGCAGCATCAACACCCTGCGGCGTTTCAGCTCCTGCCAGAATTGAGATATAGGACTGCGCTTTTGCGGCATATTCTATTGATTCTTTGGATGAGGCAAATTCATTTCATCCAGGATATCCAGGAAGCGGGCACTGTCGTGTAAAGCTTCAAAGCGTGTTCCCGTTCCAATATAGGGCATGTTTGGATTGTGCATTTCATAGCCCTTTTCAAGTTCATCAAGGGCACGCGTAAAACTACCTGCTCTGTACAGGTCTACAGCTCTGGATATGGGGTGGTATGCGTGTTCTTCTCTGTACAATTCCCAGAGACGGGCGACCTCCTGGTATGCTGCCAGTCTTCCATGTTTCCTGTAGATGGAGTCCAGGTCGGGTACCATCTCCTCACCTAATACTCTGGACAGGCTATTCCCCTGAATTTCAAGGTTTTTTTCATACTCACCGAGATTATAATATGCTCTTCCAAGCTGGCTTTGGGTGAAGGAGTGCTCAGGATCGATGGAGAGCGCTTTCTCCAGGTATTCCATCACAGACTGGTGCTGACCTGCTCCTTTCAGGAGAACGGAATAAAGTACCAGGACCAGGGGATCTTTAGGATCCAGGTCCAGGGCCAGTTTTCCCTGGGCCATGGCTTCATCCATTCTCTGCAGGCTCATCAATAAATGTGCATAATGCATCCTTGACAGCACATGATTTGGGTTGGTAGCCAGAGCCTGAAGGAATTCTTTTTCTCCTCTCTCCCAGTCCCAGTCTGTCCAGATGGAGACAACAGCTTTGATATAGTGTGAATCTGTAAATTCTGTATCTAGTTCATGAGCTCTTTGGATGTAAGCATGTACCTGCTTGCGACCTGTCTCCGACTCAACCTTTCCCATCTGCAATCTCCCTGCCCAGACAACCGCCATGGCTGCATAAAGCGGGGCCCATTCGGGATCCTTCTCTAAAGCCAGACTCAGATACTCTTCAGCTTTGTTAAGAGCCTCGGTACTCACGTCACCCCAATAAGCATTGCTCCTGATAAAGGCATCAATCGCATCCCGGTCCGCTGCCCTGTCGCTGGCCAGGAAATTCTCTTCACTATCGGTCAGAGTTATCATAATCTCCTCAGTGATTAGCTTGGTGACCCTGTTATTCAGATTCAGGATCTGACTCTTATCCTCGCTATACTCGCCCACCCACAGCTGGGTTTCTTCACCTCTGGTGCTGACCAGCCTGAACTGCATGCATACACTGTCCCCCAGGCACATCACAGTAGCTTCTACCACTGCATCCACATTAAGTTCACTGGCAATATCTCCGGCCGACATATCCACGTCCTTGTAAAGTTTGGATGAGGTCTTTCCAATCACACGCAATCCACTGACCCGGCTCATATCACCGCACAACAGAGAATGCATGCCAGCGACCATATTTTCCAGCTGATCATCCCCGGTAAAATTCTCAAAGGGGAGGATTACCAGGGACTGAATGTCCCCGGCCTTCAGCTCTTTGGCCCCTCCCACAATGTTGAGGGTCAATAATCCTGCGATCACCACAAAACTAACATAGGTGGCAATTCTCCAGGTGTTGGGAACCTTTGCTTTTCCCGGGCCCTTTTCCTCATTCACCGGTCTGGTCTTTTCAATGCCCCCTGGGGTCAGGTCATAGATCCAGGCCAGGATCACATTAATGAAAGCTCCCATGACCAGGAGCCACAGCACCAGGTCGATGCTCCAGTCGGGGAAACCCCACCGTGGAAAAATAATGGTGGAAGCTTCAAGGATAACAAATGCGGTACCTGTATAAATGGCAAGGGAGCGAAGGACTTTACGCCTTTTCACTTCTTTCCAGAACCGGGAGAGCCTATTGGGATGATCAGACATGATGAAATCGGATTAATAATCTACAAGTTAAGAAGTTATTCTAAATGAGTCAAGCAGATTTGAATGAGCAGAACCCCATTCAATAATTTAGAATTCCTTTTCGCCTTTCTCCCAATTCCATTCAGTCCATGTGGCAAATATCGCTTTTACATAATGTGAATTGGCGGAATTTGGATCCACTTCAAGCGCTTTGATGAAGTATTCCAGGGCCATCTGTAGTGCCTCGGGAGTCAGCTGATCCCAGGAATACAGGCCTTTCAGTTGATGGCTTCCAGCATAGCTACCACATTTTCTGGAGGTACATTGGCCAGGATGTTATGAACCTGTTGGAAGATGAAACCTCCTCCCGGGTGGAAGATTGCAGTTAATTCCCGAACATGTTCTTTCACTTCATCTGGAGTTCCCAATGGCAGAACACTTTGGGTATCACATCCCCCTCCCCAGAACGTAATTCTGTCTCCAAATTCCGCTTTTAACCGGGCAGGATCCATCCCCCGGCAAGAAATCTGCACAGGATTCACGGCATCCAAACCTGCATCAATCAAATCATCCAGCAGTTCATAGATACCACCACAACAATGAAGTTGCACCTTCACATCGGCAAGCTCCTTGGCTGTGCCCCAGAGCTTTCTGTGGTAAGGCTTATAAAATTCCCTGTATGCATCCGGACTAATTAGCGGTCCCTGCTGTCCACCCAGGTCATCACCAAATAAAATCACATCAATATAGGGTCCCACTGCTGACAACCACTTTTCAAGATTCATTAAATGTATTTCTGATAACTTTTCCGACAATTCCAATACCTTATCGGGGTACATACCAGTTGCCAGCAAATAGTGATCCATCCGGTATAACATTTGAGGAAGTTCAAACATATTTCCTCCAAAAAGACCTACGATGGCCCGGTCTGTGGTTGCACGCAATGCCTTCGCCTTACTTGCCATCTCACTTAAACCCTCAGCATCCATTGCCAGATGAGCACCCGGATGCACCACAGCACTCCATACTTGCCGGCCCAGCATCTCCTCAAGATCTTCGAAATCATCATTCTCAATTCCCCGTTCCATAAGCGGAAAAAGGGTCTGTTCAAAATAGAGGCTCCCTTTTTTTAATATACCCACCTCGGTGCCATCCACATCAAGGATCAGCCAGTCATCACCCTTCTTTTCCAGATTTGTATAATATGGAATTTCACAGGGGGTTCCATCTGGTAAGATCCACGGTTTCCAGTCCCTATCATCCAGCAGGAATCCACGTCCCATTTCCACCGTATCGACCCCGAACAGGTCAAGTACATCCTCATCGATGATGGCCAATTGCTGCACCATATCATACACCCTCACAGGCTTTTCAGGAAGTCCCAGGTGCTTTCGCAACCGGTGGTAAGCAATGGCTGAAATGCCTGAGGAGCGGTGTCCACCCAGGTCCACCGGTACCTTATCGGGTTCAACATGATTTAATGCTGCCAGTACACGTTCGCGTGAAGTCATGCTATTAGTTTTTAATATGTTCTTAAATTGTTATTCTGGAGTTCAATGGTCGTTCGGGCTCTAATTCTTGCCACATCAAATTCTCCCCTCATCTTTCCCATTGTTTTCTTCATTTCCGGGTCATGGGCCAGATTGGTGTGTTCTTCAGGATCATTCAAATGATCATATAACTCTTCATTGCCTGGCTCAATATCTTCACCCCACCGGGTATACCTCCATCGGTCCGATCTCAGGGTAGCTCCGCTTCCTCCATAAGTAACTGAGTAGGCAAATGATTCACCCTTTACTGTACTGGTTCCTTTAATAATACCGGCAAGACTTTTGCCCTGCAATATTTCAGGTTGTTCATTGGCCAGGCCACATAGCTCAGTCAACGTTGGATAGAGATCAATGAGTTCCGTGATGGATTCACAGGTGGTTCCATCCTTTTGCTCTGCTCCAGGATAGGAGATGATCATCGGGATTCGTACACTCCCCTCCCACAGACTTACCTTGGACCAGCAGTCGTGTTCACCCAGGTTATATCCATGATCTGAAATAAAAATAACAATGGTTTCATCCCTGATCCCTAACCGGTCAAGTGCATCAAGCAGACGCCCTACCTGCTGATCCATAAAACGAACGCTCGCCATATAGGCACTAATGGTCTGACGCTTCTGCATCTCATTCATTTCCCAGATTTTCATATTTTGTCGCACCAGTGCCTGCTCCGGCACATCCTCATTAACCACCACAAGCGGGAGTTGCACCTCCTGTTCAGGGTAAGGTTCAAAGCAGTTCTCAGGAGCAATAAACGGTACATGTGGTCGAACCAAACCCACCGCCAGAAAAAATGATGAATCTGGTTTCTCTTTTATCTTGTTCCTGGCTCCTTCCTGTAGGGTACCAACCCGGTTTTCCAGAATCGCAATCGCCTGACTGGTGGCAAGATAATCGGTCTGAGTCTGTTGAAGCCCATCTGGTAATATCATGCGGGAGAAATTTGAACCATAATGAAGATTCCCTGGCGAAAGCAGTTCAAGTTTTCCGGGACTATTCGTTTCGGGTCCCATTACATTAAAAACATAATCCCAGGAATCTCTGTCATCTCCACCTGGTTCTCCCCGTTCAATTCCACCAGGTACACCCATATGAAATATTTTAGAGACCCTGGCTGTGTAATAACCCTTTTCCCTGAAAAAGCCTGCCAGAGAAGGATGATGTGCAAGAGATGGGGTTTCCAAACGGTAGCTACCCGGCTGATCGTTGTTTGTCAAAACCCCGTTGGTTTCGGGATACAATCCGCTCATTAATGAAGCCCTTGAAGGACCACAAACTGGATACTGGCAGTAAGTTCTTGTGAAGCGAATTCCTTCAGCCGCCAGCCGGTCAAGGTTTGGAGTATGTTTGTCAATCTCCATATAAGGCCCGATGCGGGTATTCAGATCATCGGAAATGATGAGTAGTATGTTTGGCTTTTGTGCTGCAAGGAGAGGGACCATGAAAAACAGAGCTATGCAGAAGAACACTCTTAGATGATCCCTGGAACGAGAGATATTCCTTGTTTGAATCATGGAATCAATATTTTTGATCATGGATACAATCATTTATTAAGGGAGATGTAAATATATGATTCCCATTTTAATTATATCCCAGAAATCAGTATTGATTAATCTATAGGTTGCATTCTGCCAATTCTAAAACTTAATGCGTAAATTATAACCCTGATCAGGTTTTTGATAAATCAATGGTAATTCACAAGCGAATTGTTACTCTTTCAATTGTAGCTTCAATGCTAATTGCAGGTTCTGCCTGCAGTTCCGGAAACAGAACGTTAAACCATCCAAAGAAACCCATATCCGGACATGCCATGATGGCCACTGAACTGGAGAAGAGCCTTGTTGAATTCATTATTGATCCCTGGTATCCGCGAATTATAGATACCCTGTATGGAGGGTATATATCAGATTTTAATTATGATTGGACACTGACTGAAAGTTCACAGGACAAAGCCCTGGTTCAGCAGGCACGGCATGTCTGGGCTACCTCATTTATTTACGAAACATATCCGGACAGAGGTGGATTCCTCGACTACTCAACGCATGGATTTAAATTCCTGAGAGATCACATGTGGGATAAGGAATTTGGGGGATTCCATGCATTCTGCACGAAAGATGGTGCCCCTAAAGCCGAAAGCATCAACAACAAACGCATCTATGGACAGGCCTTTGCTGTATATGGGTTATCACAGTATCACCGGATGAGTAAAAATCCGGAAGCGATGAAACTGGCGATAAGGGCCTTTCTCTGGATGGAAGAACATGCTCATGATCACGAGTATGGCGGATATTTTGAATATTTAAAAAGAGATGGTACTCCTGTACCAGGAGATAACGATGATAAAACCAGCAGAGGTGTTGCTCCCGCAACAGGATTGAAAGACTACAACAGTTCCATCCATCTTATGGAGGCATTTACCGAACTATACCGCGTCTGGCCGGATAGCCTTGTGCGTACAAGGCTGGAAGAGATGTTTTACCTGATCAGGGATACGTTTGTACATCCGGATGGTTACCTGCAATTGTATTTCCATCCTGACTGGACACTGGTTTCCGACGGAGGCATGGGGAAAAGCTCAGAATACAATGCCAAGTACAACCATCATTTTACATATGGACATGACGTAGAAACTGCCTATCTGCTTCTTGAAACAGCGCATATACTGGGTTGGAGTGAGAATGAAAAGACGCACATGATTGCAAAACGGTTGGTGGATCATTCCCTGGAATCGGGATGGGATCACGAGTCAGGCGGATTTTTTGATGCGGGTAAGGAGATCGACGGAGAGATCAGAATCATCAACAAACATAAATCGTGGTGGGGTGCGGTGGAGGGCCTGAATGCATTGCTACTGATGCATACACTATATCCCGATGATCCGAATGACTACTATGGGAAATTTCTGAAGTCTTGGGAACACATTGATACTTATCTGATCGACAAAGAATTCGGAGGATGGTACAACCATGCCCTCGACACCTACCCGGAAAGTGCCAATCGGAGGAAAAGCCATATCTGGAAAACCACCTACCACAACCTACGGGGAGTGTTAAACTGCATCGAGATGTTACAGTGAGTTTAAATAATCTGGATATATGAACAGCGGAAGACCGGGCCATATGAAATACGATCATGGAGTTGATGAACTCCGGAACTGGATCGTTGCTGAAACAGAATTCAATACAATATACCAGGGAAAATGCGAATCTGTATTCTCTCTGGGAAATGGTTACCTGGGTATCCGAAGCGCCACAGATGAAAACTATTATGGCCAGGTCAGGAACTTCTTTGTGGCGGGGACCTTTAATAAAAGTAATTCCAACGAGATCACAGAATTGCCCAATGCAGCAGATACCATCGGTATGGATATTTTCCTGGACCATGAGTTATTCAGTCTTGAGAAAGGGCATTTTTCAGATTATGAAAGAACACTTAATCTGAAAACCGGCGAATTGAAACGCAATTTTACCTGGACAAATAAGGCCGGAAAAACCTTTGAATTTGCTTTCAGCAGGTTTGTTTCTTTCGATGATCTCCACACTTATGGTACCTGGGTATCCATCACAGCTGTAAATAACCAGGCTGAGATCCTGATCAGGTCAGGGATCAACGGTCAGGTTACCAATAGCGGAGCACAGCATTTCGAGGAAGGAGAAAAAAGGATCTATGGTAGGGAGTACCTTCAAATGTTGCAGACCACTTCTGAATCGGGGATCACTTTTGTACACAATACCTGCCACAGCTTTTCCGGGAATGATCCAAGGTTGAGCTCAAGGTTTGAGATGGAACGCAGAAAGGTATTGATGATTTTCAAAGGTGTCCTTGAAGATGGTATTCCACTTGAGTTCCATAAAATCTCCAACGTCTATACCACCCGTGATAAAGATACGGTCCAACTGGAACTGAAAGATCTTCGACGGTTCTCATTGGACCGATTGAAAGATCAATCAGGCAAGGGGTACACTTCCCTTCTGAAGGAAAGCAATGGCAAATGGAGCGAATACTGGCGGTCCATGGATATTGAGATTGAAAGCAGCAATAAATTCGATCAACTGGCCATTCGGTTTGCACAGTATCATCTGCTGGCACTTATTCCAAAGCATGATAACCGTTATGGCATAGCGGCCAAGGGCCTGTCCGGTGAAGGGTATAAAGGGCATTCATTCTGGGATACGGAGATCTTTATTTTACCGTTTTTCACCTATACTTTCCCGGAAATAGCCAGAAGTCTCCTGGAGTACAGGTACAATACCATTGCAGGTGCCCGAAAAAAGGCACTGGACAATGGGTACAGGGGAGCCATGTACCCATGGGAGTCAGCATGGGCTGAAGATGGCGAGGTGACACCTGTCTGGGGAACTGCTGATGTAGTTACAGGAAAGGCCACCAGGATCTGGAGCGGCTTTATCGAACAACACATCACATCGGATATAGCTTATGCCGTATGGCAGTATTATAGGGTTGCAGGGGATGAGAACTTTATGAAACAGTATGGTTATGAGATCCTGTTGGATACCGGCATCTTTTGGAGTAGCAGGCTTGAATGGAGTGAAGAACATAAGCAATACCATATCAATGATGTGCTGGGACCTGATGAGTATAAGGAACATGTAAAT
>SDBT01019650.1_pt1 | contig 10582 bp, 7 predicted proteins | sample 2277101 | NCBI WGS metagenome assembly SDBT01 (sample SAMN10404973, study PRJNA504765) | marine sediment metagenome | isolation source: marine sediment core GS10_PC15, 103 cmbsf | place: Arctic Ocean: Southern Knipovich Ridge | collected 2010
GGTCTAACCAGCTATCTGGCCGACAAAGATTTTTTGACTAGATCCCCGGGGGTTGATTGATTCGGGTGTCCCAGCGCGGAAATCGCCGCTGCTTAAAAAAATTACGGAGGCCGCATTGGTGATTCCCCTACAAGTATTTTTCTAAGATAAACGTAGGCTCAACGATCTTACGAACTTCATTTTCGTCATCAATAAAAGACCATTCGCCCGGATCCTCCGATATTATCCGGTACCCCAATCGCTCGTAGAGACGCAATGCATCGCTGTTATCTTTCGCCACACCTATAAGAGCTCGTTGGAAATTTCCTCTCCGAAGGGCATCTTCGGCACTGGAGACTAGTGAAGATCCAACGCCCAGATTCCGATACTCTGAACGCACTCGGAATGAGTATAGATATCCCGTTTTGGGCAATTTCTTAGGATCAGCAGGGATGGTATGAAGCTGAATAAAAATCTGACCGATCAGCCTTCCCTCCAAATCGACTACCAACAAAATCCTATGCCCCCTCTTGGCTTCATTCATCGCTCGTCGGTAGAGGCGTCGAAAAATGCGATACTCGCCCTCCCATTCCAAAGCGGGTAGATCTTCGCTGCTCGCGTTCCGGATTATGAATTTAGGCAACGCTTCCATTATGCTTCAACTTCTCAACCAATTTTTGTAGTAGTTCTACTTCCTCTTCGCTATTCACAATTAATCCGTCAAGCCATGCAGCTCGTAAAGTCGTCAATATTTTTCTGTACACAGGGCTGGGTGGAAGCCCAAGATCCCGGAGTGTATCACCCGTAGTTGTTGGGCTTACAAACCTCCATTCTGACAGATACCGACCGATTGCCTGGCGACATTCTTCCTGATCCTGCATTCCGATCCACACCGCGATCAAGGCACTTTCATGCGTATGCTCGAACAGCTCTACGAAATCGTTCGGAGATCTTTGGTCACATTGCCCTGGTAAACGGCTCGCCAATTCGTTGGCTTCCAAAACAACTGATCGAATTGCGACTGGAAAGTGTAATCTGTTACAGAACGATTTTACATTTTTACTTTGTACCCGGAGCATCCACAAAGAATAAATGATACCTTCCAGCGGCAGTTCCTGTTCGACCTTCCATTCTATAGGGCAAGAGAATCCTTGAACCTGAGATACCTTTTCCGCTACCCAATCGTCCCAAACGAGAGAAGGGTGAATGCCCTTGAGAAGGCCCAGCTCTCCCAAACGCTCTAGAATCTTTCGAACTTCTTTCTCAGAAAATACATGTTTCATTTCATTTCGAATTCGCTCACCGCTCACACGATCAAGAAGAGGCAGGGCTGCGTGCAATAACTCAAGGGTTCTTGGTCCAATAGAAAACCCCAACCTTTGTTCCAACCGAACTGCGCGCAGCATCCTTGTTGGATCATCGACAAAGCTCAAAGAGTGCAAGACCCGAATATTTTTATCGCGAAGATCTTTACCCCCACCCCAATGATCCTGAAGTTCTCCGTAGTGATGCCCGTCTAACCGAATAGCGAGAGTATTGATGGAGAAATCCCTTCGATGAAGATCCAATTTGATGCTGCTTTTCTGGACAGATGGCAATGCCGTTGGGTGAGTGTAAAACTCCGTCCTGGCGGATATCAGGTCCAAAGTTTTTGGAACCGCAGAATGATCGGCATCCCTAATCACAATCTTGTTGAGAAATTGTGAGTTAGATAGGTCAATATTCCATTTGGCAGTTCCGAACCTCTGGTGACTACTTATCCGTCCCCCGTATCTTTCTGCAAGTGCGTTCCCAAGCCCAATTGCATCACCTTCAACGACCAAATCAAAATCGACGCTTGGAACGCCGAGTAACAAGTCGCGCACAAAACCGCCAACAACATAAAGTGCTGCTTTGCGCAGCTCCGCTTCTTCTGCCACCAACCTTAATAATTGCAGCATCTGACTTGGTAGAGCACTTTCCAATTGGTTCCGAAGTCTACCCACCTCGGGTGGTCCGTCTTCCTTGAATAAGTTCTTCAATAGATCTGTCCTCGTCACAATTCCCACAATGTCGCCGCTTTGTGGATCGACTACAGGCACCTGTCCCCAACTGCTGTCAATCATCAACCGCTGGAGGCGTTTAACAGAATCGGAAGGATTGACGTAGTTACTCCCAGCTTCCATTATGCCCGAAACTGGCCGTTTTCCCATTCCATGCGACATCGCTCGATCCACCGCTCTGCGAGTCAGTAAACCGACAATCTTCCCCTTTTCAATAACTGGGTACCCCTCGTGGCCGAAGCGTTGCATCTGTTGAGATGCAGCCTGAATGCTCACGCCTGGATCCAGCAATTGTGGTCCGCGTGACATGATTTCCTCAACTGTCATCTCGGGCTGGACGACGCCTGGCAACAATTCCAATAATTCGGCCTCCACGCTTTCGAGTGTTCTCCCGCGAATCAACGCCGCAGCCGCGCGGCTGTGCCCTCCCCCACCAAAATGTGAGGCAATTTCGGAAACATCGATTGCATCAGAGGTAGAACGAGCAACCAGCTGTATGTGCTCATTTAAATTTACTAATACGAATAGACCGGTGGGGTCATATAAATCCCGGAGTTTATGGGCAAGTGTTGATATCTCATCCGTAAATCCTTTTGCCGAAGCAAGGGCGATTATGATCGTATATCCATGAATCGAATGGGAAGATACCGATTCAATTAATCTGTCATAAAGTTCGCGTTGTGGGCTGGATAGGGGATGATTCAAGAACTCAGACATTATGCCTAAATTTGCGCCTCTCTCAAGCAACCAGGCAGCTGCGCGCGCATCCCTCGGTGATGTAGTGCCATATGTTAGTGAGCCAGTGTCCTCGTATATCCCGAGCAGGAGCATTGTTGTAGTTACAAGATCTAATTCCAAGCCAAGCTCTTGGATCATCTCAACCAACAAGGTCGTTGCAGCGCCTGTTTCCTCAATATGCTGCGTCCAACCAGGATCGACTTCATCGCTTTGAGGATGATGATCGACCACATGAACTTTGGTTTTGGCGGAAAAGCCCTTTACCGAAGAAAGGGTTTGAGTGTCCACCAGAATGATATTCTCAAGTTGCTCACGCTTTAAATCCTGATACTCAATGAAAGGTAACCCATCACCATAAAGCGTGATATAGGCTCGAACGTTACGGTTGAGTCTGCGTGGCAATATGGGAACAGCCGCGGGATTGAGCAGGCTTGCCGCCAGCATAGAAGCGACCGCATCAAAATCCGCTTGTTCGTGGGTAAGAATTATCTTCATCTTCGGTGCCAGTGATATCTTCAAATGGATTATGAATGAATTTGTCGAAAGGATCAACCCATTTACACGTGTGGCTGCCTGGCTCGACTATGCCAAATTTTTAAATTCCTCGGCACTCAAGCTGCCAAACCACCAGGGCTTCTGCATATTCCCGAGCTAGCTAATGAGCGATTTGCCCATCATTAATATTTTCTTGATATCCGTTTGCATCCTCCCTGGATACAACAATTGCCCCTTGATAAGGTAGAAGATCAACCTCGATCGTATTCTCAACTACTGTTATGCCGCACCCATTCAGCACATCTTCCAGGCCAGATCTTCGCGCGGCTGGGATAAACTTCGAATCAAGGGAGATGTGCGAATGTGTATCTGATGCATTGATGACAATAAGTGCAGTGCGATCCTCAATGCTCCGGGTGAAGGCTAAAAAGCCATTGTCATCATTCGCCCCTATTCGCTCGAACCCTCCTCGGCGCAGCTGTGGCAATCTTTTTCGAAGGTCAATCAGCTTTTGAATAAATTCCCGATGTTGCTTATCCCAAGTGCTTTCTTCCCATGGAAATGCAGCCCTGCAATCCGGATCCTTTCCACCTTCAAGGCCAATTTCATCGCCGTAATAAATATGAGGCGCTCCTGGGAGGCTAAACTGGATTAAATTCATGAGTCTCACTTTATCGGCATTACCATCACACTCGGTTTTCAGTCGCTTTGTGTCGTGAGATCCAAGGGTCAATAAATGTGCGTAGGAGTGCTCTTTAGGATAAATATTCAGCAGTTCTTCAACACCCATCGAAAAATCTGTTGCCTTGATACTTTCGTTAACGATCAAATCAAGGAGAAGATCACGCAAAGGATAATTCATCAATCCATCGAAATGATCTTTCCCTACCCAACGCGGATCAACTTTCCAAATTTCTCCAACGAGATATGCATCAGGATTTGAGGTTTTAACAACCTCACGAAACTCAGACCAGAAGGAATCATCATCGATTTCATTTGGTACATCCAAGCGCCAACCGTCAATGCCCTGGTCGATCCAATACTTCGCTACATCAAAGATATACTGTCTCACCTTGGGGTTATTGGTATTCAACTCAGGCAAACTTTTAATCTTCCACCAAGCGTCATAATTTTCAGCATCATCTTCCCCATACGCATCCAACGGGAAACGGTGGACATGGAACCAGTCTTGATAGGCTGAGTGTTGTTCATTCTCCAGCAAGTCCTGAAATGCAAAAAACCCCCTTCCGCAATGATTGAAGACCCCGTCGAGGACAATCCTCACACCACTCTGATGCGACCGCTCAAGCAAGGATTTGAAATCCGTCATTGTGCCGAGTTTCGGATCGATTTCATAATAATTTGAGGTGTTGTAACGATGGTTCGAGGTGGCATGAAAAATTGGATTCAAATAAATTGCACTTATTCCAAGATCTAGAAAATAATCGAAATGATCAAGAATTCCCCTGAGGTCACCGCCTTGAAAACCCCATTTCGTAGGCTTTGATCCCCAGGGTTGAACATTGGCAGGATCGTTGTTGGGATCGCCATTTGCAAATCGATCTGGAAAAATTTGATAAAAAACTGCGTCTTGAATCCACTCAGGAGTTAGATTCATGCCCATCTGATTTTCTTTGTGATTGTCATGGTTTCCTTCCGAATTCACCCACATTTATTGTCCATTACCGCTCCAGAAGGTGAGAGCCTTCACAATATTTAACATCGCCCATTCGGATGACCAGTAGGGATCGTATTTACGTCTGACCACATCAAATGCCGCCGGCTCTAATTCCTCCGAAAATAGCGCGTAGATTGCCTCTTGGGGAATCGCGATATTTTCCCTCATCGCATCCATCATCTCTTGGAGCCACCGAGTCTCAAAGGATAATTCATGTAGTACTGGGAGTTGCCGACCTTTCGCGTCTTGGGCAATACTGGACTGTACCTCTTCGGTCAAGAGATAACGTGCAAACACCCACGCCGCGTCGAATTCTGTATTGGTATTTATGGCGCTAAAATAGATATTTCTTGTCCATGCATATCCTGCTAATTTTCGCCCAAGCTCAGCGTAAACTGGCCATGGGTCAATTGCGATGCCCTCTTCGCCAAACTCGTCCAAAAAATCATTCAGATGCCATGATCCATCAACCAACCAGGCCGAATTTCCTGCCAAAAAAGCTTCCAGATCCTCATCCGAATTTTGGGTGCCCGAGCCAGATTCTCCAAATATTTGCAACAACCTTAACCAACATTCGATGTCCCGACCGGTCATGGCCAATTGTCCATCAAGGTCTAGGAATTCTGCCTCGCAGGTCGAGAAATATGCGCCCGTGTACAAGAAACCCAGCTCTACATTAGCGCCAACCTTGTTTTCTATCTCGAGTTCATCCAAGCTCTGTGCGATCGCTTCAACAGAGGTTGCAGGGGTGGATACGATGTTCGGATTTCGATATAAAACTATCCCCTGAATTGAAAAGGGTAAGCCGAAGGTCGAGTTGGCGTCTCGAACGCCATCCCAAGCGACTGGGTGAACAAGCTCAATCATTTCAGGTGCGATTCTGTCCGTGATGTTTCGGATCATTCCCTCGGCGAACAGATCCGGTCCCCAGCTCGCATCCCCAACCAAGATATCGGGAGCGCTGCCATCAAGAACCGCCACTCGATAGCTCTCTAATATTTCATCTGGGGTATGATACGCAATCTCGATTTGAACAGATGGAAATAACTCTCTGAACTCATTCAAATGCTGAGTAAGCGCTTGAATCTCCCCCGTGGTCCAATCTAACCAGACTTGGACGGTCCCTTGTGCATCTGGCACTTCAGTTGAGGTAGGCCTGGGATCCGCGGTAGGTGTTGGAGGCAGCGGCGAGGAAGTGAGTGTCGGATTTGCAGGCGTTGGTTCTATTGTGGGGGTCAAGGTAGGTTGAGAAGAACAAGCTGAATAAACGAGCAAAAGTATTACTGCTTGAAGGAATAAGACGATAGTGTTTTTCACTACAGCCAATCGGTCTTTCATTCCAGTCCCATTATTGTGGCCAATCCCCAAGTTCACGAGTCTACCATACGGGTGACTGGGCCGCCTCTTACAAAAATCACCCTATCTAAAACTATACGCTGTCTTTCGGTATTGTGTAAATTGTGGGGCTATCTCCACATATACCCCTGCACTCAATACCAGGGTAGTTTTTTCAGGGCACTCACAATACAGAAAGTGTTTTTTTACATAAATTCTATGAACACAGACGGGTATAATGACGCAATGGAAACGCATGCATCAACTTGGAGAATCATTCTTTCTCCGGCTGCTCGTGGCGCTTGGAACATGGCTGTCGACGAGGCCATTTTAGAAGCTGCTGCAGCTGGGGAGTCACCTCCTACATTACGCCTGTACTCTTGGGCCCCTCCCTGTTTGTCTTTGGGGAGCGCACAACCGCTCTCGCACATTGACCTTAATAAACTTCATGAGCTCGGTTGGGACATCGTTCGTCGGCCCACGGGAGGTCGGGCAATCTTACATACCGACGAGATCACCTACGCTGTTGCTGCGCCAATGCACGACCCCAACTTTGAGGGTGGTGTATTGCATAGTTATCGTTATTTCAGCGGTGGATTGATTGCTGCGTTATCTATTTTGGGCCTGGAAGTTGAAGTTCAACCCGAGGTGGCGCTAAATGAAGTCGAACGATCACAGCCTATATGTTTCGAGTTACCCAGTTCATATGAAATAACCGTAAAGGATAAGAAACTGGTTGGAAGTGCTCAGTTGCGTCGAAAGGGAGGTGTGCTGCAGCACGGCACAATGCCTCTCAAAGGGGACATTGGGCGGATTTCACAGGTCCTATCATTTAAGAATGATGACCTTCGACGACAATCCCAAGTGAAATTGCGAGATCGGGCAAGCCCCTTGGATGCATTGCTAGGCCACTCTATCTCATGGGATCAAGCGGCTGAGGCAATCACTCAAGGGTTTTCAAGAGCACTGGGCATGAATTTCGAAAGTTCTCAGCTAACGGACAAGGAAATTCAACGTACGGAAGAACTCCTGCAAGCACGATATGAGAACCAATCATGGACCGAACGGCTTTAGGCAAAGTTGAGCGGGATCGAAACGCCTCATTTGGAATAGTGGCAACTTTGTAAAAAAGAAGAGTCCAAAATTTTCCTATAGGATATGAAGGCGAGCCACTGATAGACATATCACTTGGATCTGCTGGAAAATTCAATCAAAAATGCACCTTGCAATTTCAGTAAAAATTAACCAAATACGAATACTTGGGTTGCTCTGCCTACTATCTTTTGTGTTTGTGGGTTGCGTGGAGCAAGGTAACGCGGTACTTCAAAACGAACCAACGATTACGCCGACACCCTCTGAAATGGCCACTGAGGTACGAACCACACCCACAGATGCGCCTACCTCGACGCCAAACAAGCCAACCTCAACACCGACTGTGGAGCCCGTTCAAGCGATTTCGACCGCCGAAGAACCTTCAGCGAAGCGACTCCCCATTCTCGAATACCACGAAACTTCCTTCACAATGCGCGGAAATCGGGTAAGGATGAGGGAGCAATGGTTCCTCGAGCAAATGCAATGGTTAAATGAGAACGGCTTCGGAACGCTCTCGCCCGAGCAACTTATTGATTTCGTCAATGGAAACTATCTACCTCCCGAAACAAGTGTTGTGCTTACCTTTGATATTGGGGCAGCGAAATTTGATGAATATAACGACGTGATCGTACCCGCTCTGAGAGAATTTGGTTTCGAGGCGCTCTTCTTCGTCCTCCTAAACGCCATCACAGAAGACGGTGAGGGAAACACAATCAGTTGGGAGGCCCTTCGAGATTGGCAAAGTGAAGGTGTCATTTCAGTGCAATCTCACGGTGTATACCACCCTGATTACCAACTTCTCAATTTCAATCAAATGCTGTGGGATGCCGAAACCTCATTCAATAAAATCGAAGATGAAATGGGTGAGGCGCCTAAGATCTTTGCCTTCCCCTTCGATTCAGTTCCTGAGAAGAATTTAAGCTTGCTTATGGAGCGCGCCGGCTACCAATTAGGTATTGCGGGAACTCGGCTGGAACGCAGTGTTCTTCCAGGAGATACGGGGCGTTATTCTCTTCCACGCTACTATCCCTATTCCAATGACGATGCCTATCCCTACATGTCCAACATGCTCGTGTGGACATTCCCGGAAATGATGCTCGATGCGATTCGCGATCCAGATGAAGAACCGTGCGTTGATCAGGATACCGTTAGAGAGACGCCTCAAATGGCAGATCCCTACACCCCTCGTAGTTTAGATAGTCTATTGTCTTATTGTTCCAGGAACATACCCGACAAACTTTTTGGGCTGGATCAATATGCAGCATTTCCATCTGATATCAGCTTTTGCGCACAACGTTCACTCGGAAGCGACACTATCATCAAACCCACATGCAATTATGGACCTGCCATTATCCCTGAAGCGATCGTCCTTCATTTTACGTACGGACCCTACTTGGCAACCGTCAATGAATTCCGCGAGAGTGATTTGGAAAGCAGCGCGCATTACATCATCGACCGTGACGGAACCATAACGCAAATGGTTCCCGAAGTCCTCAGCGCCAATCACGTCACATGCTATGGCAATCGGGCCATGTGCACCGAAATTTGTCCAATATGCGAGGATGATCAAGGCAGGTTGAGTGAGCCGAAGTTTCGATCTATAGGCGTAGAGTTGGTTAATGTCGGTCGATTACGCGGAGAGCCGGGAGACTTTCGTAATCCTGACGGATCCGTCTTTACAGGCTTAGTTTATGAAGACGATCAGATTTCTTGGGGTTATCGCTATTGGGAAGATTACACCCCAGCACAGATCGATGCTCTAAGGATCCTGCTCATAGATCTGATGCAGCGTTGGAACATTCCTTTATCTCACATCCTGGAGCACGGGGATATTCAGAGCAATAAAATTGACCCGGGCCCAGCTCTTAATCTGACCTGGAATCGCACTGGAATCCCAGCGAAGGAGGCGATTTTCAGCAAGGAGTTTTCGTTGGCGGAAGCAAATTGCACGGTATCACTTGATGCCAACAGCCTTCCCACTCTCTCACCAGATGGTCCCTGATTCCAACGAGTATCCCACGAACAGCTTCCCGCCCTTGTGGTTTTGAGTTTGGAGTCATACACTGATGATATGCATGTCGGGGCAATTTCCATTGAACTACGGCTTCCTGGTTGCCGTAGCCTAAAAGACAAGCGCAAACGCTTGAAGCCACTTCTCACTGGTTTACATCGCCAATTTAACATTTCCGCGGCGGAAACAGCACAAAATGATCATCACCAATTAGCGACGATCGCTTGTGTGGTTGTCAGTAATGAGTCTAGGCACGTTCAGAAACTTCTTTCCAAGATCCCTTCCTGGATTGAAAACCGCCGACCAGACATCCAAATTATTGACGATGAAATAATCATGCTCTGATCCCGGATTCTTTTTTCTAGCAGTTTACAGTCTAAGAAAAGGAAAGTTTGCTCGAGAAATACTTGAGCCGTAAAGCCAAAAATCACGCAGCGGACTGCGTGATTTTTATTAACCTGATTTCTCGGAACTTTACCTAACTTAAGCCGCCTGCATACTTTCGACGAGTAAACGACGTCGAACAAGTGCATTAAGACGGGATGCAAGTAGACTGGCGTGGACTGGTTTTATTAGGTAATCATCTGCACCTGCATCTAAAGCACGCGCGACACTGGCAGGCGCACCGAGCGCTGAAAGGATCATAATGGGAACATCACTGAATGTGCGAATCCTCTCGCAGACCTCCCAGCCATCCATTTCAGGCATAAGAAGATCAAGAATTACAACATCCGGCGCATCATCTCTACATGCACCAATGCCCTCTTCCCCTGAAAAAATAGCTCGAACTTGAAAATCTCGACCTCGTAAGAGAGTTCTGAGCATCATCGAGAAATCAGGATCATCGTCAATTAACAAAATCTCAATCGCCATAATACCTTCCATCTAAGTGTCTCCATTATGCCGGAAATCTCATAGCGTCAACCTTACAGGTGACTATCATTGAATACATTCCACCTTATTTGGTTTAGGTCTTTGCAAGTTTAAGCGTTGGAACAGGGGCTCTTCCACAACAAATCCGAGCGATACCAATTCCATCTGCATTTGTCGTGCATTTATACTCCTAACAAAAACCTAATGTGACCATCGACCTGCTTGCCCAAATTTTGCATACAGTCTATGATTATTCGGTGTAAATTTATTCCCAATAACCTATGCTTATGAACGAAACTATACATGATCAAAAAATAACCAGTGTTCCTTGCCCTAATT
>SDBT01019651.1_pt1 | contig 10582 bp, 15 predicted proteins | sample 2277101 | NCBI WGS metagenome assembly SDBT01 (sample SAMN10404973, study PRJNA504765) | marine sediment metagenome | isolation source: marine sediment core GS10_PC15, 103 cmbsf | place: Arctic Ocean: Southern Knipovich Ridge | collected 2010
GCCCATTGACGCGCCTCACGCTCGCACGCGTCAGCTTTCGCCTCTGCGTCGCGAATGGCACGGTCGGGATCCACTAGAAAAACAATGCTGAGCGCCTTAGCGCTCACCCCATCGGCCAGTTCAAATGAGCGGTCCACATGATTGGCGACGTGGTTTCGTAAGGCCTCGGCTTCGATCGGAGTCGCTGACTCGCTCACTTCGTACCGCACCACGATCTGGCGTAGTGGTTTCTTGGTTCTACTCACGGTTGGTTCCTTTCGCGCCGGCGTCATCGAAGATTGCAGCGAGGACGCAGACGGCTTTTGCGACCAAAAGATTCGATTCAATCAACACGCATTCCTGAGCCAGACGGTCATCGCCCGTTGTGTCGGCCTTAGCGCTCAGGTCCATGATGACTTGTTGTTTTCCCAAAATCTCATCCATCAGATCGTCAAGAAGTCTCATTGCCCACCCCCGTCGAGTATCCGGAAGTGCGTGATGCGGCAGTGAGCGCAGTACAGATGATCGATGTCGCCCTGCGCAAAACTCCGTTTTTCGCAACGCGGGCACTCGATGTATCGTGCGCCGCCACAGGCTCCGATCACGTACGTGCGGAGGATTTCCTGCGACTCAATCGGTCGGACAGTTTGATCGTTTTGGTCGGTGTGTCCTGGCATGTGGTCCTCTCTTTCAGTTCGGTTAAAACTTTGTCCATTCCTTCAGCACCCCTGCGGTGCTGGTCGCGTATATGCTCAAGCGTGTCGGCGAGGCCAGTGGAATGCTCACTCACGAGCACTTTCACGGCCTCGCCCATTCGTCCCGCGGTCCATTCGTCTGTGATCTTGACGCCGGACGCCTTCTCAAATTTGTCGACGGCCTCGCGGAGGCGTTCCAGGGATCGGGTGTCTGATTTCCGTTGCTGCTCGAGGCCACCTTCGATGCCATCCTTCACCAGCTCGTCAACGTCGTCACTCGGCACCATCGATCGAGTAGCGTTGCGCATGATCGACGCGAGCAGAAACAGGTCGGGGTCCTTGAACTTCAGGTCCGGCGCTTCTTTGGTCACGTGTGTACCCGCACGCGTGCATTCCAAGTGTCCCCAGGCCTTGGGTAGCTCTCCGGCTTGGATGATGTCCTGACCCTTCGGCGTGACCATGTACCAGTTCCGGCAAAAACACTGGATCTCTTCGGACTTGCCCGGATGGGTCAGCTCGCGACGCCAATCCCCACGGGTGACCTTGAATTCAAACCCAACCAGGTACAGGCCACGCGACGGCCAGGTGTGCATTGCAATCGCATCCGCGGTGTTGTTGTGGTGGAAACCAGGACCACGACGCACTTGGGTTAGAAACGCCCACGACGGCGCAGGGAAGCGCTTGACGACCGCGGTGGCGATATCGCTCTCGGTCCAGTCCTTGGTTTTTTTCTTGGCCACGATCTACTTTCGAGTTGTCTGCGAATCCTGCCGCTGCAAATCCTGCCTCAATGCCCTCACCTCTCCGGCCACCAATCGCGCGCACAGACAGAGAACGCCAAACAGACGCTTCTCCGATTCCGTGGAAGCCTGTGCCGTCCACACCTTCACCTGCTCCAATACCCACACGTCCAGATCAACGTCGGGCTCGGTTCGCTGCTCTTTTTTCTTGGCTTTCTTTTTTGCCATTCCGCCCTCGCTAGAGTTGGTGTGCCTGCCATTGTTCACTTAGATACGCGCAAACCCTGCAGTGCGATGCCCGCTCCCAAAAAACGGGTTCGGCCGGTTCCATTTTCACGATGACCTGTTGGTGCGCCTTTACCACGTGGACGCGGTACAGCTCGGTGATACGCACGCGAGACTCGCCAGCATAAATCGCCCAGCTCTGCATGCGCTTGACCCATTCCCCGGCCTCTAGCCCGATGCTGGCGTCCGGGCAACCTGGGTCGGGAACGAGCGCCAACAGGATCCTCGCCGTCAGTTTCGGACGTTTCGGAATTTCGTCGCTCATGTGATCTCCTTTATTTCCCTACTTTGATTGAGAGGATCGGCGACTGGCAGGCGCGGCATTCGAGCACGAGCAGCCCTGCCTGTCTCCAATACGATACGATTGTTCCGGCGTCACGATGACACGCGCCGCGGATCACGACGTAGTCGTTTGTTTTACCAGTCGCCCTCTGATCTTCGGCGAGCATGCGCGTTAGCGACGCCCGCCCGACGGGCAATCCAAGCCGTTTGTCACCCGGAGTTACTTTGCCGTTTTCGTTCGTCATTTCTTGGCCGCCTTCTTTTTCACGATACACAGACCGAGCGCCGTCAGCATCTTGTCCGCGTGCACCGTCTTGAACCCGGCACGGCGGCGGCCAAGCATTCGATAAATGCTCTGCGGGTAAGCCTTGATGGCCTTGGCCAATTGATATGGATTGCACGGCGTCTCGCCCGCTTGCTCACGTCTCGATAATTCGGCCAGGATGGCTTGCTTGATCATTGGACTCTTTCGGTCGATGGAGGAGCATACATTTCTTCTCTGGCTCGTTCGTTGCACTCGACGTCGACCCACAAAATCAATATGACGGCAACCGCGATGAGTGGCCAGAATTCGCCGAAGAACTTCTTCATGATAACCCCTTCGTCAGACCAGCTCCTCAGATTCATCTTGCAGGTGCTGCTCGGCATCCGACCACGCCTCGCTCCACCGTTCCCGTTTTTCTCTTTCCAGGTCGTCCTCAGATTCGACCGCCACGTCGCCCCAATAAGTTGCGATCGATTCGCACACTTCGGAAAGCAAAACCATCGCCGACTTGTTCGGCTCGCCACCGCCGGACGCCAGGTCCATAATCTGCCGTATCACTTCTTCGCGGGTCGTGCTCATCGGATGCTCCTTGGGTTAGGCGATCGCGGTCAAATCTCTGGCACACAGCGTATACAACATTCAGGCGAACAGTCAACAACATTAAGGCGAATTCCACAAAAAAACCCCGGAACCACTGGGAGGGATTCCGGGGACACTTCAGGCCGCCCCACGGCCGCGCCACCGGCTGAAGTGGGGTTTGACCACAGTAAAGGCAAGTTGTGGGCTTACGGTGGACGCGAGGCCTGCTCAGGGGCCTCCCTGGGCGGTCCACCAGGTTTCCGGCCGCCGTTGACGACGCGTTCGATTTGCGCGCAGATCCGCTTTCCGCTCAGCTTTCCGTACCAGCTCATCGATCGATCCGCGAGCCACGCAAACGTGGTGATCGCAAAGCACCAAATGGCAACCTTCACGGCGCCACGGCCGTCGTCCTGAATGTTCGTTGTCGATTGGTCGATCTTCGCCGCGATGCTATCCCGTTGCGTCCTGATCTCGGACACAACTTGGGCGAGTTCCTCCGCAGACGTGGGCCGCACGATGGGGATAGTCGTTTGAACGTCGCCCTTGCCCGTGAGGCTACAGCCGGCCAGCATGAAAAGGGCAGACGAGGCAAGCCATCCACCTACGAGAGACCGGCCCCGCCCACCCAACCGCAGCACGCTAGGACCTCCGCCCACTACTTTGTTCCTCCACCCTCATCAACCTTGCTACGCAGCGACGGCGGCACATTCCATCCCAGTAGATCGAGAATGGCCGCCCGCTGTTCGTCGGACAAGTTCGGCTCATCAAGTTTCCTGATCAGGTGCGACCGCACTTCGGTTGGAAGCTGGGTTCCAATTCCCGAAGCATCTAAACTGACGTTGCCGTCAACGCCGATCATCCGCACTCCGGAGGCAACCGTGATGTCAACAAACACCTCGATCCCTGGGTCGTTCACGTGGCCGTCGATGCTTGAGGTGAACTGATCCAGCAGTCCCTGATCACGGACCATTTCGGTGATCACCTGCACGGCGTCGCCGAGCTCTTTTGGGAAGCCCATCGGCGCCCCACATCCGGAAACGAACAACAACACTGCCAATCCGATTCGATACATGAGAAACTCCAATCAACCGCGACAAGAAAACGGAGCGCCCATTGCGGCGACGAACGCTCTTAAACATTCAACTATCCGGCATGGCGTGTCCGTCACGCAACGCCTCTATGACTTCGTCGACCTTGTTTGCGATCGCCTGCACTTCGGCCATCGTCGGCGGATCGCTGGTGGTCTGTCCGAGCGTGGCCACAAACGTCTTTGCGAATGCGACCCGCTCCCATGCGCTACCGTCGGGGTTCATTTTGAGTTGCCAATCCCCCGGACTGTCCTCGTGAAAAATGATGGACTGATTCCAAGAACCGGCGGCAGGCAAAGCGCCAGCCTCGTCGCGGACGGGCAACGGTCCGTCCTCAAGCCAGGCTCGAAGCGCCTGAAAATTCGTATTGACGACGGCGTCCCACGACGCTTGCTGCGGAGTGACGACGAGGATGGTGATGGCCGGTTGTGACATGGCGATCTTATACCAGAGTTACGGTAATTTCTCTCGTCTTATTCACGCGCGAACCAATGACGGGTCGGACGCGGGCGACGAACGTGGCGGGCTCGCTTCCGAAGTCTCCCAGCAGCAGTGCGTTAGTGTAATTGAACGACGCTGCCGTTTGGCTGACGTTGCGCACCAAAGTTGCTCCACCGTCTGCGAAAATCTCTAGGGTGTGGCTGCCGTCCGCTGCCGGCGTCTCGCCGATGGGATCGCCGGCCAAGCCTTCACCTGCACCGGCGCCGGCACCATTGCGAACGCGATACGTCCACTCGAAGAGAATATCCCCGCCCGTGGCGTAGGTGTCTTTTGACCACGTCGTTGCGTTCGCCCGGAAATTATCGAGCGGCATAGGCGCCAGATCCATTCCGAACATCGTCCTCTCGACGGGCGCCACGGCCGAGACGTCTGCTTGACCAGTGATGGGATTGTACGGCTGGGATTTTATGTAATACCGTCCGCCGACGATCGTTTCCATTGTCGGGTGGTGGTTCACGAGCAGAGCGGACTTGGGCGCGATGATCACGGGAGCGCCGGCCGCATGTGCGTCCTGGTCCGTGTGGAATCTTCCCCGGATGACGGCGTCCAATTGGAATTGACTCGATCCGAGCGCGGTAACGCTCTTGACGAACCACAACTCGCCGTCGACCAGAGCCCACTGCTCGCCCAACCGGAACATGGCCTCATCTTCGGACAAGTCGAGGATCTGCAGCAGATCTTCGCCGACGATGGTAATCGTCGGACCCGGAGACAACTCGGTCGCACCTCCGGCGGTCATAGGATCATTGAGCGTTCCGCCGGAATGATTGATGAGGGCGTTGCCGGCTTGGAAGTATTCCTGCTGGTCAGGGCTGCCGTGTATATAAGCAAACTGACTTGAAGTGTTGGCCTCGATCCGGAATGAAAGTGCCGCCATCGATGCGGAGTAAAGGCTGGGTGGCGGTTCGATCCAATTGTAAGCCAAATCCGGAGACGGAACGATGGTGACCTCTGTATCAAGGTCGTCGTTTCCCTCCACGTCTTCAGGCGCGTGCCCGCTGGCAAGCACGCTGTAGGTGTCAAGTGCCGCATCGACTCGCACGTCTACTGTATCCGTTTGTCGTGTTATGCTGAGCACGCGAAGCAGGCCCCATCCCTCCAGTCTGAACATCGTACCGGGACGGAAGTCGCGCGCGCTTCGTCCGAGGACAAACCGGAACACGCCCCCACCTCCCAACGCTTCGGCGGCGCGGCGCTCAGCCACCTTGCGAGCGGTTTTCTCATCCGTCACCGTCGGCATTGTTGTCGATATTTCGTTGACTCGGTTTCCGGCTTCGGACACGCCGTCGTCGTCGATCTCTATACCTGATTGCCGGAACCTGCGTCTCTCATCTTTGTAGGTGTATACCAACCGGCTAGAGGGACTATCGTGCTCGATCTCACGATCCGCTTCCGGGATGACGATCATATCGGCCGGCAGAGTCGGTGGCGGAGTAGATACATCCGGCGGACGCACCGCACCAAAATGGACTTTTGCTTTCAGGTGACTCGCGGTTACGCCGACGTCCTGCAGAACGTCTGCAATTTGACTCGCCGCGTCGACGCCGTTCTTGGCCAAAAGGTTCACCGCAATGTGCTCGTTTTCACACAACACACCTAACTGCTCGAGTGCAGGTATGTCGATGAGCGACGTCGAGATTCCAAGCCCGTACGGATAATCTTGCGTGATGATCTGATACAGGGCGTGCGCCGGGTTGGCTCCGCTGTCCTCGATGTCGCGCGGGTTGCTTGCGGTCGGCGTGCGGTTCAGCCACGGCTGGCTCTGTAGGAGCGCACCCGTGTTGAACGGCCGGCACTCCAGCTCGTATTCCAGAGTAGGCCAGCGAGGGTCTTTGCCGAGGAAGCGCTTGTCCCAGTGAACGTAACAAATGCGCGGCCATCGGCTGCTGACCAATTCCGGACTGTCGCCCAAGCCGAGCACGTCCGCGATTGTCTTGAAGTCGAGGCGCTCATTGATGGGCTGGTTGGGCTCGCCCCAGTACATATAGAAAATACCCTGCATCACCTTTGAGAACTGCGGCAAGGGATCGAGTATTTGCGTGATGAAGTTGGTGTGCTCGCTCACGGGCACACCCGTCAACACGTCGAGGATTCCAGTAAACGTAGACCACAGGTCGAATGATATCATCAACGGGACCATCGTCCCGCTGGGCGCGTTGACCGTGTTGATCAAGAACGGATTGCCGTCGGTCGGCGTCAGTAGGACGGGCTTGCCGTCCATCCAAATCATGTGCAAGGTCGTTGCCGGACCGACGCACAGCCAGTGGACGCCCTCTTCCCAATACGTTGGCTCGAGGACCTGAAATCCTTGCGTGAAAAGTGCGATGAGCGCCGGGATCGATATCTCGCCGTTCGGCAACGGCACGACGATGGTCTCACCAGTGAAGCCCACAAGCGGAGCCACGCGACGACGTCCAATGAGTAGCGGCAGGTGCTCGCCCTGCTGGCTCAGCGTTTGCTCTTTGTCGTCCCGAAAAAATATCGGCGGGCCGTCCAGCTTCAACACCGCTGCCAGCGTGCTCGAAGCCGCGTTGAATTGTTGCTCCGCAGTGAGCTCACCCATGATTGAGACTCCTTGCGGACCCGGACCTGCGGCGCCGGCCTTTGACGTATCCGGGCATCAGGCGCCGCCAGGAATAATAGGTACTTTCCGAAACCCTCGTGAGCTTGCATATCAAACTGATGGGCAGGTTTGCTGCCTGCTTCAGCTCATCGATCTTCCGAACCTTGAACATTTGTCCTCTGCTGAGTGTCATTTCCGCCACCACGTCTCTCGATCCTTCATGCGAAAGGCACGCACGATGCGCCCAGTAAATACCGCCATCGGCATTTGAGAGACGCGAGCGCCTGGACCCATCGGGCAGTGCCAAATTGTGTTTGGAGCAAAGCCGACGAGTGCAACGTGGCTCGGACCCCTGCCGTAGCGTAGAGCCACCGCGTCACCAGGCTCGAGCGCGCCCCTAATTCTCTGCGATTCAGGGAACATTTTCAGGATGCACCGCAGGATCTTGGCGCCGGCTGCCAGGTTGGTCAGCCCGGTACCGGGCCGCCACCGTCTGACCCCACGAGGATCCCTGCCGTACAATTTGTCGAGAACGGCGCAAACGAAATGCGTGCAATCTACACCGACGCCGGGACAACACTGGCCGGCCATGAACGGCGTGTCTTCCCACGGCCGCAGGTTCAATTCGAGGACTCTCCGCAGTTGGCAAGGACCCGGCTGCCACTCCAGCGGGACCATCGGATGAATGAATGGCGGAGGCTTCATGGTGAATCCTATATCGGCGGATGAAACACGGCGAAACGGCCCTCAAGATATTGTATTGCGGTGCCAAGGTCGGCGTCGCTGAGCGGCCGGTCATACATAACCATCGCCGAGCATTCCAATTGCCCGCGAATCGCCCTGTACCCTGTCGCCGGCGCCATGACGTTCGGCGCCGCCGCGCTGTCGATGATGGCGTACGGCAACGTGGCGCTACTCGTGAGTGTCTCCATCTGGCCGCCGGGCGTGACGCGCAGGCCGTACACGCGCCAGTTGATTCCTGGCGGCGATCCGGTTGGGTCAACCAGGTCAAGGGCGCCGTCCGCCGTGAATTGCGTGGGGCTCCCACTTTCCCCGTTGATCACCACGGCGCCGCCCATGCTGAGCGCCCAGCTCCCGACACTTTCAAAGACCAGGCTGTCAGCAGTCTCGGCAGCGGTAACGATGTTGACTTCCGTCGGGGACCGCAGGAAAAACGCAAACTGCACACATCGATTGCGACAGACCGCGAGGAAGGTCAGGCCGCCCACGTTGTCGTGGTAAGTGTAGGGTGCAGATTGTCCGGTCTCGGCAAGCAGGTGGGAGTTGCTGTTGGAGAAAATCATGTCAAGACGGCCAAGAGTCGAATTGAATCCGGCCTCACGTTCTCCGATCGTGTATGCTTTCACCCATCGGAAATCAGATGAACAGACTTCATCAAGACCGACCTTGTCCTTCCATCCTCGCAAAGCCCAACGCGCCCCGCCGTAGTCATCGGTAGGCCCAAAATCCCACAAGGCCCCGCACAGATCGACGCCCTGCGAAACGAACCCGTCGCCACCGACGACACCGCCTCTGACAAAGTGGGGACGCAGGGCCACGCTCTGAAGTTGCGAGAGGTTTTTTCGCAACAACGGATCGACGACGCTGGTATCGAACCACCATCCCACGCGCCAGTCCGCCGATCCGGGCATGTTGTTTGAATTCCATCCGGTATCGTCACTCTCTCGAAACTTTGCCTGCGATAATGGCAGCCCTGTTGGCGTTGGACCCCCGTTGGTCTTGTGGACGCCTTCATAGACGTCGTACAGCGCGGTTATCCCCGGAATTTGCAAGAGCGCTGATAGATTCGGGCTGATCGATTGGAATCGAATGCTGGGCAGCTCGATGATCGGGTGACGCGGAGGCATCTTGAAACCAAGTGCGGTAAAATGCTGGAGGTTATCCCACGTCCCGTTGCACTCCATCGGCGTCTTGACACAGCCAGGGGTCGCGAGCACGGACTGGCCCACCCAAGAAACCGGCGGGCGGCGCCGAAGATAGAACACGTTGGGCATGTCGTACCGTCTGATTCCGACGCGCTCCCCGTTCACCTCCAGATATCCTGGAAGCCAATAATCAGGCGTCGCCGTCGTGGTCAGCCCAGTGATCGTCGCCACGTCATCGGTCAGCGTTGCAATCGTGCCCGTTTCCTGCAGGTCGGGTACAACGACCTTCTGGCAATTTTGGTCTCCGAATCGCCAGCCACAGGTGCGCATCGCCGGGATTCCCAGCGGACTTCGGAAACGAGCCTTGATGCTTTCCAGCCTCAAGGAAGCGATGTTTCTATCACCACGCCGGCCGGCTGCCGCGCGTTTGACCCATCCGAAGTACCGCGTCGCCAACGTCGTATCGTCGCCGGGAATGAGTTCCGTGACCAACACGGCAACCTGTGCGTGGACGCTTTGGGCGGTCAAGGTGTCCGCCGGCGCAATTGTGATCGGCCACGTGAGCTTTGCCGGCTGCTCTTGAACCCCTCCAGATTCCCTGGGCAGGTTAATTCCTATGCGCGGCTCGCTGGTGTACGTTTGGCCACCGCTGATCACGTCCTCGGTCCAGTCCGTGTACCGGACCACGGTGTTGTGCCAGGACACGAGAAACAGCGTCGCGTGTTGCTTCGCGGGCAGTGTCAGAAGGTCATCGGTGGCCACTGGGAATCCTAAAAGAATGGCATTGTTATGCCATAATTACCGACGATGGTACACCCGTATAATACATCCATACCAGGTCACGTGGGCAGCGTCAGCGTCACAATAACGCGGTTTCCGGCACCGTCCACGAGCGCACTTATCCGCGTCGTGTTGGTTCCGGCGCCTTGAATGACGACGGTGTCGGTCTCAGATCCTGCTATCTCGCCGGCGGCGGCGGCCGTGCACAGCGTCATCGCCTGCCGCAGATTCAAGCCGGGCTCAATCGTTACCAAATCCACTCCCGACGCCGACAGGTCCACGGTTTCTGCGTCGAGTGTCGCCTTCACGTCTGTACCTGCAAACGCGAGCAAGTCCGTCTTGGCCTTGATCGTTATCACCTTCGCTTCAACATCCGAAAGTGCCTTGCCAGCAGAACCGGCGGTCGCGTGTCCGGCGAGTGGCTCATCCCACACCGCGTCGGCGATCGCAGACGGAGTCGATCCGCCGCCGGCGGCGCCAAGCGCCTCGCCAGTTGACCCAGCGGCCTGGTGGTCCGCGATCGGTTCATCCCATACCTCATCGGCGATTGCCGCGGCCGTGGGATCGTTGAGGCCGGCGATCAATGCGGGCACGTCGTCCTGTTGGAGCTCGTTTGTATCGGCGAGGATGAGCGTGACGTCGCCCTCGATGTCGGCGACTGCTTTGCCCAGGCTGCCCGCGGCGACGTGGCCGGCCAACGGTTCGTCGAGGACCGCGTCTGCGATTACGCTGGCCGAAGGACCGGCGGCGCCAGTGGTCCACGGTCCGGCCCCGCCCGCGTCAGTGTCGGCCAGGATGGCAGCCGCATCCACCTCCGTATCGGCGACGGCTTTGCCGAGACTTCCGGCGGCGACGTGGCCGGCCAACGGTTCGTCGAGGACCGCGTCTGCGATTGCGCCGGCCGATGGGCCTGCGGCGGCCGTAGTCCACGGTCCGGCC
>SDBT01019652.1_pt1 | contig 10581 bp, 3 predicted proteins | sample 2277101 | NCBI WGS metagenome assembly SDBT01 (sample SAMN10404973, study PRJNA504765) | marine sediment metagenome | isolation source: marine sediment core GS10_PC15, 103 cmbsf | place: Arctic Ocean: Southern Knipovich Ridge | collected 2010
TTTGATCCATGCAAAGACGCTGAACGCGCCGTCCGCCGGATTAAGGACAAAGCCGGTCTCGACATAATCACCAATCCCATCGAATTCCAGTGCGCCGGCTACCTGGCCGCTGTCGGGCTGCCAAGTGGGATTGCCACTGAGGATACCGTGATTGTCGCCGACGCTGTTGTAAGCGATGTCGCCTTCTGCCTCATCCAGCTTCCAGTAGGCCACCGGTAGTGGTGGCAGCGTCCCTATAGACATACTGGCCTCTTGCGTGCCGCCATAGGCTCCCATATTTATAATACCGCCGTTTGGCATCGGTTCATCACCAACTGGACTATTGGGGTCGCCGCGATCTATACATGGGCTTGTTACATCGTCAAGCACCCAGATTTGGCTGTTCGGATCCGGCTCGACTAAGCTCGCCGAAGTCCATCGGCCTGCTTCGGATTTAAGGTGGCAGTCACTGTCAATCCAAACGGCGTTTGGATCGTCTGGTTCAACAATTATGTTCGGGTCATTGATATCAGCCCAATAGCCCGGCTCGGTGAAATGCGGATCAGCATCGATATTGCCAATTCCTCCATCCCAGCCGCCCTGCACGCAGCTATGACTGATATCCGGAACATCTTGGCGCCAGTAGATTTGGGCAGTCCGGTCCAATAATCCATTGGATATGTTCCCCCAAATGACACAGTTCCTTACCACCAGGCGTACTCCCGCACGGCTATTGATGCCGGCCCCTCCCTCCCCGACACCCTCGTTGCTGTTTCCGCTCAGAGTGCAGTTGATCAGTGTGGCCCCGGCATAGTTTAAGAAGATAGCCGCGCCAGACCTATCGGATCCCTCGGCAATGTTTCCGGTGAAAATCGTGTTCACGACAGTCGGGTTGCTATCGTGGATGATCGCCATGCCTCCACCAAGCCTCGCGCTATTCCCAAAAAAGGCGCAGTTGAAGACCAGCGGGGTTTCGGGTTCTCTCAGCCAGAGGCCGCCCCCCAGATTTCTAAAGTTGCCGCCCAGAGAATGATTATCGGTGAACCGGCAGCCGATGAGAGTCGGACTGCCGAAGATATTCAGCATGCCCCCTCCCTGGCCGAGTGTTGTGTTCTCGGTGAAACTGCAATCAAACAACTGCGGATCGGCGTTGCTGCTGTGAAGCCCGCCACCGCCTATACCGGCACTCTGTGGTTCCCGCCCGCCAACATGGGCATGATTCTGGCGAAACGTGCAATGAATCAGGTTCAAGTGACTCCTGGCGTTATAGATGCCGCCCCCATTCCAAAGCGCAAAGTTCCATTCGAAGGTACAGTCGATCAAGGTCGGGCCCTCCTGAGTAGCACCCGACTCGCCCATGTTGATCATACCGGCACCGTTCGTATGTCCAGTTCCGTTCGCGTACCCGCCGGTGATGATAAAGCCATCCAATGTTGCCATATCATCGGCGCCCGTGGCCGTGACGACATGAAAGCTATTGTCGGAGCGTGTGGGTTCATTCGCCAGATCGGCCGCGGCGGCTACCGTGAGATCGTCCGAATTCAGGTCGCCGCTCAGGACGGTCACATTGGCGGCGGAATTGCGCTGGTGACGTTCCGTTTCCGTTCCGGAAAACCCACCGTAAATCCCGACTCCGCTTACGAGCTGGAACGAAATCGCACGATCTCCACCGGCGGGTTTGTATGATCCTGCCGCCACCCAAATCTCGTCGCCTGGGACCGCGCTCAATAGCGCCAATTGGAGATCTGTGAATGCGTCGGCCCAACTCGAACCATTATTGGCTCCCGTTGCATCGGCCTTCACATAGGTCGCATTCGAAGGTTGGCCTGCAACGGCTGGTGGCAAATCGAGCAGTGCCAAGGCCAAGACCAGAATTGTTAGCATTTTTGTGTTTGTCTTCATTTTCGTGTCTCCTTAAATTTGTTTATTTTTATTTATTTCTTTTACGTCATTTTCAGTTTTGCCGGCTCTACTCCTATTAGCGGAAAAACAAGAGCAAGGTTACGCTTTTTATTGAAATTTCATTCAGGAATTGGTACAATTCGTATAAAATCTTATACTTGTAGAGGTTAGGAAAGATTGATGTGTACTCTTAGCCAAAAAACTCAGGAATTAGTCGTACTGGCCAAAGATGGTGACAATTCCGCTCAGGACCGGCTGTGCAGGGCGTACGGCGAGCGTGTACGGCGAATAGTGCGGCTCCGAATGGGCAGTGAGCTTCGTTCCAAGCTGGAATCGATGGATCTGGTCCAGGACGTTCTTATGTGTGCTTTAAGGGATTTAGGAGACTTTACATATACAAACGAGGGGGATTTCCTGCGGTGGTTGTCGAGAATAGCTGAGAACAGGCTTAGAGACAACTTAGACAAACTACACGCCGGCAAGCGTGATATTCGCAAAGAAGTCCCACTTGACAACTATAGGCCAACTACCGCCGGTGGGTTTGTCGGAACTCCCGGCCCCATCGCGGCCACTACGCCGAGTATAATTATGTCCAGAAAAGAGGATCTGAATAAACTTGAGAAAGCCATAGATAAGTTGAGACCCGAATACAGGGAAGTGATTATGCTTGCAAAAATCGAAGAACTCTCCTACAACCAGATAGGGGAAAGGTTAGGCAAGAGTACCGGTGCAGTAAAGATACTAGTCTCTCGCGCGAGGATGGCGCTGGCCAATGCTTTTGAGAGTCTCTAATGGCAGAGCAGATTGACGACAATCAGGAAAGATTTATCAAGGATGCTGTGCAGCAATTTATCGATGCGCAGATAGAAGGCCAAGAGCCGGACATGGATGAGTTCGTGAACAAATACCCTGAGTTTAAGCATCAGCTCAGGCAGAGGATATCAAATGTACGCAAAATTGATGTGTTGCTTGCAAGCCTGGTCCAGACCGATGAGACCGACTTCACAGAAACAGCAACCGGAGATGATCTTGTCGGCCGGAAAGTCGGTAACTTCGAAATAGGAGAAGTGATCGGCCGGGGGGGCATAGGGGTAGTCTATCTGGCTCATGACACCAAGCTTGACCGCTCTGTCGCCATCAAGAGCATGCCGGCCAAACTGGAGGGTAACCCGACTGCTCGGATGCGTTTTAGGCGTGAGGCCAAACTTTTGGCCTCGTTGAATCACCCGAATATCGCTGTGATCCACGAGATCATCGAGCAGGATCAGGGGGCCGGCTACCTGGTTCTCGAATACGTCCCCGGCCAGACACTGGCAGAGCGAATAGCCAAGAGCGGATTCAAGCTTCAAGAATTGCTTTCGATAGCCCTTCAGATAGCAGATGCGGTGGCGGCAGCGCACGAGCACGGCGTAATCCACCGCGACCTCAAGCCCGGCAATATCAAGATTACGCCGGAAGGCAAGGTAAAGGTTCTGGACTTCGGCTTAGCCAAGGCGGTCGGTAGTGAAGCGGCGAACCAGCAGAGCACCATCACCGAGCCGGGCCGGATAATCGGCACGCCGGCCTACATGAGCCCGGAGCAGGCCCGCGGCCAGGCGACGGAGAAGCGCAGCGACATCTGGTCGTTCGGCTGTGTGCTGTACGAGATGCTGACAGGCAGGATTCCCTTCAGAGGCGAGACGATTTCCGACACGCTGGCCAATATTCTGCAAACAGAGCCCGATTGGCACGCTCTGCCCGAGACCACGCCGACAAACATTCAGATCCTGCTCCGCCGCTGTTTGGAGAAGGAGCCACGTCGCCGTTTGCGCGATATCGGTGATATTGCCATCACACTCGAAGAGACAACGATCGAATTGCAGCGTTCCACGCTGCCAACGGAAGCCGTAGGAGCAGACCGAGCTAAATCCACGAAGTGGTCGAGGCGCGCATTGCCTTGGTTCATCACGGGGGCGGCCGTGACTGCAGTGGTGTTCTTTGCATCCATCATAGCGTTCAAATTGGGCAGACCCCCTGAAGAGCAGATGGGAAAAGCCATTTCGCTGCCTTCTGCAAAACCCATTACGGCGATTGTGGTGCTGCCATTCGAGAATCTTTCCGGCGACCCGGAGCAGGAATACTTCGTGGACGGCATGACGGACGCGTTGAGCGCCGAACTCGGCAAAATCAAAGCCCTCAGGGTCATCTCCCGCACTTCGGCCATGCATTACAAAGACACAGACAAGCTGATACCGGATATCGTGAAGGAACTCGGTGTCGATGCCGTGATTGAAGGGTCGGTCCTGAAGGCGGGCAATGACGTACGTGTAACGGCGCAGCTCGTCGATGGAAGGACCGATGCCCATTTGTGGTCCGAGAACTACACGGGAACGCTCACTAATATCTTGGTGCTGCAAAGCCAAGTGACACTGGCCATTGCGCGGGAAATCGAGGCTGCACTCACACCTGAAGAAGAAAGGCGAATCACATACACGAAAGCGGTCAATCCCGAAGCTCATGAGGCCTACCTGCTGGGCAGACACTACTTAAACAAGGCGCTGGAACCGGATATCGACGTAGCCATTGAATACTTCGAAAGGGCGCTTGAAATAGACTCAACCTACGCCATGGCCTACGCCGGCCTGGCCGATGCATATACGGTTTTGGGACTCTTCAACATTCGTTCTCCGGAAGACACCTGGCCAAATGCGCGAGCAGCGGCAGAAAAGGCGCTGGCCATAGATGAAGGATTGGCAGAGGCGCACACCTCGCTGGCCAGGGTAAAATTATGGTTTGACTGGGACTGGCCCGGGGCCGAAAGGGAATTCAGGCGGGCCCTCGAAATCAACTCGAACAGCGTGGGCGCTCTTTTATGGTATTCCAGATTTTTACGGGCCATGGAACGATATGATGAAGCACTATCACAGATTGAACGAGCATTGGAACTCGATCCGCACTCTTTTCAAGTGAAGTTTAATAGTGCTTTTGCTCTGTACTATGCGGGGCAAAAGAATGAAGCCATACAACTTGTCGAGAATGCAATGGAATCAGACCCTGACAATCCGCTATGGTACTGGTGCCTCGCCAATTTCTACGCAGGCAAGGGGATGTATGAACAAGCCCTTACCCCATTGAAAACCCAGATGGGTCTTATGGGGGACGACCTTAACGATGAGTTGGGACTTCTCGGATACCTCTATGGTAGGCTGGGTCGTAAAGGCGAGGCACTCAGGCAGCTCGAGGCGTTGGACGAGTTAGCCGCAAAAGGGAGATATGTATCGCCTGTGAATCGATCTTGTGTTTATATCGGCCTCGACGACAAAGATCAGGCGATTGCATGGCTGGAGAAGGGATATGAAAGGCGCGCTGGTTTTTGGATGCTCTCTATCAAAGCACGTTTTATATTCGACCCCCTGCGCGACGACCCGCGATTCGAAGACCTGCTGCGCCGCATGAACTTTCCAGAGGTTCCGGATTCAGTGCCTGAGACAAAATCGATAGAAACGGCCAAGGCGCCTATCGAGAAGATTGCGGTGCTGCCGTTCACGAGCATTTCCAGTGAGTCCGGCGAGGAATGGTTCGTAGACGGCATGACAGACGCGCTGATTACCCAGCTTGGAAAAATCAAGGCACTGACAGTAATCTCGCGTACATCGGCCATGCAGTATAAGAACATCTCGAAGCCGATGCGCGAGATCGCGCAAGACCTTGGGGTTGATGTGCTCGTCGAAGGTTCTGTCATTCGCGCGGGCAATGACGTGCAAGTCACAGCGCGACTGATTGACGGCAGGACTGACGAACGGATTTGGGGTGATTTCTTCCAGGGCGCGTTCAGCGACATTATGGCCCTGCAAAGCGAAGTGACACTGGCCATCGCGCAGGAGATCGAGGCTGCACTCACTCCCGAGGAAGAAACTCGCATCACACGCACGGAAGCGGTCAATCCTGAGGCGTATGTCTATTACCTGCGCGGAAACGAATATTTCCATCGAGATTTTTTTCTCGAAAGTGACCTCAAAATAGCCATAGGAATGTATGAGAAGGCGGTCGAGCTGGATACCAGGTTTGCCTTAGCTTACGCTCAGCTCTCAAGGGCTCATCTCTTAATGCGCTGGATGTCTCATGACCTGAGCGCAGAACGTCTTGCTCTGGCAAAGCAGGCGGTGGACAAGGCGTTCCAACTTAATCCTGAACTGCCTGAAGCGCATCTGGCTTTGGGGCATTATTACTACCATGGTCATCTGGACTATGAGCGTGCCTTAGAGCAATTCGCAATCGCCAGGAAAAGACGGCCCAATAACAGTGACCTGCTGAGTTTTATCGGTTATGTTCAAAGGCGTCAGGGGAAATTCGAGAAAGCAGTAGTAACTCTCAAGGAAGCCTCTGAGCTTGACCCTCGCTCTGCACTGTTAGCCTGCAACATTGGGGAAACCTCTCTGCTCCTGCGCAAGTACTCGGAAACAGAGCATTACTATGAGCGGGCCATCTTGCTGGCTCCTGATAGTCTTCGCTTCTATGCCTATAAAATGCAGCTATATCTTCTCGCCGAAGGCAGTTCTAAGAAGTCACGGACAGCCCTGGACCGGGCGTTAGAGAACATTGGCGCAAGAAAAGACGATATCGATTTTATATACTTTCACTGGGTCTTACTTGAAATATTTGAGGGCAACTATCAAAAAGCATTAGACACACTCTCAGTGGGCTCTTCGGAAGCTTTTGAAACACAATTTTATTTTGTCCCGAAGGCACAACTATATGGCTGGATCAACGGCCTGATGGGAAACCGCCAACTCGAGCAGACCTATTATGAGTCCGCTCTAAGCATTCTGAAAACCAAGGTACAGCAGCAGCCGGAGGATGCGCGGTTCCACAGTTCGCTCGGCATAGCCTATGCCGGTCTGGGACGCAAGGAAGATGCAGTCAGGGAAGGCAAGTTAGGGGTGGAGCTATTACCTGTAACCAAGGAGGCCTGGAAAGGTACCTTTCGGGTCGAGGCCTTAGCTAAGATCTACGTGATGGTTGGGGAATTTGATTCGGCCATCGACCAGATCGAGTTTCTGCTGTCCGTCCCCGCAGAAATCTCAATCCCTTTGCTTCGACTTGATCCGGCCTGGAACCCATTACGCAACCACCCCCGTTTTAAGAAGCTCGTAAAGCAAGGCAAAATTTAAAAATCAAAAGTAAAAAAAGACAGAAGACAGGATACAGAATCCAGTCCTCGGAACTCCGCCGTGAGGCGTCCCTTACGGGACTTACGGAGAATTCAGATCTACGAACTACCAACTACCTACTATCAACCGCAGATTAACGCTGATTACGCAGATAAAAATAATAAATAGTAAATCATAAATCATAAATTTCTATGCTTGTTCTCCAAAAAGTGTTAATATTGAGCCTTTGAGATGTCCGCACCGTGTAGAGATTATTGAGGAAATGGCGATATGGCGAAGAAAAACAACGGCAAGGCGGAAAATTTTGAAAAGACACTGTTTAAGGCGGCGGATAAGCTCGGAAAAATAAAGACGCCGCAGAATATAAGCATATTGGAAAGTGAGATAGAAATGCCCAGAGGAAGAAAACGATCATCCAAGAAAAGCACCGAAATCGGCAACTATACCCATGATGGCCAAAAGCGGAAAAACAATCCTCCTGTAGGGCTGGTTTCTACCACCACCGATAAGCTCAACGGACGCAGCAAATACCAGCACGACCCGCATATCGACCCGACGCTTTCATGGGCGGGCAAAAAAGAGGGTATGGCCGTTGAAGTGCAAAATGTCTCGCTGCATATCCACGAACGCATCGACCCATCACGGATAATAACGTCATTCCTGAAACCGAAGAAACAACGCGAAAACGAAACCATGCCGCTTTTCGCCTCGCTTTTCGATGAACCTGAAAACAATCCTCCGCTGGTCAAGGCCATCGACTTTTATCACCACGAGCAGGACTGGACCAACCGTCTCATCGCGGGCGATTCGCTTCTCGTGATGAACTCGCTCCTTGTGAAAGAGGGCATGGCGGGCAAGGTGCAGATGGTTTATATCGATCCGCCCTACGGCATCAAGTACAACTCGAATTTTCAGCCCTTTGTGAACAAACGAGATGTTAGTGTTAATGACGATAAGGACATCCCAGCCGAGCCGGAGATGATACAGGCCTTCCGCGACACATGGGAACTGGGGATTCATTCGTATCTGACATATTTACGCGACCGATTGCTTTTGGCTAAAGAACTTCTCACAGAATCCGGCAGTGTCTTTGTGCAGATCAGCGATGAGAATGTCCACCATGTGCGGGAAATATGTGACGAGGTTTTCGGTCCTGATAATTTTGTAGTACAGATAACTTTTAGAAAAACCGCTGGAAATGTCCAAACTATTACTACTCCTATAGTTTGTGATTATCTCATACAATATGCACGTAACAAACGGGAAGTAAGACATCGCCAGTTGTTCAAGGAAAAGGTTATGGGCGACGATGGTACAGCAGAGTTCAGGAATCTCGAACTTGCGGACGGTTCCAGACGACGCCTTACTAACGAAGAATACCAGAATCTATCCCTTCTCCCAACAGGATCGAAAGTGTTCGCTACTATCCCGATCGTTTCTGCTGGACACTCCAAGGAAGGCTCTAAAGACATTGAACTATCTTTTGAGGGAAAGACTTATATATTGCGGTGTGGCACGAAGCGCCACTGGTCTGTTGGGGTAGAAGGAACTAAGCGGCTCTGGGAAATTGGACGTCTACTACGTCAAGAAGGTTTGAGAATCTTCAAGAGTTTTCTATCAGATTTTCCCTACTCGCCACTTACCAATGTGTGGGCTGACACACGAGGGGAAACAGACATGAGTTATGTCGTTCAGACAAACCGAATCGTGGTTCAGCGTTGTATACTTTTAACCACAGACCCGGGCGATCTTGTGCTTGATATAACCTGCGGTTCGGGCACAACTGCATTTGTTGCCGAACAGTGGGGCCGCCGCTGGATCACCTGTGATACAAGCCGTGTTGCGATCACCCTTGCCAAACAGAGGCTTATGACCGCCAATTTTGACTACTTTGAACTAGCTTATCCGGAGCAGGGCGTGAGAAGCGGATTCAATTACAAGACCGTGCCGCATGTCACACGCAGCTCGGTTGCACACGGCGAACCACCTAAACAAGAAAGCCTCTACGACCAGCCGGATAAGGTACGCGGTACCGTGCGAGTCACCGGTCCCTTCACCGTGGAGGCGGTGCCATCGCTTCGCGTCAAGCCATTTGACGGCAATATGCCCAAACTTGAAGTGAGCGGCGCGGAACTGGCACGCATTGGAGAAACAGGCAAACAGGCCGAATGGCGTGATGAACTCAAAAGTACCGGCATTCGCGCCGTGGGCGGTCGGACTATCAGCTTCAGCCGGGTGGAACCGATGATTGCCACGCGCATTTTGCATGCCCGGGCGGAAGTGCTGGAAAAAGATGGCACGAATAAACTGGCGTATATCTCCTTCGGCCCCGATTATGGCCCATTGGAACAGCGTCAGGCCGAGGCCGCGATCACCGAAGCGCGAGGTCTTAAGGAAAAGCCCGATTTTATCATTTTTGCGGCCTTTCATTTTGACCCTGAGGCAAGCAAGGACATTGACCAGATGGAATTGCCCGGCGTAACCATTCTCAAGGCACAGATGAGCGTTGACCTGCTAACCGCCGACCTGCGCAAGAAGCGTTCATCGAATCAAAGCTACTGGCTCATCGGCCAGCCCGATGTGGAAGTGAAAAAGCAGAAAGACGGGCGGTATGCTGTCAAAGTTCTCGGCTTTGACTATTACAATCCCGCAACCGGCGAAATCGAATCCAAAGGCACCAAGCATATTGCAATGTGGTTTCTCGATACCGACTATGACGAGCGGAGCATCATGCCCGACCAGATATTCTTCCCCGAAGGCGATAAAAAACGCGACTGGACCCGGCTGGCAAAAGCACTTAAAGCCGAAGTAAATGAAGAAGCGTTGGAAAAGTTCAGCGGAGTGGAATCTATTCCCTTTGCTGCCGGTGAAAATAAAAAAATCGCGGTCAAGATCATCGACAACCGCGGTATCGAATCGTTTGTGATTAAGGCGGTGGAATAATATGGCACAGAAAGTAATCGACACGCTCATCGTCAATCACCCATACGAAGTACCGAAACAGTATTGGAAATATCTGCGCGAAACGCAGGAATTTGAACTTATAGAAGGCCGTCGCGCATCGGGCTACTGGAAGGCTACTCAAAAGACCGCGAAAAACACCGATGACCCGGGCGAGTTTGTCACCATTGACCTTGTGAACATGATTCGTCCCCGTGTCCGCAAATGGCGCGAGGCAGGCTATCCCAACTGCACCGGCACCACAAGGAAACTGCTTCAATACTGGACGGACACAGAACAGCGAGAACTGCGATTTTTCTTCTGCCAGCTTGAAGCGGTGGAAACGGCCATCTGGCTGAGCGAAGCGCCGGAAAGCGAAAAGCAAGGCATTGAAATCACCGGCGACGGAAGCGATTGGCTCCGGTTGTGCCTGAAACTTGCGACCGGAACAGGAAAGACCGTTGTAATGGCCATGCTGATCGCGTGGCAGGCGCTTAATAAAATCGCCAGTCCGATGGATAAGCGGTTTTCAAAGTATATCTTAATTATCGCTCCAGGTCTTACCGTCCGCGACCGCTTGCAGGTTCTGCTCCCTGAAAAGGAAGACAAT
>SDBT01019653.1_pt1 | contig 10581 bp, 16 predicted proteins | sample 2277101 | NCBI WGS metagenome assembly SDBT01 (sample SAMN10404973, study PRJNA504765) | marine sediment metagenome | isolation source: marine sediment core GS10_PC15, 103 cmbsf | place: Arctic Ocean: Southern Knipovich Ridge | collected 2010
TAATTCGTAACAAAATAGACTTGACATAAGCCACCAAATGAGATAAACTAAGAATAGGAGTAGTAATATGTCAGAACCGACCTATACCAGCAACAGTGATGGCTCAGTAACAGTGACAGTGGAGGACAAGACCACTCGTTTTGTTAAAGAGTCTGACCTGCTTGCGGTTAAGGGGAGTTCCGAAACCGAGAAAACACGCATGGAAGGGACAGTCTCAGACCTCCAAACTAAACTGGCTGATTCCACCAGACTCCATAATGAAGTGCGTGCATCATTGGTGACGGAACAGGCTGCCAAAGAGCAGTTGGATTCCAAACTCCAAGAGGCGACCGCTGCCGTGGGCAAGGTCGGTGAGTTGCAGGACAAACTTACAGCGGCGGAAGGCCGTGAGCAGGACATCACAGCACTCTTGCTCGGACGGGTCAAAACTGACCTGTTGCAACGTGGTATCCCTGAGGAGAAGCTCAAGGATTCCGACCTACCTGCACTCAGGTCCATTGAGGATGCTCTCAATCTTGTCCCAGGTAAGCAGTCTAATACACCTAAGCCACCTGCCAACTATACACCAGATGGTCCTGGTGGAGGCCCACTCGACAAGAAAACCGCGGTCGAACAGGCCAAGGATGAACTGGCTCTTGCTAGGAAGCAACAGGCTGAGAAGGCTGCTGGACTCATCAAAGACCCGGATATGGTCCCATAAAGGAGAACTGAAATGGCTATTGGTCATTGGAACAATCTCACAGAAGCCCAAAAGCTGACCCAGTCGCAGCTTATTCCGGGCATCGTAGAGGAGGACATCAAGCGCAACAACCTCCTTGACATCATCCCGGTTGCTCAGGCAATGGGTCAGTCCATCAAGTGGAACCGTGAAGTTTCTGCCAATGAGGAAGATGTCTCCAACATCGCAATTGGTGGACAGCTTTCATGGACTGCAAGCAAGACCTACGACCAGCAAGAGGTCGAATTGAAGCGCAAGTACATCCAGCGTGTGCTTGATTCCTTCATCCCAGATGTCTATGGAACCATCAACAACTACGAAGCTACTGTGTTGGTGGAAATGAAGAAGGCTATCGTCCGCAACCTTGGTGATGCCATTGTCTACGACGACACTACTTTTGGTGATGGCGCCAGTGGCGAGGATATTGATGGCCTCCATGCTTGGGCTGCGGTACAAACCGGCACTGAATTGGACATCGAAATCTCTGGTGCTTTGTCACTCCGCCAGCTTCGTATCCAGCATGACACCATGAAGTATGGTATCGACTTTACCTACATACCATATGTTATCGCTAGACGGATTGATGCAGCCTACCAGGAAGCTGGCCTAGCACAACTGGCTACAGGTACCGCTGGCACAATGGGTGCAATCACCTATGGCATGGACGACCATGGCAAGCGGGTTTCCTTCTTCGATGGCATTCCATTCCTCCGCACAGACTTCCTCATGGAAGAAACTGCTGACACTGGCGAGGGTTCCGACCAGCGTGCCAAGAGTACCAGTGGCTCAAACTGGTCCCTCTTTAATGTTAGACTAGGTGATGTCTTTAATGGCGAACCTGGACTGACACTCGGTTTCGGTAATACGGAAATGCTGGGACAGTTCTATAAGATTGTCCCGTTCGACAAGCTGGAAGATTTTGATGCGCAAGGTCTACGGCTTGTCTCCTATGTCAATACGCTGCTTGGTAGCAAGTTGGCTCTCGGTCGCATCTATGATGTCACCGATGCCGCGGTGGTATTCTAGTCGAAAGTCAGTATCCTGCCGCTGGATACACAGACATGGAGAGAGCGGTGAGAATAAGCTCTCCATCAACAGAGGACAGAAATGGCTTTTCAAGGAAGTAAGTATCTTAGTAAAGTAATGAACCGGGATGGCTACGTGATAATGCTCCCCAATGTGGGCGCACGTGCTGACCTGATTCAGACTAATCCTCCAGACCCCTATGCCGAGAGTGTCACGCAGCTTTTCCCTCTCGGCACCAAACTTATCCAGGGTGAGCGCGTATGGCGTTATTCCAAGGTTGGTGGCACTGGCCTGAACATTGGTGCAGTACAGCAGCAGGCCAAAGCTGTCCATGCCGAACAGGATGACGACATTGCTGTTGGCGCTGGGTTTGCTATCGGAATAAGTGTTATCAGTTTTACTGGTACTTCTAACCTGGCCGCAGACCCACTTAATACTACCAATGGGTTGGCAGAAGGTTACATCTACTTTAACATTGCTGCTGGTCTTGGTCAGTGCTATAAGATAAAGAGTCATACTCTTGTCTCCGCCACTGAAATTCCTCTGACAATGTATGATGCACTGACAGTTGCTCTGACTACCTCCAGCAAGGCTGGTCTTGTCCAGAATCCCTATGCTAATGTCATTGCCTCAGAAGCAACAGTCTCCGGTATAGTCACTGGAGTGCCAATGCTCGCCACTACCGCTTCATATTGGGTGTGGCTCCAGACGGGTGGTCCAGCCGCAGTTGCCTGCAATGACGCAATCACTTTGGGTACCACAGCAGTTGCAGGTATTACCGCTGCCAAGGCTGACCCTGAGGCAAGTGTCACAGGTGAAGTTAATATTGGCTACGGCATGACTCCTGGCCAAGCAGGTGGCGCAGACCATATGCTACTTTTCCTGACCCTAGATAGATAACTACCTTTGAGGGAGGAGGGGAGTCGCCGCCTACTTTCCTCCTCCTTCACGAAGGACAGGATAATGCCAATATACGAATACGAATGCACCGAGTGTCTGAACCGGTTTGAGAGAGTCTTGCCACGTGACCAGAGGAACAGCGGTATCTGTGATTGTGGTCATGCTGCAAGGTTGAGGATATCCGCTCCAGCATGTATCACTGTAGCTGGGGATTCTGTTGTTATGCAGGGTGGTAGAGTGGTGGAAACCCAAAAGAACGTGGGTCGTCAGTTTCCCACTGATTATATGAGAAAGGATTTGGGGATAAAGTAATGTCTCGTAGACCTGTTGGTAATAGAGGAAGGCAGCAGACTCCCAGAGAGATTGCGGATAACATCAATCTTATTGATAGTAATATCCGTAAATCCAAGCCTCTGGAGAAGTTCCACTGCGAGAATTGTAACAGAGACCTCTGGCATCCCAATCGCGGCATTACCATTACCTGCCCATACTGCTACCGTGCTGGACATGTCGAGCGTATGAAGCATCAGTTTGGTGGATTAACCATTGTCAGTGGAGGATAACAATGACTAAGCAAGTTCCAGTTGTTAACCAAGACATGGATGCCAGATGGCTAGTTATGGATATCGCCAGTGGTCTAGCTGCTGCAACTGTGTCCGAGACTCTTATCATCCCAGCTAATTCCCTTGTCCGGAGCGTACTAGCATATGTGAGACAGCGACCAGTCAATGCTACCGGCACTTGCACACTGATTGTTGGAGACGATAACCTTGATGATGGATTGATTGCTCCAGTTGAACTTATCCGCCACATTGGACCTATCATTGGCAGTGACCATGAGGAGTTGGGCCATTACCTAATGCCTGCACTTCCCATTAATCCAGAATATTCCGGTCTTCGTGATGTGCAGTTTGCTACCGACCGTGAGACTGACCAGAAATATGGTAAATTGTACGCCAGTGTTGATACCACCTTGACTGCGAAACTTACCACTGCTACTGCTGTCAATACCACAGAAGCACTGGTTAGAATCTGGTTTGAGGTACTAACACTGATAATTACCTAATTGAATACTTGACTCATTGGCCGAAAAAAGGAGGTTACAATGGCAGTCACAGCTAACCCACATGCGATTCATAGGTACATGGCGGCATCCACTGATAACAAGCCTATCAAAACCGATGTTGTTGATGGTGTCACAAATCCCTTTGATGTCCAAGCTGGTTCCACCCTCCACGAGTATGATACTGGCATTCAGTGGATTACCCCCGATGCATTGAACTGGTATCCAAAAGACCTGCTCTCCGCTTTGGTTACAGAGGATGGCGACTCACTCATTGATGATGGTGCGGACGCTATCCGTGTAATACCAATGAACTCGCGGGGCACCGTAGATGCGCGTTCCTCAGCTTCACTCCTTGCCGAGATTCTCGAATTGGTAAAGCGTGCGCTCATAGCCTCAGAGAGGATTCTCGGTGAGGAGGTGAAACATAGCAGCTAATGGTTTCCAGGTAAAGAATATTCATGGAGGATAATCCATAATGGATAGCGAAGTATTGGTAGCAAATGAAGCAGGTCAGTTGATTAATGTCGCCGCTAACGCTGGTGGTGTTCAGTACACATCTGATATTGCCCGCAAATGGACAGCACAGGGTTATGGCAGGATGGCTATGGCTACCGCTGCGGTAGCGAGTCTGATTGTCAGACCTAGTACACTGTCCATCGCTACTCTCTACAATAACACCAACAAGAACTTCCACATTGAGCGGGCATTCGCTCACAATCTCCTCGGTATAGCCAATGGTGACTTTGGCATTTGGCTGATGTTAAATCCTGTAGGGTCTATCGCAACTGATGCTCCTGATGAGGACATCACAACCATGGCTGTCACTAACGGTGGGTTGCCAATAACCGAAGGTCAGTTTGACATTGAAGCCGCAGTCATTGATACTGGCTGGTTCCCATGGGGCGAGAACTCCACCTCTGTTACGGCCACTGTTCCAGGCCCACTGGCACAGGCACTGGTCAAGGGGCAGCTTATTGTCCCTCCGACCGCCGGCATTTCCATTTCAGTAGTCGCACAGACTGCTGTAATCACTACCACTTGTGGCTTCCACTGGTTCTCAGTACCGGTAAGCGAAGCTGTCAATAACTAGGTTGAGTGGGGGGAGAGGTCAATAGCTTCTCCCCCTTCCTCGAAAAAAGGAGAGGAAAATGCTCAAGACAATTATCAGGTTACTTAGAGAAAAACTATTCCCACCTACTATTGTTAATAGGACAGTTACTAAGCACATTGAAGCTAATGGTAGCGCACATTCTGCTGGTGATGTCCTCAGCGAGACGGATACTGCTGGACTTGGCACTCCCTGGGTCATCAAGAATGCAGCTAGGGAGAATGGCGGTTCTGGCCGCATCCACAAGGCGCAGTTGGAAACTGAGGTTGAATCGCAGACCTTCCGCGTTGCTATGCAGGTGTATACTGCGTACCCTGATGGTGCTGAGTTGGATGATAACGCTGCTGCTTCCAGTCCCAATCCTACAAATCACCAGTTCTTCGAGGATGAGATTGAAATGCCGGCGCTTCATTCCAGAGGAGACGACAGCTATGCTGTAGCTACTCCTAGCACAGTAGGTAATCTTCCACTAGACTTCACCTGTGAGCCTGATTCCAGAGATTTGCACCTTATCCTTATTGCTGTTGATGCTACCACTTTTACTGCTGGAGAGCGGTTGACAGCTAAGTTTAAGATTGAGCAGATAAAGACTGGCAGTAGATAGGAGAATAACATGACCTTGCTAAGTTCTCCTATACGCAAGCCTATTAGGGCTAACTCTGGTATTGTCTTCCGTCCTGATGCCGATACTGTCCTATGGACTCCGGGGCAGGATGATGCCTTTAGTTCTACCCTCAGAGACCGTAGTGGCAACAATAAGGACGGCGACCTCACTGGTGCTTCGTGGACCAAGACTGCCAATGGCTTAACTGTAAACAGCTTTGACGGTGACAACGATGTCATAGACTTTGGCGACGACGACAGCTTCTCCTTTGGAAACGGCACCAACGACAGCCCCTTCTCCCTGCTGATGTGGATAAACGAGACTGATACACTAGCAACCAGACACATTATGTCGAAGTGGAACTCTACAGGTGGGCAGGCTAAAGAGTGGCTGCTTCAGGTAGCTTCAACCGGCAGACTGGAGTTCCATGTATTTGACTTGTCAGAAGTTATCATAGTGTTCCGCAGGACAGATGTGCTCATTGGCACCGGGAAAGACTTGCTGGTAGGAGTCACTTACGATGGACGTGGTGGCGCAGATGCAATGGATGGAGTCACACTGTACGTGAATGGTGGCGTAATGGCAAGCACGGCAACCAATAATGCTGGCTATGTCGCGATGCAACCCGGAGCCTTGACAGTAAGGTATGGTCTTGATAATGGTAGCCTCGGTGATTGGCTGGGAACTCTTGGCCTGGGGAGAATCATCAGTAGAGAACTTACATCCGGCCAGATGGGAAGTATATTCCGAAATGAAAGAGGATTGGTGCCAGTATAATGAGGTGGTTAGACTATAGCCTGATTGCAAGCATGGGTGCGGCCCTGCTGGTGGTGTTTATATTCATTCATGTCAAGGGTGAATATCTACTGATTGAGCCTAATCCTTTTGTCCTCTGGTTAGAGACAGTCCTGTTTGCTAGCATAATGGTTTACGGGATTTACCGTTACATCAGCGAACGGAAGAAAGCCAGGAAGCATTATAGTAAGCAGGTAAAGGGGAAGTAATCCAATGCCAAAAAGGCCATATCCTAAACCGAGGCCAAAGTAATGCCTAGGACTTTGAGTGCGGCACTTAACACCGAAATGATAGCGGCTTCCAATAAGCCGTATATCAAGGTGGAGATTAACAGCATTCAGTATTTCCCTAAGCTGCTGATTCTTCGGCACCATGAGGAGCCATACCGTGACTTTGCTACCATTGTGTTGGACAACCATGATAGAGCATTTGATAGCTTGAACCTCAAAGGGCAGTATTTTGAGATAGCTTATGGTCATGAAACTGGCAACAATGTAGCGGATAGCACTGGCTCTGACGACCCAACCGCAAGTTACGGTGATGCCGATGTCAATGAGTTTTCCTACACACCTGGGCTGTGGGTCAAGAGTCAGCAGATAGTCACTGGCGGAGATATTTCCGTATGTCAGTTATATTGTGAGGGAATCTGGATGTTCCTACGTGAGTTGAAAATCCTCCTCTCAATCGCTGATGCAGAAGGTGGCGATAAGGTAGCACCATATTGGAAAGCTGCATACGATGGCACCACCGCCACTATTTATGACATCATAGAGGATATTATTGAAACTGCGTTTGGATTCACACTTGATGCATTGTCCGAGGACGATGGCATTATTGATAGTTTCCAGCCGACATTGGAACTCAATAACGCTCCATATGAAACTGCCGCTTCTGTCCTCTATGAACGACTATTGCTAATGACCAAGAGTTACCTACGCTGGAGAGCGCACAAGCGAGCATATGTTGTTTATCCTCAAGATAGTGACTCAGTGGATTGGACACTGTTCTCTGATAAGGCTCCATACTTTTATAGTTACCAAGAAACCAAGAATCTCACTGTACCTAATACTGTAGCAGTGTATGGTAATGATACTGGCGCAACGGAGAATGCATGGCCTAATATCATTGTCAAGACAGCAGTTGATACCACTGCTAAAGCTGAGTATGGTGGCATTGAGGTTACCAGAGCATTTATAGATGGCAGTCTCATTACGGATGCTGATGTCCAGGATAGAGCGGATGCATTGTTAACCAGGCAGTTGGCTGAGGAAGCACCTGGCAATGGTGTCATGCCGCATCATCATGGAATTGAAATGTATGATAGAGTTGAGGTAAAGGATTCCAGAGGACTATAATGTCTACTAAGTTTGAGTGTTACATAACAGGGGACGATGTAGGAAATACATTTGGTCGACCTGGCACTATTTGGGCGACTATGAGTTTTACTCCGGAAAGAACACACGATGTTACTTCTGTAAAGCTCCTTATGTATCGTGTTGGTTCACCAGGAACAATCACAGCATCAATCAGGGCAACCACCACTAGCACTGCCATAATCCCTACCGGTGCGGATATTGATGGTACAACAGGTACTACTAATGGAAATACCTTAACAACTAACACTGCTGGGGAATATAGAGAAATAACTCTTGATTCTGTTGTCAGAGTAAGTGCTGGTACAGCCTATGCAATTGTGGTTAGGGCGACATCTGGTGATAACAGTAATTATGTAGTATCTCGTGTCGATGATTCTGGTGGAACCTATCTAGGAGGAAACTACCAATTTTCATTGGATAGCGGTTCTAGCTGGGGTAATCCTAGTTCTGACCGAGAGTGGTTGTTTGAGGAGTGGGGAGACGCAGCCTACATAACTTATCCCGCTGATAGAGACGTTGGCGGTGGCAACCAGCGAGTCACTGGTTTAGTCCATGTCTATGATAGGGTGCAGAACATCTATGATTTGGAGTTCCAGCTCGGTGAAGTTTCCACTGATAAGATACCACTAGTTCAAGGAGTTAGTATTGAAGCTCCCGTTGTACTTGCTGATGTCCCAGGTTTTGTCAATGTAGGTCAAGCTAGAAGAGTCCTTGATGCAGCACGTGGGGATTTTACCGCTGGTGATGATGTATTTCCAATAACTCCTAGGGTAACGCCAGCAGTGACTATCCCAGTTGACCCAGCAACAGTGCCTGGTTTTGTTAATCCTGGTCAAGCTGCAAGAGTGATTAGTGCCAGCACTCCTGGTGGCAGTCTGCTTCCATCACAAGGTGATATACAGATAGCAAGTGTGATACCATCATTTGGTCCTGGGTCAGCGCAATTCAGGGATAGTCTTGCTGATATAAGACGGCGGCAGCAGGAGCGGCTCGCTAGTAACGCACAGAGCAGGATGAATCCAGATACATTGCAAGAACAATTAGCAGATGAAGCTCAGAGCAGGATGAATAGGTAATGACATTCCGACATGAGCGCCCAACAGTACATAAAGAGAGGTTAGGTCGGCCAGCATCTGAGCCAGTGTTAGATAGGAGCAGTGGTGTGGCATCGTCCATTCCAGCTAAGCACTCATTCTCACACGAATCAGGTGGCAGTGATGTAATGGATATCAGTGGATTAACAGATATTATCCTTACCTTTGAGGGTGAGGTATTAGTCCATAATGGCGATGTACTCCATTTGTAGGAGCAATCATGGCAGAAGCAAAAGAGAATGTCCTAACTAAATTAGCAACCGTTACTGGGATAGACGCAACCTCAGTGGCAATTACTGAGTTGTATCCAGTGCCAGTGGGCAAGACTTTTATTCCAGTATTTGTGATTATCCGTGTCACTAGTTTTACTGCTGGTGGCAAGGGCGTGGAGGCAGTAGCTAGCTTTGGTGGGAATGCAGCTACCTATGATGATTTCCTCAACACTGTCACCTATACTGTCGCTGCTGCTGATGTTATCCTCAAAGACGGGATAGCAGATGCCACCGCTTATGTTACTCAAGCTGCTGCCGATTCCTTCCGCATTAGCATTGAAACCGCTAGTGATGCTAGTGTTGAAGTTTGGGCAGTAGATGTGTTTGGATACTTGGTATAATGAGTCGAGATATACTTGTTGGAATTAAGAACTTCTTCTTAGGTAGCAGTGGGTTACTCACAGTGCCAGAAGCTATCAGGTCTAACCATTCTGTGTGGTGGAGAGAGCATCATTACACTATATTCTCCATTAGTCCCGGTGCTAGTGGGGCAGTAGAGGTAGCGCCGGATGGTAATACACTCGGTGGTTGGCAACTCAACGCATCAGGGGAAACACTCTTTTACAATTGTCATGTCCATCCTGACTGGAGTGCTGATAGTGACCTTGAGGCCCATGTTGTTTTCGAGGTTAATGTTGATAATACTGGAGGGGATATCGGTGATACGGTAGACCTTCAACTCATTGCCAGAATGAAGGGCGACGGTGAGACTCCTGTTAAGACTCAGACACTGGAGATTGTGGCTACGGTGGACCAGTCGCCTCGGTACAAACAGTTCGAGGTAATTTTCTTGGTAGACTTTGATGATGGTGGCAACCCTCTGGATATTGGTGACCTAGTCACTTTCGAGTTGAACTTGGAGACTGATACTTCCGAGGTAGATGATGTTATTATCAACCATGTAATGTGTAGGTATAGAACTAAGAAGATACAGAACGAGGTGTAATCATGGACCTGACAGCATACTATGCAGCGATAAGAACCGACCTTAAGGATAGTGGCGCATTGTGGAGTGACCCTGAACTCAAGCGCAGTGTGGAGCGAGCAGTCCTAGACCTGAGCAGGTTCATGCCACTTGAGTCGGTGTATGAACAGACACTGGTTATCACTGTCTCAGATGAGTCATTCACTACACCAACCACTACTGCTGCAACCGCATATGTGAATGCTGAGGATATCAGTGCTTCAACTGATGGAGACACTGCCACGATTGCGGACCAAACACCTGATGTACCACGGCGAGTGACAATGACACTGACGGATGCTAATGATTCCATCACTGAGTTAACCATAATTGTCAAGGGCGCTGACCCTGATGGACAGTATATTGAAGAGTGGTTCTATCTCTGGAATGGCAAGGTACAAACAGGTGTCAAGCAGTTCAAGACTATTAACGAAGTGGAAATCCATAACATCGCCGGTGGTGGTGCATCTGATACCTTGAGCATTGGACACAGCACTGGCTTTGCTGAATGGCAGAACCTTGCTAATAGGGTAATTGAGCCTGAGACAGAGACCATTACCAGTGACCCTGCTGGCACTACTTACACCAGGAACACAGATTACTACATGGATTTTGCTAATGGCCGCATCCAGATAATCAGTGGTGGGTCCATGGCAGT
>SDBT01019654.1_pt1 | contig 10581 bp, 5 predicted proteins | sample 2277101 | NCBI WGS metagenome assembly SDBT01 (sample SAMN10404973, study PRJNA504765) | marine sediment metagenome | isolation source: marine sediment core GS10_PC15, 103 cmbsf | place: Arctic Ocean: Southern Knipovich Ridge | collected 2010
GTCCTTCCACCGTGAATACCGGTGATCCCTTTCTTGTATCGTAGTTTTTATTAATCATGTCTATTTTTTTACCGGACAGATTCCAAAACCTTTCAATTTTTTTCTGCAAATCCTCAGGTTTTAGATTTGACATAACTTCTAGCATAAAGAACTCCAAAATTCAATTCTTAACTAACCTGGATTATTCATAACGCCGCTCGAGGCTGCAAACAAATGGTATTTTCTATTCTGACTTTTCAACCTGATAAAACAGGAAACAAGGGTGTAAAGGCCGAGAAGCAGCAATAACAACATATCAAGGCGAATGCCAAATATCATTTTTGGCACAAGACCAAACAAGGAACCGATAAACAGGAGTAAACCGATGAATGTTGCAATACTGATATCCACCCCCGGTTTATTTTTAAACAAAATGGCGGAAAAAACCATTGGGGCCATAAGAGACGTTCCGGCAAAACTCACCCTGGCGATCAGGACCAAATCATCACCGGTGATGATCGATAAAATAAGCGCGGCAATCCCAAACAACACCATAGAAATCCTTGCCTTTATCAACACAGCCTGCTCGTCCCCTTTTAGAAGAGATCTAAGTTCCGAGCCAAGGGCAAATATCTGTGAATCACTGGTGGAAAGGGCTGCTGCTATAAGCCCGATTATCGTTAGGGCAGCAATAGCACCATGTTGATCAAACACCAAAACATTGGCAATAAAATCAGCAGTTGAGGCATTTGGATATTTTATTGCACCATACATACCGATCATACAAGTAGGAAGCAGGATCAGGATAGCAAAAGTACCAACGGCTACCGCCATCCGGTGCATTGCCTTCAGGTCCTTCATCACGACCAGGCGTGTCGTTAATTGCGGTTGGGTGACGGGTATGAATAAAATGGCAAGGAAAGAAGCAACTAAAAACTGAAAATCGAATAACCCTTTCGGTCCCGGAGTCGATAGCAAGGCAGGCTTTATAGATTCAACCTGCTCAAACATGGACTTGATACCCCCCAAATAACTAACACAGGTAATTGCAATAATCCAGACAACCGTCATAAGAATCACCGCCTGCATAAAATCAGCATACATAATCCCCTTCAATCCGCCAATCTCACTATAGATTAACAAGGTGATCACAATCATCAGAGACCAGGCCCATGCCGGAAATGCTGTCGGGAAAACAGCGTTTAAAAATATGGCAACACCTCGGATCTGTATAGCCACATAAGGAATTAAAAACACAAAAACACCAAAGAAATAAACAAATCCCGCCGTTTTATTCTGGAAAGAACTGGTCATGAGCCCACTCATTCCCCGGAATCCCTTCTCTGAAACCTTTTTTCTGAGATAAAATCCAAACCAAACGATCAGAAAAACCATTCCGCCATCCGATACTGCCAGGAAAATCCAGGCGCCAATACCATGTATACGGAAGAAGTCAGGCATCCCCATCAAGGTAAAGGTACTGAATAGGGTTGCCGCAAAGGTCATAAAGCCGAGGACCATTCCAATATTTGAACCGGCCAACATATAGTCATCGGCACTTTTTTGCTTACGGCGTGAGCTAAAGGCGAGAAAAAACAGAAATGAGATATATAATATCCCTAATACAATTAACCAACCGATCATTCTTTGATTCCTTCTTTGTTAGGCTGATGGATGCGCGCGGCAACAAAGGTTAAAACAACCAATCCAATAGTGATCAGAATTCCCACCCACAGGGTATAAGGTAAACCAAAGAGTTTTGGTTCATAGATATCATGAGGCGTAACGAGGGGAGTAAAGGTAATAATCACTAGAATAAGCGCAGTTGTAACGCATAGTTTCCAATATAAAGAACGAGAAATTTTCATCATTTTAATTAACCAATCTATTGTTGAATATACATTTTAAAAGCGATCAAGTCTCTTTCAGCATTCTCGTATAAAACGTGTCCTTTAGGTCTTACGGTCAGAGCGGATTTTTTCATAAACGATCTTCCCGAAATTACATTCATACTAAATACTTCACGTTGTGATTTGCTATAATCGGCGAGATATTGAAAGAACCTTTGATCCTTTCGGGTATATTAAAACAAATATGGCATTAAATTCAAGTATAAATATACAGTTTATCAAATTAATCTGGAAAATTCATCCCGCACCTGCAGGGATTTTCTATCTATAGAAAATTAGACGTTACAAGATAAAATTAAACACAGAGCGCCATCCGCCTAAATTTGGCGGGGGCAGGAACTCAGCGTTCTCTGCGTTTAAATAAAACTATTGTATAATTAATACCCTTGAAAAATCCCTGCCTCGGGCCCGTGATCTTAATATCCATTAAATACCTAAATCCTAATGTCAAAGTAGGTGAATATATTATGAAATTGAATCATTGGGGCTTTATTTGACATTTGAACTTGGACATTGGACAATTTTATATGAAAGATTTACATGGAAAGATTATTTTCCTAAAGATTTGGGTTCATACACAAGAATTAATTAAATTTATTATTTGATGTGTGATTCTGCCTGATTTATTTATAGCGCAGCAATGCTGCTCCAAAGGAGTCCTTTGGACAAACAAATGGAAATTTCTCCTCTGTCATTCCCTAGGAATCTTCCTGCTTGTCGAAATCGAATCTGCACGTTGGAAGATCCTTCCAGGATGACATTAAAATTTTGCTAATCTCCACAGGCGATTCGCCGAGACGAAAATAACAAAGTTTTTAGCAGCAATAGTATAATATGGAGGTATATTTATGTGGGTTGCACTATTTGTCTTCGCCATCATAATACTCGCATTCGCTTTTGAGTATCGCGTGCGCAGACCCGATGAAATTGTTATTTATGAATCCTCAGGAATCATACGCAGGAGAAAGGGGCGGATATATCCACGCCATTTTAGTCTTGCAATCCTAGGTACTATCCAATCGACAAATCTGAAAATTGAGGCCGAAGCCAAGGGGAAAATTGTCATTCATGTTGATATCGTTGTTTCCGCTGCAGCCTCAATCGCTCACCTGGACAATCTGATCCGGGTCGGTGGTTGGCGAAAAAATGCGGTGATGTATGCTATCAAGGAACTGGAAAATCTACTACAAATATATGTCAAGGAATACACAGAAAAACAGGAGATCGAAGATCTATCTTCTGAGACGCTTTCGGCACATCTCCAGAAAAAGGCAGGATCAACAATTGAAGCATTTGGTCTGGACATTATCTCACTAAACGTCCATGCCATTGATCCGGTTGATGAAAAAATCACAGAGGCCATGCAGCAGCAAGAAACTGCCAGGATCATAGAAGAAACAGAGAAAGCGAATCAAAAAGCACGCGTAGCGGCGACAAAAGCAAAACTTTCTGCTGATGAGCAGATCGCTGCCATCGAACATGATCTGGAGTTGAAGAAATTTAAGATTAAAAGGATTCAGTTGGATGAAGAATCCAGGATCGCCAATCTGCGTGTAAAGGAGGAACTGGAACGTAGAAAAATGCAGTTAGAATTTGACCGAAAAGAAATTGGTCTTTTAAAAGATAATCCTGAACTAATGATATTAACTCCTCAGGTGGCACGCCTTGCCGAGGCAAGTCAAAACCTGCGTAATGCACGGACAGTCGTAAATCTTTCAGGAAATGATAACCTGCAGGGAACGCAACTTGTAAGCATGATTCAGTTATTTTTGCAGAATCTCATGGCTTCTACTTCCAAAGAGACATCAAAAAAAAAGAAATCTGAAGATTAACAGAGCAATAATATTTAATCTGTATGGTCTATCCTCTTAAATTTGGAGTACCTTTTTGGGAGCAGAGAGTATAAATAATATCAACTATTTCGAATTACGACCGGTCAAAACTGCAAAAGTCTCTGAAATAAGCGAAGCCACTGCCGCTTCATCCGTTCCTCCTGAAGAACGGATGAATTTTCATATTGGCCATCCCGTTCAGGATCAAAAACTTTACAGTGCTTATTTTGAGCTGGTAAGCGGTGCTCATTCTGCATTTCTTCATGCGTCCGATAATGATATTGCCGATCATCTACAGGACATTAATTGGAATGAAGATGAACTCGGGATTCTTTACTTTATAGAGAATACCATTAAGGAAAGTGCCCCTTACCTGCCACGGGGTGGGTATAATCGTAAATTACCCGGACCGTTGATTACTCATCTAAAAGAATGGCTCTCGACTGGCCAGGCAGAACCGTTGGCATATGATTTTGGCGAAACCTCTCCCCAGCGGGAGTGCATGCTGGCTACGGGTGGTATCTGGGAATCTCTAAGGATTTTATTTCATGCCCTCTCTACCTACCTTGTTCATGTACCGGCAAGAATTTTTTTACATCATGTAGAGTTACCTGATTACCTTAAAGACTTTAAGCATCTTTCATTTTCCAGTCTGGATGAGAATGAAAAGATCAGCTATCATCAGATTTCTGAAGAATTCAGAAAGGGTATCAGTCAACCGGTCTTTTTATTTATCGGGACGATCATCTCGGAAACTTTCCGCCGGGAACTACGTCAACTATCGCTTCAACATCCTCTCTTCTTTGTAGAAATGAATCAGGCAGAGAATTATCAGTCGATTGCCCGTGAAGCTAAAATGCAGAACCGTGTCTTACGCATTCTGCATGCCCGTGTGATAAATATGAATCTCGCGCAAGTATCCGTAGAATTCATTTTAGGAAATCCGGATTTTATAAAAATTCTGGAAACTGCCCAATTTGAATTAAAAGGCACACCCTCCGCTACTGAGACAGCGCTGCTTACCTATTTACTGGATAATCCTGTCAAACAATTTTATAGTGAAAACATGGAAGATGAAGGTACACGGGAGTACACTTTTCCGGATCCAATTGCCCAAAAAGAGAGATTTGACAATCGTCTGACTGAAGCCACCATAACACTTGATTCTCTTATAAAGAAGATTGAACAGACCAGTCACATTACGGACAAATCTGTTGAGACATTGGCAAAGTATGGGTCCGGCGTTCTTAAGAGGATCCAATCTGTTCCCCATATCTATTCAGAATCTATAGGTAGTATGGCTGAAAAAGGATCTGCAGAGGTTATTCGATTATTTTTTAAAAATATAGATAATAAAAAATGGTTGGATGAACTCACTGTCAATTTTTTAGAATCCTTCCACAAACAACATCCGGAATATGCATCCAATAAACTATTGGCGGTTAGCGGTTCAGCCAGGACTGCTTTAAGTTTACTGGGTTTTCATTGTGGTTTTAACGAAGTTCTTACGGCAGATTTAGGCTGGACTTATGAACATTGTTTTCCCAGGGTCACTGCCGTCCCCCTCACCGGAGACCTGACGCTTGATGCCAGAGGAATCCGTGAAACGGTCGAAAAAAAACTGAGCCGACATCCCGATTGGAAGAAGTATTCTGCCGTTGTATTGAATAATCCCCACAACGCGAGCGGACATATCGCTGAAGAAAAAGGGTTACGTGATCTTTTACACTGGTTACTGGAACAGAAAATATATGTCATTGATGATCTTTCTTATCAAAATGTATTACCTTCTCCAACACTTTCCGGACCAATGACATTAAGACAGATAGCACATCAGCTCACCCGGGATGGCTATCTCTCCCGGGACAGATTAAAGTACCTGATTACAGTGCATTCACTCTCAAAAACGGATTGCTTTGCCGGAGCCCGCCTGACTGTCGTAGAAATTGCAGATACTGAGATTTTTACCAAATTTAAAACCTTATTAGAACATATTGCACCAAATTTTATGGCTTTACTCCTGGCCTATTTATTTTACCGGAATGAGGTGAATGCTGTCAAGGGTTACTGGCTTTTACGAAACCAGATATTTTCCGAACGAATGAAAGCTCTCGAGAATGCGCTACAAGATTTACCTGAAGAGAGAAACCCATTTCACATTAAATTACTACCCCCGCAGGGGAGCATGTACCCGAGATTAATTATTGAAAAATTGCCTAACGGGTTGTCCCTGGACTGGCTCTCATCAAGTCTTGCAACGAATGGTGTCGGTCTCATCCCTTTATCGACCTTTGCGAAAACCGCACGTGGATTCGAAATGGCAAGAAAATCATTTAGATTAACCCTGGGTGGAAGTGACGGTGCTGCAATTTTATCCCGCAAAGCCAAAAAATTGCTAATTACATTAAACCGCCTGGTTGCCCATGAGCAGTCCCGCTACAATCTTCAGGTTATTAATAAATCGTCCGGCCGGCATATCCCTCAGTTGCGTCTTCCCAATTTGACCAATCAATGGGAGCTGTTTTCCGATACTGTACTCTCCGAATGCCCGGATCAATTTTATAAGATCCATAAAAAATTAACGTTGAATGATGATAAGAAAGAGTACCACCGGTTCCTTACAGAATTTTTACCCTTCCGTCTCTCTGTCCTTTATGAGCATTTAAAAGGGCGCGTAGAAGAGGCCGAGGAAATCCTGGAATTTACCAGAAGTAAAAAAAGAACACCGTTGCTTTCTATTCTGGAACAGGAGTTTTATAAGGACAATTTAGAAAACCGGTCAACCAGATTTCGCAAAAGACTTTTTGACCGCACTGTTCATCCCACCCAAATGTATGCGCTAAAAGTTGACATGGTATTCCGTAATATGATTCAGGAGTACTTTAAGCATGGTTCTATTTCTACCTCGTCTGCACGGCTAATGTCTGAGGTACTTACAGAGGAATATTTTGGTTTAAGTATACCAATCACCTCAAGTGATGAGGCCGATGAGCTCGTTTATGACTTGCGTTCAATAATTTCTGCTGAAAAATATATTTACCGAAACTCATCCAATCATATTTCAATCTTGCTTTCATTCTGGGGAGATTGGGACGGGAGTAACCGTCCATCCGGTCAGGGACATCGGTTGGTAGCTGCTGCTCTGCTCGAGAATGTGACTCTGATGGCTGATTTAATTATGCACCTGAAGGCAAAAGACCCTTCAATTATCACGGACTCTACACTCCAAAAAGATATTAATCTGTTACCGCTCAACAAACAAAAATTCTGGAAACTGCTAAATAACATAACACAATTAACCAATCAGCTAGAGAAACGATATCGTAGTTTTATTCCATTAGAACTCTCCTATGGTAAAATAAAAAAGACGGCAATGCACCTGCACCTGACCAAAGACCCGCTTACTGCCTTGTGGCAACATAATGACCGGCTCGAAAAGAAAATGTTTAACATGAGGGTACAGAGAAGAACATCTCTTGAGTATTATTTTGCACTCAATAAAAGATTAAGAAAAACACTACATGATATATTACCCAGAATCGAAGAATTACTCGACCATTCAGAGGTTGCTCTTGCATTCGGTTATTATCGCAATTTGCTAAGCCGTTTCGTTCTTACCCCGCGAATTCATCAACGCATCATTATCTCTGATGATCCTTTTACGATCGATACCACCGTCCATAACATCATGGAAATAAATGAGATATCAGGAAAATACGGTAATCCCGGGATGGTTATGGGCATTCAGATCAGCATGTCCACGGAACCGGAAGCGTTAATCATCCTGGACAGAAAATTAAGGGCACGACGGGAAGAAATTCTACGGGAAAATCCGGATAGTAATATTACTTCTATCTGGCTTATTCCTCTTTTTGAAGATATTCAGTCAATCGAGAATTTAGAGGGCTATTTGGATAAAATCTGGGCTTATGCGAATCAGAGCCGCAAAATTGACCAGTCAAGAGAAGAGCGTTTCAGCGAAATGATCTGTGAAATATTTATTGCCGGTTCCGACCTGAGTCAACAGATTGGACAGGCTGCTGCTGCGTCATTGTATAGGCAGGCAAAAGCGACAACAATGCAATGGCTGGCTGAACGGGGTTTGGTGGAAAAAGTGAGGATGAAGTTCGGCAGCGGCGAGGCCATGCAGCGTCAGGGTGGTTTTTATGATCTGGACAGTGAGCACCCCCTATTTGTCACCTCCGGAGAGAATAGTAAAAGGATGCAGCAGCATCTGAAGGAATCAACCCTAAAAAGCACGGAATTCGCAAAAAGTCCATTGCGGGGAGTATTGGCCAGCGGTGATTTAAGAACCTTCCAAAGTGCTATATCTGAGAAATTACGGTTTTTACCTGTTGCCGAACGGGCCAATCTTTTTTACCATATTTCAAGAGCTCAACAGTATCACGACAGTGAGCTGGCGCGTATTTCAGAGCCTCTGCTGGAGACGAGGCTACAATTTAAAAACCGGGGTTTCCAGGAGATGGCATCCTTTATTCGTGGCAATACGGATAACGTTTATGAAGAATTTTTAAAAATACATACGGATAACTTCAGACAGATCCTTTATGGGCATGAAGAAGATGTCGTCGGTATCCATGTTATATCTCATTTTATATCACGTTCTCTCCCGGAATTACGGGACCGACCCACTGTTCGGCCCAGCCGGAATATGGGAAAAGCAAGAGGGCAGCAAATTATAGAGCGGGTAGCCCAAACAATCCCGCTTTGTAAACACGGCAGTATGCTACGGGCAATCGGACACAACCGTGCCCAGACGATGGTACTGGGGATTAACCAGCTAACCACAGGCCTGTTCAGGGCTTTAAATGAATTTTCCGGGCGGCAAACATCCTCTGGTGACAATATTACTTTAATAAGTAACCGGATTTTACCCCATCTGCCTGTAAGGGAGATACTTCAGACCCTTTTCTTTTTTCATGATCCAAAACTTCAGTATATAAATGAAATGGAACGAGCTTTTCCAGCCGGAAATTCTTCATTTTTATATATCCAGGAAGACCTTGACTCGATATCACCGTTTATCGGGTTATTCCAGAAGGAGTATCTCAGAAGATTCGGTCTTGATATCAATGACTTTTTTGCCGGGAATGTATTTAATCCTGACCTGCTTCCAGTGGTTCAGCCTGAATTTGCGATCCTTTTACAGAAAGATATTTTTAATACCGATCCTGAAATATTTTTTGCCGATATTAAGGGAAATATAGACGAAAAATGGAAAAGTGATATACAGCGTCAATTACAAATTCCGGTCCTGATTAAAGAATGGCGTGAGAAGATTTGGGAATTCATCAAAAAGCCGATTTATAATCAGGTGGAAAGTTTTGTTGAGCTGGCTAAAGCCATTCATACAATCTCTAATGTTTCCCGTCAATCTCAGCACGTCGCCAGTACAGATATTTCTGAGGTGATACGTTTAGGTAGTCATGTGGCGAGACTCTTAAAGAGCACAGGTGATGATTCCATGCGTCAGTTTTTAACTGATGTAGTCCAGCTTTTAACCCAAATCCCCTCAACGATGACAGAAATCCCGGTCGATATCATAAGAGCGCTCAGGGATGTGGAACGGATCGTAAAAATTGAAGAACAAATATTGTCAAAAAAAGATCAGGACCTGGTAAGATTTTACCTTTTGCAAATTGCCCGCCGTACCGGTGATAATGCCTGATTTAGAATAACAGGATATAGAACAAATTGGCACCCCCAAATTCTCCTCCCTGCACCTCATGGCTAACAGAGATATAAAATTTTGATCCCTGAGGGAAGGTATACATCCAGCCAAGTTTAATTTTATCTACAAACCCTTTTTCTACACCTGGGTGCAGGTTTTGTAATGTGCCATATTGTGACTGGACAATTGCAAACAGGTATTGCAATTCAATCAAATGAGCAGAAAAATATCTTTCATACGATACAGCGGACATTACATCCTCGCGTTTAAAATTATGACCGTTAAAACCCTGGGATTCTGCTTCCTGATTAAGATAGTTCAGTTTTATCCGGAATCGGTTTACCTGTTTGAACCTTAACATATATTCTATTGAAATGTTATTGAACTGGTTTTCGTAACGATAGTCATATTGTTGTTCGGTAAAGCTTTTCATTTCAACAAATTTATAGTGGTAATATGAAAGAGATAATATGGATAAATCTTTGGGGAAGTAGTAAAATTTGGCTTCTGCAGTATTATATTTTTGGTTATGGCCAGTCAACAATGGCGATAATTCCCGGTTTGGAAATCTTCTTTTAAATCCTCTTGACCATCTTCCTTTACTAAATACTGCAAATTTTCCTTGATGATATCTGGCCCGCCATTGGAGACTGCGTGGTGTCTGATCTGAGATGCCATCGAGATAATTTTTTTCATCATACACAAAATCTTCCAAAACCAAACCAAGCCGCAAATAATTTTCACGGGTACTATCAGCCACTAAGAATCCCATATTCAGGTTAGTATACTCTTTTTTATACGCTGGATTGACAATCAGATAGAGTGAAGTATTATAAACGATCTCCTTTTCCAATCCCATATACGTATAATTAGGCGAATTACTCAGATAAAAGCTGTCGTATATGCGCCCCTCGCCCCTGAACCACCATCCCTTACCCAATGGTTCATTAATTACTAGTGAAGCGTCATAGTGCAAATTATGGGTTGTAACACTGCCCACTGAGATCAGGAATCCATTACCTTTAAAGTAATTTCTTTCCCAGTTATTATACCATAGGGCATTAAAATCATAGTTAATAAGTGTATGCAGATAAGCCAAATGATTTCTGTAGGGATCTTCATAGGGCCAATCAGGTTCTGATGCATTAACCTGTATGCAGATCATTAA
>SDBT01019655.1_pt1 | contig 10581 bp, 8 predicted proteins | sample 2277101 | NCBI WGS metagenome assembly SDBT01 (sample SAMN10404973, study PRJNA504765) | marine sediment metagenome | isolation source: marine sediment core GS10_PC15, 103 cmbsf | place: Arctic Ocean: Southern Knipovich Ridge | collected 2010
ATACTCCGCTATAAAAGGAGCAATTATTAATTTAACAAAATATTTAGCATCATATCTTGGGAAATATAACATAAGAGTAAATTGTATTTCACCAGGCGGTGTTTTTGATAATCAGCCTGAATCATTTATAAGAAAGTATTCGCAAAAAGTTCTATTAGAAAATAGGATGGCAAATGTTGATGATTTAACGAGTGTATTATTGTTTTTATTAAGCGACGCTTCAAAATATATAACCGGACAAAATATTATAATAGATGGTGGATGGAGCTTGTAAATAAAAGAGGTTTTATAATGACGCAAATTATATTTGTTTTAGCAGTTACTTATGAGTTTGAAAAAAAACTCTAACTATACATAATCTATGTTACAAGATAGGTGAAGCTTGAAATAAAAACCCTCAAATAATGATATTATCATAAGTATAAAAACAAAATAATAAACATAATATAAATAAGGAGAAAATAAAATGAACAAGGGTGTTTTTTTATATAAAAAAGCTAAAAAAATTATCCCCGGAGGGACACAATTACTATCTAAAAGACCAGAAATGTTTCTTCCTGATCTCTGGCCTGCCTATTATGATAAGGCTGAAGGCTGTAAAGTTTGGGATTTGGACGGAAATGAATATATAGATATGAGTTATATGGGTATTGGCGCTTGCATATTAGGTTATGCTGATGAAGATATAAATACTGCAGTAAAAAAAGCCATAAATAAAGGAAATATGAGCACTCTTAATTGTCCTGAGGAAGTAGAGCTTGCTGAATTATTATGTAAACTTCATCCTTGGGCAGGAATGGTAAGATATGCAAGAACTGGCGGAGAAGCAATGTCTATTGCAGTAAGAATAGCAAGGGCAAAAACAGGTAAAGATTTAGTTTTATTTTGTGGTTATCACGGTTGGCATGATTGGTATTTATCTGCAAATCTTGCAGATGATAAAGCTTTAGATGGACATCTTTTGCCAGGGTTAGAACCTAAAGGAGTTCCAAGAGGTTTAAAAGGAACAGCCATTCCTTTTGATTACAATGATAGAGCTGGTTTTTTAGAATTAATAGATAAATATAAAAATAGTATTGGCGTGGTTGTTATGGAACCTATTCGAAATTATTATCCTAAAGAAGGATTTTTAGAGACTATCAAGGGAATAACTAAGAAATTAGGAATAGTTTTAATTTTTGATGAAGTAACCTCTGGATGGAGACTAAATATAGGTGGGGCACATTTAAATTTTAAAGTAGAGCCAGATATTGCGGTATTTGCAAAAGCAATAAGTAATGGTTATCCAATGGCTGCAATAGTAGGAAAACCAGAAGTGATGGAAGTTGCTCAAGACAGTTTTATTAGTAGTACATACTGGACAGAGAGAATAGGCCCAGTTGCAGCGTTAGCTACAATAAAAAAGCTACAAAGAGATAATATTCCAAAACATCTCATAAGTATTGGTGAAGAGGTGCAAGAAGGTTGGAAAAAATTATCGAAGAGGCATGGTTTGAATATAAAAGTTTCTGGTATTAATCCTTTAGGACATTTTTCCTTTAATTATAATAACCCTTTAGTTTTAAAAACTTTATTTATTCAATTGTTACTTGAAAATGGATTTTTAGCCACAAATGCATTTTATGCTTCTTATGCTCATAAAAAAGAACATGTTGAAAAATATTTAGAAGCGGTAGATGAAGCATTTAGTTTTATATCTAAAACAATTAAAGAGGGAGATCCTAAAAAATATTTAAATGGTCCTACTTGCCATGCAGGATTTAGAAGATTAACTTAGAAATATGAGTTTGTCACTAGTAAAAAAGCAGAATATTTTCAGATTTTATTTTCGTTGAAAAAGTTATTACTAAAATTAAATAAAAGATATCCTTTCAATTAAAAAGGGAAATAATAAATATGATATCACCAAAAAAGATATTAACCTTTAATTATATTTATACAATTGTGTTAGTCTTTTGAGGACTAATAGAGACTTTTGATTAGAATAAAAGAAAAAAATTATAAAAAAAGAGTAAAAAAATAAAATTTTAGAAAGTTTTAATTTAAGAGAATATTTTTATTTTGGAAATATTTCTGGTAGATTATATTACGTTACAAAAGATGAGAATAAAAATAATTCTTATAGATTTAAAATACTTTTTTCTCAAAAAATGATAAATAAAAATATTTAATTTTTAGATTGCACCAAGTTTTTCCCCATGAAGAAAAAGAGATAGAAAAAACACTGGTTGCAGTTGAAAAAACATTAAAAGTATACAAGAAAGCATTAGAAGATAGCATTGATAAATATGTTAAGCCACCTTTTGTTAAACCGGTATTTAGAAAATATAATTAATGTGATGAGTGTGAATATTAGAATGTAATTTTATTGAACGAATTAGAAAAAGAAAAGCAAAAACAGATGATCAAAAAGGGGAATTATTACTATTAAGTGATGATTAAAAATATATAGCAGAACAAAATCTAATCGAAGATGGTAGATAGAGTTTGTAAATAGTAGAAGAGAAAAAAATGTAGAAGTTTTAAGAAATAATATAACGCGGGAATACCTTATTATAATCCCATAAAAATTAAAAATAGAGTAATATAGTAAAAAGTGTTACAAACATAATTTAAAGTAGTTTTCGCATTATTGAAAAATATAATAGAAAGAAAGGAGAAACGTAAATGCAATATTGTAAAAAATGTTTAAATTTATCTACTCGACCCCGTATTTCTTTTGACGATAGAGGTATTTGTAATGCTTGCAAATGGGCTGAAATGAAAAAGAAAAAAATCGATTGGGATAAAAGATGGAAGGACTTGGAAAAAATCTGTGATAACTATAGAAACAATGATGATTCTAATTGGGATGTAATTGTTCCCTGTAGTGGAGGGAAGGATGGTTCATATGTTGCATGGCAATTAAAACATAAATTAGGAATGAATCCATTATGCGTAACATTAATACCCCAGATGCAAACTGATATCGGACATAAAAATTTGGAAAATTTTAAAGGAATGTATGGAAGAAGAAAGAGTTATTAAGTCTTCAAAATATAATTTTAATACAATTAGACTAATATTTGGTATATTAAAATCTGGACTATTTAAAAGAACAGTTATATATACTTTTTCATCTTCTTTTGCAGCACTTGTTAGTTTTTTACTTCTCCCTATTCTTACTAGATATTTATCACAGTATGATTATGGAATTATTGCTACATTTTCAGCAGTTGCAGGTTGTTTAACTGGCATTATTGGCATGGGAAGCAATGCCTTATTATCTAGAAACTACTTTAAATTAGAAGCAGAAGAAAGAAAAAGATACATTGCGAATATCCTAGAATTAATTTTTTTAAATAGCCTATTTATATTAAGTATATTTTTATTATTTAGTAATTTCTTTATAAATTTGATTAAACTTAATAAGATATTACTTTTATTAGTTATTTTAACGTCCTTTGCGAGCATGATTTGCACAATTTTATTAACTTTGTTTCAATTAGAAAAAAATGCCGTGAAATATGCTATTTTTTCAAATTCTAGTTCCTTCATTAATATAGGAATTTCCTTATTTCTTATTTTGGTAGTGGGTTTAAAGTGGGAAGGCAGGATCATGGGTATAACTTTAAGCAATTTATTTTTTTCGTTAATAACTATCTTCATTTTCAAAAAGAAAAAGATAGTAATAAATTTTTCAAAGAAGTATTTCAAAGAATTAATTTTTTTAGGTTCACCTTTAATTGCAGCTCACATTTTTGGATGGGCGAATAATATGATAGATAGATTGATGATTAATAATTTAATAAGTATTGAAGCTACAGGATTATATTCTATTGGCTATAAATTTGGGATGGTAATAATGATAATCGAGGTTGCTTTTAGCAGAGCTTGGTTACCATATTTTTATGAAAAAATTGAAAGTAATAAGGATATAGATAAATTAAATATTATAAAAATAACATATATTTATTCTGCAGGTTTGATCATTTTTTCTTTATTTTATGGCTTTTTTAGCAGATATCTACTTTATTTTATGGTAGATAGAAAGTTTTATGCTGCAGGAAAGTTTATATTTTTAATTTCAATGGCTTATTGCTTTATTGGAATTGCAAAGTTATTTTTGGGATATTTAGTATATGAAGGAAGGACAACGATTTATACTTTTATTTTAGCATTTTCTGCGGGAATAAATATAATTGTAAATTACATATTATTAAACACAATAGGTTTAATAGGCGCAGCTTGGGCAACGTTTATTTCTTTCGGAGTGCTATTAATTTTATCAATTACTATAGCAAATAAATATCATCCCATGCCTTGGTTTTTTACACGAGTTAAAAATATATGAGAAAGATAAATTAACCGAATTTTCAGGAAAGGAAAGCATAAACTATGGATGAGTTCTTAAATAAATTTGTTAACTTAAATAAACCTTGCTGGTCTAATATTAAAGATTCTAAGAATAAGATTTTAATTGAAGGATTTTTTAATCTTCCAAATTATTTAGTTGGCGCAGCTACTATTGCACGAGCTATTAATGATGTAAAAAATTACGAACCCATTGTTGTAGGTAGTGATAATTTAACAAAAAACAATGAGATAAAGAAATTTTTTAATTCTTATGGTATTAATAATTATATTGATATAAAAAGCCATAAATTTAATATTTTTATTGTATTAAAAGCAATTATTGCAACATTGAAAGTTTATATTGTTTTTCCAAATTTAGATATGTTTATAAATTATAAATTAAATGATATTAAAATTGGCGATTTAATATATGATACTCACATACGACAAAATAATCGCTATTCAAAGATAAAATTATGGAATTTATCTTTTTTTAAAGAATTGATAAAATCTCATTTTAAATTTTATTTATATAGTCATTTTATAAAGAAATATAATTTTAAATATATAATTTTAAGTCATAAGGTTTATGTTAATGGTGGAATGTTAGCAAGAATAGGAATTAAATATGGTTCAAGAATAATAACTTCCGCAATTACAAGTGTAAGATGTTATTACGATTATGACGAAATTTTTACTAATGATTTTAAACCTTCCAAGGAAATAGTCACTTTTATAATAAATAAACAATTATATAAAAAAACTGATGAACTTTTAAAAGCACGATTTTCAGGTAATATAAAACAACTTAGTTGGGTTATATTACCTGAAAATCGTGCTTATGATGTAATTAATGCGTATAAAAATAAAAAAATATATTCTTCAGAAGAACTTTATAAAAAACTAAAGTTAAACCCATCTTGCTCAACTGTTTTTATAATGCCCCATGCATTTTCGGATGCCCCTCATTCGAATGAATATATGTTATTTAGAGATTATTATCAATGGTTTATTGAAACGATTAAATATGTAAATAATATAAGAAACATTAACTGGATTGTGAAGCCGCACCCATCTTCATATATGTACAATGAAACTGGTGAAGTTGAACAAATAATCAAAGAACTAAAATTAAACAATATATATTTAGCTCCATCGGATTTAAGCACTGCATCTGTCTTTGATATTTCTAAGACGGTAATTACTGTAAGTGGAACAGTAGGTATTGAAGCTGCATGTTTAGGCATAAAACCAATAATTGCAGGAAAGTCTATTTATTCTGATTTTGGAATCGCTTTTGAACCAAAAGATAAATCAGAATATTTTTTAACCCTCAAAAATATAAACTCTATTACTCCTCTTAGTGAACAAAAAATTATAACTGCGAAAGCAATATTTTATTGGTATTATGTTGGTGCTTTCCCTGATAGTACAATCGTACCAAAGAATAGTGTTGTTCCGTCTACCGATCCTAAAATCATAAATGAGCAAAAAATAGAAAATTGTAAGGCTATTATAGAGAATTTAAGAAATAATAATCCTAAAAATGATCCTTATTATATTTATTTAAAAAAAATGATAAAAGAGGACAAGAAGTATTTAACTACGATATGATGAAATGAAAAGATAATTAAAATTTCTTTCTATATGTAGCAAAGAAATAATAATGAATAATTTTTTATTAAACAATAAGATAGATTTTAAACAGAATATAAATTTATCTAAATATACATATTTTAAGAGTGGGAAAATGGTCCAATTTATAGTTTATCCCAATTGTATTAAGGAATTAAAGATATTTTATAATTTTTTAATAAATAATTCTATTGCGTATAAGATAATTGGTGCCACATCAAACCTTCTTTTTTTGGGTGATGTTATTTATTATGTTTTAATATCATTAGGGAAATTTAATAAAATAGAAATTAACGAATCAAAAAAATTTGTAGAAGTTGAAAGCGGCGTGATGTTGCTGAAATTTATAAGAAAATTAGCTGAGGGAGGAATAACTGGATTTGAAGAGTTAAAGGGAATACCTGGCACTATAGGCGGAGCAATCTTTATGAATACAGGTGCATATCATGGTTATGAAATAAGTGATGATTTAATCAATGTAAATGTATTGACAAAAAATGGGGAATTTAAATCTTTTTTAAAGAAAGATTTAAATTTTTCATTTCGTTACTCTTCTTTTTAAAAAAGGGATATTGGTATTATTTTAAATGCTAGATTTAATATTGAGTATGGAAATAAAAATGAAAATTATAAAAAAATAAAATATTTTAATGTTAATAGAAGAACTTACCAAGAACATAGATATCCTAATTTGGGAAGTGTTTTTGCCACTAAAGATTTGCATTCTGAAATTGCAAAACACCACTTGTGTTATAGAATAATACTTTATTTTGTAAGAAAATTAAATATTATATTAGAGCCCATTGACAATAGGTTAGTTAATAAATTTACCTATTGGTATTTTAGCTTACGGTTTAAGAAGCAACCATTTTTAGATAAGACCATGGATTGTTTAGTTAACAATAATATTTAAACCGAAGAAGTTATAGAATATATTAATGTAATTAAAAAGTTAACTAAAAATAGCGTACCCCTTGAGAATGAAATAGTATATAAATTAATTAAGTGGAGGAGTAAAATGCATATAAAAAAGAAATTAAAAATTGGTATATTAACATTTCATGATGGCATTAATCATGGAGCTTACTTGCAGTGTTATGGATTATATAAAACCATTGAATCATTAGGGCAGGAGGTTTATATAATAAATTATAAGAATTTTAAACACTGGTTAAGAGAATACAAATGTTTTTTATGGACAAGAAGACCAAATATTTTATTAGCTAATATAGAAAAGATCTTAAAATTCAAATCAGAGCAAAAAAATTTTTTAAAAACAAACTTTACTTTTTCACACAGTAGAGTAAGTAAGGAAAAATTTGATATTGTTATAGTGGGTAGCGATACTATTTGGAATTACAAAAATCCACTATTTGGATTTGATCCTATTTATTTTGGTAATTTTTTGAATGCAAAAAAGATAATATCATATGCAGGTAGTTTTGGAAATATAGATATGAATGATTCTCTACCAAAGGAAGCTATTGACGGTTTAAAAAAATTTTCAAATATATCTGTTAGAGATGATAATTCTTTAAAGATATTAAGTAAGATAATTAATAAACCTATAAAATTAGTTATAGACCCTACTTTTTTATATGATTATGCTAAAGAAGAAAAAAAATGTATTTATAAAAATTTTATTCTTATTTATGCGTATCAAATTAATTTAGATCAAATAAGACAAGTTAAAGAATTTGCCAAAAAGAAAAATTTGAATACTATTGCAATCGCTTATAATCAACCGTGGTGTGATAGAAATATTACTGCAATTAGCCCCTTTGAATACTTAGGTTATTTTAGAAAGGCAGATTATATTATTACAAGTACGTTTCATGGAACAATATTTTCTATAAAGTATAAAAAAAAGTTTGTTACAATACCGAATATACATATTAATAATAAATTACGGTATATATTGGAAATTACTAAGTTAAAAAATAGGATTTTACAACATCAAGAAACTATAGAACAATTATTGAGTTTAGATATAGATTATAAAATTGTAAATAAAAAGCTTTCACAATTTATATTAGAATCTAAAAAATATTTAAAGGAATCTATAAATGTTTAAGATTAAAAAATTATTGAAAATTATATTTAGAAATAAAATTATTTTTCTAGTAATTTTAATAAAAAATGTTCTAGTAAGTTATATTTATGACATTAAAAGATATTTAAAATACTCAACTACCATTAAAAGCCCTAAAACATTTAAGCAATTGGAATCAAGAATATTTGCCCATTGTCATGTTATAGAAAAAGGTCTTTCTTTAGACGATACCAGATTAGGGTATGGGAAAGATATTATTAATTCACTGATTGAATTGCTCAACAAATATAAGTTTCATAAATATCCAGAAGATAGTATGGTGTTTAAAATTGCAATTTCAGTTATAAATTCATATATAGAATTTCATGAAAAAAATAAATATTCCGTTGAAAAATTAAAAGACCAAATAAAAAGTATTTCTAATTATAAAGGAGATGAATACGGTGGGATAAAAACATTTAAAAAGAAACAAATATTGGAATATGGAAAGAGCAATTTTTACAATATGGCAATAAATAGATTCAGTATAAGAAATTTTACAACTGAACCTGTTGAATTAGAAAAAATAATCGAGGCGATAAAAATTGCTCAGAAAAGTCCTTCAGTATGCAATCGCCAATCTACGCATGTATATATAATCCAAGAGCAAAAAATAAAAAATCAAGTATTAGCTTTGCAAAATGGAAACAGAGGGTTTAGTCATTTAATTGATAAAATTCTTGTAATAACTTCTGAATTACAATCGTTTGATGGTATAAAGGAAAGAAATCAAGGGTTCATAGATTCTGGAATATTTACAATGTCACTATTATATGGCTTACATTATAAAGGATTGGGTGCTTGTACATTAAATTGGTGTTATGATATTGGAACAGATAAAAAGCTACGAAAGATAGTCAAAATTAATGAATCGGAAAATATTATATTAATGATTGCGGTAGGAAATTTACATGAGGCAATTAAAGTTACAAAATCTTCAAGAAAAAATCTGAATGATATTATTTATTTAAGGTAATTATTATGAAAATATTACATGTTAATACTTTTGATATACAGGGAGGGGCGGCAAGGGCAGCTTTTAGATTAAATAAGGCATTAAATAAATTAAAGGTTAATTCCAAAATGCTTGTTCAATCTAAAATAGGAGATGATATAAATGTTAAAAATATTGCCGAAACAAAGATACAAAAGGGATTAGCAAAAATTCGGCCTTATTGTGAGGCGTTGCCCTTAAAATTATATAAAAATAGACAAAAAGTTCCTTTTTCTGTGGCAAGAACAGGCGTAGATATTTGCAATAATAAATATGTAAGCGAAGCCGATTTAATAAATCTTCATTGGATAAATGGCGGGTTTCTGTCTTTGGAAAATATTAAAAAACTTGGTCAATTGAATAAGCCTATTGTATGGACATTACAGGATATGTGGTCTTTTACTGGAGGATGTCATTATAGTGGTGGTTGTATCAAATATAAGAAAAAATGCGGAAAATGCCCAATATTAAATTCAAGTAAAGATAGAGATTTAACTCGGAGGATTTGGGAAAAGAAGAATAAATTTTATAAAAAAATAAACTTAACCATTGTAACTTGCAGTAATTGGCTGGCTCAACGTGCTAAGATTAGCCCACTTTTTAAAGACTTAAGAGTTGAGATTATACCAAATTCAATTGATATAAATATTTTTAAACCTATTAAAAAAGAAATTGCTCGGGATATTTTAAACCTTCCTAAAAATAAATTTTTTATTTTGTTTGGCGCGATGAGTGTTACAAGTGACAAAAGAAAGGGGTTCTATTATTTAAATGAAGCCATGAAAAAAATAAAAAATGATTATCCACAAATAAAAAATGATATAGAATTATTAGTTTTTGGAGCTTCATATTCGGAAGATTTTAATAAATTATCGATTAAAACGCATTTTTTGGACAGATTAAATGATGATTATTCTTTAGCATTGTGTTATGGCGCTGCTGATATATTTGTAGGACCTTCTCTTGAAGAAGCTTTTGGTTTGACATATATTGAGGCAATGGCCTGCAATACGCCCTGTGTTGCTTTTGATTATTCTGGTCCAAAAGACATAATTAATCACAAACAAAATGGATATCTTACAGAGTATAAATCTGTAGATGATTTAGCGCAAGGGATTTGTTGGATATTTAAAGATAAAAATAGACTAATAGTTATGGGGAAGAAAGCGCGCCAAAAGGTTTTGGATAATTATACTTATGATATTGTGGGTAATAAATATTTAAAATTGTATAAAGAATTATTAAATGAATACCAGTAAAAATAGCAAAATTATTTTTGGAGGCTTATGTTATGAAAAAAGCATTAATTACCGGTATTACCGGTCAGGATGGTTCCTATCTGGCTGAGTTTCTGCTCTCTAAAGGATACGAAGTTCATGGCATGATAAGACGAGCCAGTACTTTTAATACCAGCAGGATAGACCATATCTATAAAGACCCTCATCTGAGGGGAGTAAGATTACATCTTCATTATGGAGATTTGAGCGATTCTGGACAGCTTACCAATCTTATCTATAATATTAAA
>SDBT01019656.1_pt1 | contig 10581 bp, 17 predicted proteins | sample 2277101 | NCBI WGS metagenome assembly SDBT01 (sample SAMN10404973, study PRJNA504765) | marine sediment metagenome | isolation source: marine sediment core GS10_PC15, 103 cmbsf | place: Arctic Ocean: Southern Knipovich Ridge | collected 2010
GTAGTAATATAGATAGAGCATCTCTTTCTGCAGCAATCTGTTGGTCAAAGCCTGCTCCCGCTGTCTCTTTTTCTATTTCAAAAGGTTTAAGCTTTCTCTGAAGTGCAGCTGTATCTTCGAATCCTTGTTCAATATCGGCAAGTGCTTTCACCGCCTTTTCTCGGAGTCTGTCCGCCAGCACATCAGCAGATATTGCGACTTCACGCAGTCTTACTGCTAGAGCATCTGCAGCATCAGTATTAAATTCAAGTAGTGTACGATACTGTTCTAAGGTAAGTGAGCCATCTTTAAGTACTTCATTCAGGAATTTCTCTTGATCCGCAATCTCTTTGAAGTGTTCTTGAATCTTTATATCACCAACAAAACCTAACGCAGCTCCAAGAGAAGAGAGAGCCTTTCGAGTCTCTTGGCTAGCTGTTACTATAGCGCCTAGTATTCCTGTTGTTCCACTCTCTTTAATCTCTTGTTGAGCTACACCAGCTAATACTAATCCAAAATCATCTGTCTCTTTTATGACATTGGCTAGTTCTTCAGCCAACAGAGCAGCTTCACCTCTAACGTTACCTATAGCAGTTCTGAGTCCTTCTGTTTTTTCTGCAGCAGTTGCTGCAGCAGATGCTTGCTCGGCAAAAAGCTTCTCCAGTTGCTGTAGTCCAATAGAAGCAGTGGCTGCTCCTAGAGCAACTAGAATGGTTGTCAGATTCAGGAACTTAGTTCCTGTAAATAGTATAGCAAATCCTATACCAAACATAGCCTGGGATAGTCTGCCAGCTGCAAGCTGCGTTAATGAGAAGCTAAGAAGTAGACCTTGACCTGCCTTTTGTGCTTGAGTTAGAGCAGGATTAAGACGTTGTGATAGAGCTTGCTCAGCACCTACAAGTTGTGTATTAAGAATACCAAGTTCGTTACCAAGTGCTGCTTTTGCCTGTCGTGCTGCTTCTGTAGTAACAGTAAGTGCTGCAAGTTCTTGTCGAATGAGAGCAAGAGTACCTCTGGTTATTCCACCAGTAACCCCAAGTGCTATCATCTTTTGGGATAAAGCAGTAAATGCCGCACCCTGTTTTTCGTTTATTGCATTAGTGGATTGTGCCTTAGTAGTATATTCTTGAAGAACCTTACCAGAAGAAACTAGAGCTGCATTAGCACCCTGGACACTTGAAACAAATTTAGGGCCGAATCCATCTCTTATTAACTTAGAAAGATCGCCAGCAACTTGTTTGAGTGCTGGCGATACTTTCTGTGTTACTACACCAGTAAACGTACCGGCAGCAGTCCGAGCCTGGATAGTGCCTTTAGATAGTTCACTTAGTTTAGCCTGTACTGCATCTATGGCCTGCAGTTGGGCTTTAGTTTCAATAGCGATTTGTATCTTTAGTTCATCGCTACTTCCCTCTTGAACCATTTACTTAATCCTAATTTCCCCACTGTGATTTGGAGTCAAAAGAATCCTCTGGAGCAGATTTAAGTCTTTCCATCTCTAGCTGTTCAGCAAGTTCCAAAGCTACTCGGAGGTAGCTTCGGAAGAATCCGGAAGGGAGTCGGATAATGCTGTCAAGGCTGATAGAGATGTTTGGAAGAGAGAGGAGTTCTCTTGTAAAAAATCTGAGACGATACCAGCCTCATTATTGTCTAGCTTACCAGCTAGTAATGTTAGATTCTGATATGTTGATCTTGATAAGTTCTGAAGCTCATCCATAGAGAGTTTAGGCTCTAGTAATCTATAATGTAGATTCCAGAGATCAAACTCAACACTGTCTAGTCTTATATCAGTTGATTCTTTTCCATTTTCAATCACAGGCTTCATGGACTTCCTTCGAAGTTCCATAAACTGACCACCTGTAATTTCACGAGAGAGTTCGTATGTAACATCGTTGATCGTAACAGACACTGAGTCTTCGTGCTCAACGACTACTATCTTTTCCTTGTCCATCTTTTTCCTCCTCTTAGATTAAGAGATACTATTGGATTAATAGTTATTACTAGGAGATGGCTCTTACTAGCTGTGATGCACCACTCATTCTGACTCGAACAGTTACGAGACTTCCTCTAGGAGAGGTAATCGGGAACCCAGCAAGGAATACACTGCCTGAATACTTCGGTGCTGTCTGTGTAGGTGGAGATGCAAACTTGTTAGGATAGAATTCGAAGTCTCTCTTATCAAACAAGGTTGTCATCGTAGGCCCACCCAGGAATGTCTCCGTTAGACCATTCGCAGTGGGATCATAGAATGCTGAGTAGTCGATACTGAATGTACCGTCAATCAGTGTAAACTCTCTCCAGTCCACACCAAAACCAGTTCCATCCTCGTTATTCAGTTCCAGGTTAAGAGTAATCTCATTACCCTCTCCAGTAACATCTATCACACCACCACCGTCAGATTCTTCTATCCTGAAATCTGCGTTCTTACCAAGAATTCTTACTGCAGCCATTCACTCTCCTCCTTATGCAGGTCTAATGTTAGTTGACACTACGACAATACCTAGTGTCTCAGGGCCACTAGAAAGGTTTATTCTGATTCTATGGAATCGTTTACCAGCATCTACTGTGTCCTCTCTATAATCTGCCGATATGCCAGCGAAAAGTGGAAATAAACTTGAAGTTGCGTATGGGCCACCAGTTGCAACCGAGTCTTCTAGATCAAGAATAACATCAGCAGAGCCTGTCTTCTTATAGACACAGTATGCTATGGCTGTCCCAAGTGAGTTAGTTATTGTTCCACCTGTACCACCGACTGTCACATTAACAGGAATAGTGAGTGTAGAAGCACCTGTGCGTGTTGCTATATGTGTTCCGTTAATAGGAGGTGTGCTACCAGAGTGACCCTCGATTGTAACCGTTTGCCCTGTCTTTATTCCATGTGGTGTAGTTGTTGTAATAACAGTAGGGTTAGCAACACTAGAGGATGTGATAGCAGCATTGATTCCAACATCTATACCCGTTGTTGGAACAGGGAGGAAGTTATCTCCTGAGCTAAATGCAAATTCTGTCTGTGCGATAATAAATCCAGCACGAAGACTCTGAGAACCTTCAAATCTGCCTCTGAGTCTTTGAAGGCCACCACGCGGAGCAGCGATTGCTACACTTCCTAGAATGCTATCCATAAAGAAGGCTTTGTCACCTGCAGCAGCCGTATTGCCTGGAACAAAGATAATAGGCACTTCAGGATCTGATTTAAATACAGACCCACCATCAGCCTGGAATGTATTAACATAAGCTGCATCTGTCACAAGGTCACTCGTATCATCAGGTGGCCTTGTCTCATCCATGAAGGCATTAACACCCATAGATACTGTACCATCAATTAATGCAAACTCCTGCCAGTCTACTCCAAAAGCTGTAGCCTCTTCTGTATTCAACTCCATAGTATTCTCCATCTCAAACATACGGAGATAGAGAGCAACATCACCTACATACATCCTGGCGTTCTTACCAACGATTCTGGTCGCAGCCATTATGCACTACTCCCGCCACTAATGAGTACCTGTATATCCTGTCTGACTTCTTGTGGTATAGTTGATACTATCTTGTCTCTGACTATCCTTGCTCCTCTGGCAAGGAATGCATTAGCTGGTTGACCTTTAACCTTACGTGTTCTGACCCATTTACCTTCTTTAAAGAATGTCATAACTAATCTGTTTTTTGGTACGATTTCACTACCTGCAGGGCCAAACACACCTGTTCCTCCATGTACCCATGCTGCATGAGGAGCAGTAGCCGTAAGGTTTGCTATTATAGTATCACTTTTCTCTTCTGCTGTTACCTGTATACTTGAAGCTAGTTCATTCGTTTCACCTACAGGAGCCTCACTTCGTACTCGGTCTACTGACTCTTCTATACGCTTACGAATGAAGAATTTAGTACCTCTAATAATTCGGTCACGATTAATAGATCGAAGTCTCTGCTGAGCTTTATCTATTCCTTCAACTGTTATTACTAGTTCTATCATCTTATTCTGCCAAAGTTACTGCGTGCTGCTGTCTTACTTGGATAAGAATACTCAGGGTGTAGTGAGTAGCAGTATCTTCCTCACCTATTACTACCCCTAAGTTATCTCCCCTCACAATACTTGCCCATTCAATCCCACTAGCTGAACCTGCGCCTTTTCCCAGATAGATGTTCTTTTCGATAAGGTCAATGAGGGTATCCCTTGCTTTAAGAAGTGTATCCACATCCTCTTCAATGTGAAGACCATACGGGACATAGATATCAGCAAACAAGTCCCATATGATACCATAGACACCACCGAATGCTTCATCAGCTGATGTAAAGCCACCAACACGAAGGACAACCGATGTATCAGCATTATCAGCAATCTCACCGAAGTTATGCCTAGAGACATTATTCTTGAAGGTATCATTAGCTTGAAGAAGAGCATGTAAATCATCCAGTAGTTCTTTATATCCAGCCACTTCAAGGCAATTCCTTTATCACATGTGTACTACGGACTCTGCCAGGATGCCGCATTATATCTCTTGTAAATGCAGGCTGAATCTTATCAGTGTCTGTAGAAAGAGTCTCTTTATCATCATGACTAACACCTGTGATAACTGATAGCTCTTCATGAGTACGAGCTACGCCAAGCCTATCAAGTGCCGTACCCTCACAGATTTTCCTAAGACCCATGAATTCTTCTTTAAGAACTTTCCACCTGCTGTTTCCTCTAGGATTATGCTGTAAACCAGGATGCGAAAGTTCAAGCCTATAGGACGTTCCTAGTGCAGAGAACCAAGCTAGGAACTTTCTTGCAGCTACAGGATAGTCAGCAATAGCAGTAGAGAAACCACAGCCTGCCAGTATTGCAAACATCGCAGCCTCAGCTTCTGAGAGAGCCTCTTCAACCTGTTCAAGAGATGGTGCGCTAGTAGAGTCAAACGTTCCACCCTTGACCAGATGGCGTTCAAGCATAGTAACCATCTTTAGAACATCACCGTTATCTACTTCGAAGTCAGCCATTAGAGGATCACTGATGCTCCAACGGAATAGGTCATACTAGCTGTGTCTGCAACAGCCATCTTGAATCGCCAAGTAGCTGGTAGAATATCATTTTCTGATAAGTCAGCTACTACTGGAGCACCAGGAAAGACTTTGAGTGTGACTATTCCAGTATCTGCAATCGCAGCACCTGCCAAGATAGTGTAGAACTTACCTGATGCAGGGTCTTTACCTTCTATCGAAGGAGTGATAGATGCAGCAGCAGGATCAAGAGTCACATCAATAGTTAGATGTATACCTCTGCCCTTCTGATTAGTATTCTCAATAAGCTGTTCTGTTGTGCGAGCAGCGGAAGCCAGGATTACAATGTCTTTGTTATTGAAGGACATATTACTCTATTCCTGACTCTACTACAGTCTCTACTACTATTTCAGTCTCAACAACTGGTGGCCTCACATCTACAAATTCATATCCACAAGGACAGTGCATTGTAACACCGTCTTCGTGCTCATGAACCTCATGAAGCTTTGGTCTATTACACTGAGAGCAGTGATGCTCTACGGGGTCTAGCTTCTTAGGCTGTCTGGTTACTGATCTTGCTCTAGGCATTATTTTAGACTTACCCTAGTCTTTCCACCACATTTGTCACAGTTGTATATTCCCCAATCAGGACTATTAACAGGCTGCTGTGTATGAGATGTTCCCTCATTACAAGTCAGACAAGGCAACATTCGTCCAGATGGTTTAGAGGATATTTCAGCATCTGTTCCATCTTCAGAAGGAAGATTAGCCTTACCACGAATTCGCTCACCCTCTTCATTCTCATACCACCCACCACCTGTATGTATCCAACTCATTGTGTCCTCCTTCTTACCAAACTAGCGGCCCATAGAGAGCCGCTAGCAATGCTGGCTGCGGCCTTAGCCGCGTTTAGTCTATAGTTTACGTTGCGACGTATGTAGATGTCTTCACAAAGTCAACAGGGTTCGCGTAGATAACTAGAAAGCGAGTCTCTCCTGTTGTGGGCGCGGTTCCTACTGTAGTAACTTCAGCTGTAACCTTCGTTGCAGCAGACCGATAAGCATTCTTAACATTAGCAGCCGCTGTTAAGTAAACACCAGGAAGTGCATGCTCAGTAACATTAGCAAAGTTTGCTAATTGGTTTGCAAGAAGGTCTGTAGCTTTCAAGTCTACTGCATCATAGAAACCGTTAGGGTCTTCTGTGTCACCAACTATCAGAGCTGCTGATGTACCAGCATTCCATAAAGCGATAGCCTGAACTCGAATATCAAGGATAGTAGCACCAGCAGGGATATTAATTGGAACCATCGTGTAGACACCAGCTGCGCCCCCACCATCATCATCAAACTTCATGACACGCTCTTCAGCGACAACAGCTACACCTGTATCAGTCTGGAAACCGCCGTCAGCTTGATATATGCCCTGTGTTCGGCCTGTAATTCCCTTAGCCATGTTTTATCTCCCTAACTTTTACTCTGAGCTAGCGTCTGTTGCCTGATTTGCTCAAGTGTTTTCTCTGTCCCTGCACCCACACCTGCTGCAACTGGCTCGCTTGGAATCTCTATCCCAATCATGGGGCATTTCTCTTCATGATAACGGATGAACGAACTGGCTACGAATTTCTTACCACATCGAAGGCAGGGAATTAGATTCTCTCCATCGTGAGGTTTGATATATCCAACATTGATGAGGGATGTATCATTCTTCATCATGCCAGTCTCTATTATGACGAACTCACCACGTTCTAGATGGCGGTCGCCATAATCAAACTCGTGATAGATTCCGTATCCGTCAGCCATGTTTCGGCTCCTTATGCAACAACGCTAAGAGCAAACTCACCCATGTCTGCGTCGATTTGCTTCTGGTCGTAGTAGGTGTGGACTTCCAAGATATCCTTACGAAGGTCATCCTTACGAATTCTTCGCATGAACCAAGGTGCCGAACCTCCACCAACTAGAGGACGCCAGACGAATGTGTATCCACCTGTAGGAACGAAGAGGCCAGGAGCAGAGGGTGTGTAAAGGACGAGAGCGTGGTTGCCCCAAATTGCTCCAAAGGCATCTGTCGCACCTTCAACAGAGGTAGCTTCAATTGCGTCACCAACTAGAACCCTGTCAAGACGGACGAGCTGAGCAATCTGTTGCTCACTAACAGAGCCACCTGTGTACTTGACACGCTCTACAAGTAGAGGGTGGTCAAGAAGCTTGTCCATAACAAGGTTATTAGTGACTAGTGTGTTTGCAGGCTGACCTGACTTACCCAAGACATTACTGCGCATCGTGCGCAGATCTTGAATCGGGTCAGACGCTGCATAGTCAGACCACTGAGCAGACTCAACAAAGTCCGTTCCCCAATCACCTGTACCGAAGAAGTCTGCCGCGAACTGCTTCTCCCAATGGATCTGAACCATCTCAGTTAGCCATCGGGTTGCATCCCTATCCATATCATAGGGAGCATCTGTGTTCTGGCGAACCTCATCAGGAATTTCCTTACCAAGAGCAAAGTTATCGTTGAAGAACTTCAGGGTATTGTCAACGGTGAAGCCACTGGTTGCCACAGGCGCACCTGGGGCACGTAGCTTCATCTGCTCTCGGAACCACTTGTCCTTGTCATAACGTGGGATGATATCCGACTGCTTATTAGTCGGCACAATCGGAAAGATCTGCGTTGCGATATAACGCTTGTTCGTGTAACCAATTGACATATTGGTTAGCAGCGCGTCAACGTGGACATCGCCTGTGTCTGGCTGGAATCCTGCCATGTTAGCCTACCTCACTTACTCCTATTGCTTAACCGACTACTAGCTGACGAATTCGTATGGGCCGACAATAAGAACTGACACAATCTCATCTTCGGCAGCTGCAGCTTCAAGAGCAACAGCAATAACCATTTCAGTTGCAGCTGCTGTTGAGAGCTTCCCATCCGCTTCAGCTGTGAGATCATCACCTATAGAGAAAGCAGCATCCGCTCGGCCCTTAGAGATACCGCCCATCTGGATATTAGAAGCGTTACCTAACGCTGTCGGCTTGTTCTGCAAGATACCAATCAGAGTCTCAGGTACTGCTTCAATTCCACTTCCTAACTTGGCTCTTCCTGACGTGTCAACTGAAACTGCACAAAACTGGCCATCACCAGCAACCACTGCCGCAGCCAATGCCGTCGCCGCAGGTAGGGTGATTCCTATTCCCTGGCTATCTCCTGTTGCCATTACCTTATGTCCTCCTACTAAGCGGCTACGCCAGCCTTAGCCTGCGCTGCCTGCTCTCTACGATGCTGGTCATACAGAGTTGGGTTAGCCTTAACAGCAAAGTCCCAAGCATCACCTGGGTCTTTATTCTCTGACTTCTCAATAATGCCGTTAGCGAGTGACTGTAGCTGGTCAAAGGCAGAACCAGGAGTACCTGAGCTTGGGTGAGACTCACGCTCAAAGAGAGCTGACTTCTCAATTTGAGCAACTAGACCACGTTGACCCTCTAGATAGGTGTTCCAAGCTTTCTCATCAGGCATGGACTTCCTGATAGTAATTAGCTCATCAACCTTAGCCTCTGAGGGCTTATCGCCTTCGGTGACTAGGCTCCGAGCTACTACACGCATGTCGTCACGCTGCAGCCTATCTGTCAGAAGCGTAACCTCATCCTGAGCCTTTTTGATCTCTATGCGTAGGGGCGCTGTTGCCTGCTCTTGGGCAGCTTCGAGAGCGCCAGGAAGAGCAGACTTAATCATCTCAGTCTTTCTTAGATTCTCTTTCTCCTCAGCCTTTTTCATACGCTCCTTCTTCTTGTCTTCGTCCTCCTCATCCTCATCCTCATTCTCACCATTGCCGTTCTCGTGTACGCCCTTTTTGTGTACGCCCTTTTCCACTACTACTGGAGTAGCCTCAAACTTTAGCTCCGTAGCGGCAGACTTAAAAAATTCCCCTACCACTTCTGGTAGGGAATCCATGACGGGCTTGATGGCCTCATGAGATAGAGCTAATGCGCTCTTTGCCTCATCCGTGATTTCTGAGAAATCGTAGGTGGCCGTCTCATCTTCTCTCTTTGCCATAATCACTCTCTCCTTATTAGCTGGCCGACGAACCAACGATAGATCGTTTACGTCTATGTCTCTTAGCTTACCTGGAATTCGTAACCGTTGAAGAATATCTGGCATCTCAGACCACTTTACCTGCTTCCACTATGCTATATCTAGCTTGCCATGTCAACCCCATAGCGTACCTATCTTAGATAGGCGTCACTATATACTTGACACATACTATAGGGTATGGTAAGCTTGGAGACGCTATGAGAGATGAATGCGACGAATGCAGAACATATCACAGCCGTAACCATGAAGAGCAATGGATGGCTGAGAGAAATAAAAAGATTGTTCTGCTGAAAAGAGCAGGATTATCTTTTAGGAATATAGCACGAAGACATGAAATTGCTCTTACGCACCAGCAGGTACACCGTCTGTACCATTCTTGGAAACACCGTGTACCTCTTCAGGAGTTGGCATCACCCCAGGTGAAAGAATTGCTGGCCCCCGTGGGCTAGCGCCAGTCAGCTCACCATTTAAGATCTTCTCCCAAATCTCGTCATTTGGAACATATAAGACTACCATCCATGTTCCTTGTACTATTGAACGATCATTCAGTATAAAGTCTACTGGTGCAATATAGCTTTGAGCTACGAAGACACCCGATGTTTTCTTGCTGTGCTCCTCAAAGATATGAGCTTCCCCAAGACTATACCTGACTAGGAAGCGGTGTGCCATTACCTCTACATCTTCTGTGGGAAACCATTGCTCGTCAGTATCTAGTATGTTCGGCTTAACAACTATAAGATAGACTAGACGCTGAGCATTATCTGTCTTAACTATCTCTAGTACTTCCTCAGATTTCTTATAGCCGGAACCTGAGCGACTTTTTACATGAGCAGCACGATGATGCTTGTCACAAAGCCAGACGATATTCTTTGTACCGCTGTAAGACTTAGTGGGATGATGCGCCTGTGTTTTAGGATTACCACATCGAGCGCATTTACGGCGCTTTAGTTTTCCTGACTTAACAGCAGCCCATACAGAAGAATAGGCACTATTGCGGTCAGGCATTGTAGCATTTTCTTTAGTGCCCATGTGCTACTGACGCTCCCACGACTTTTTCAAGTCAGAGAAATGATGAGGGTCAAGACGATCAGCAGCGTTAGCCATCAAGAAATCAAATAGCGACTGTGACCATGCATCCTTGGGCTGGCCCCAATACTTTTGTACCACGCTGATAGGCATAGGATCATTAGTGCTAGCAGCCACAGTCAGGTCTTCAGAATCCCAATGAGTTGCACTCATGATGTCTCCTCGCTATCTGGTGATTCAAACTTACACAATATCATATCTTCATCCTTGCCAAGTAAGCCATCTACATGAACATCACTTGAATCTGGCTGTGACTTGATAACTGTGTATTCTCCTGGTTTAAATAGCTTGCATGTGCCGAATTGTTCAATATCCCCTTCAACGAGCTGACATACACCTTTATCACCCTCAACATCGAAGAAGCTACAACTAACACAAATAGTCCCATCCCGTAGTTCTTCTTTAGTAGCCTTATCTCGATAGCCAGCCTTCTCTCTACTAAGAGTACCTGCTGACTTC
>SDBT01019657.1_pt1 | contig 10580 bp, 31 predicted proteins | sample 2277101 | NCBI WGS metagenome assembly SDBT01 (sample SAMN10404973, study PRJNA504765) | marine sediment metagenome | isolation source: marine sediment core GS10_PC15, 103 cmbsf | place: Arctic Ocean: Southern Knipovich Ridge | collected 2010
GTATCCCACCCTCTTGGGGTGAGGACTACACCCACCCTCCACCCCAGACTACAAGCACGTGACTACACGTGCTTGTCTGATAGGTGCTCGGATGCCTCGCCCTCTGTCTTCATGGCAGCTCCCACGCGACACGCGCCGCTGCCTATTCCTCTGCTTCTCCAGTTGACGCCAACGTAGGTAGTCTTGGATCTCGTATGGGTACGCTCTGCGAGGCTCTCGGGGTGCGCGCGATTATATCAGATAACGGCCTCCATGATATAGAGTCTTGAGACCCAAATCATCCGAATGATTCGGCCAGCCCTCCTTCGTCGGGGTCTACGACCTATATCACTACGGCCTTAACACGATTGTTGCTTGCTGACACCCAGAGAGACTGGGTGGATGGATATGGAGGTTGTGATGTTGGGTAGTAGCGAAATGATCGCGATTGTTGAGAGCGTGGCGAAGCGTACTAAGAGTGAGGCTAGCCTTGCAGAGTTGAGAACGCTTTGGGCTGCGCTTAAGAATGTTGAGGCACGAAAGGTGGTGAGTAAATGATGAGGTTGATTATTGCTGGATCTCGTGGGTTTGCAGATGAAAACCTGTTGTGGGACGTGATGTACGAATGGCTTGGTAACGATCGTCCTGAGGTGGTGATTAGTGGAACAGCTCGTGGTGCTGATAGCATGGGTGAGTCGTGGGCTGAAAATAAGGGGGTCAAGGTAGAACGATACCCTGCAGAGTGGGACAAGTACGGGAAGAGCGCAGGCTATCGGCGCAATGAGCTGATGGCTCGTAAGGCGAGTCATCTGCTTGTGTTTTGGGATGGTTGGTCTCGTGGTGCCAAGCACATGATCGACATAGGTGAACGCGAAGGACTAAACGTAAAGGTGGTAAGGTACTAATGGCTGAATTCTTGAGTAAGATAATGCGTCCGTATGCGTTTCGTACCTTTAACCCCTTTGGTACTTGGGATAAAGGTACGTCTAGTGCTGAGTGGAGCGAATCGCTTGCATTAGAGGTGGGCGACCGTGTGAGTGAACATGAGTTCATGGAACAAATGTGGCAAGCATGGGCTTTGTACCCTTGGGTTGGTGTAACAGATGCGGACACCTATGTTGATTGCACCACTTGTCTTGGTTGTGCAAGCTGTGATCGTGACTTGGCTCACGATCTTGACGACATGGCTCGGGCCCAAGAAGCAGAGCCGTACTAATGGTACTATTGGACCAGTACTATTTCGACATGCTCATGGACACTGTGTGGCTTGAGGAGGAGATTGATGCACTCCTTGTGGCGTGCATCACTGAAAACGAGGAGGACGAATGAGAATGGCTATCACGTTCAAAGGTAAGGTCAAGCGGCTGATAGCGCTACTTGACGTCATACTGTGGGAAGAGGAGTTGAGTTGTGATGAGTGATGTGGTCTTTCGGATCTTGTTGGTGGCATTGTTGACGCTAATCATACTGTCAAGTGTGATTGATGGAGGAGCTCGCGCCTTATGAGGATGTTTCAACTCGAACGTATCAAAGATGAGTCAGGTGTGTCGGGAACAGGTGTTGTTGCTGAAGGTGTCGAGTTTTCAGATGGTACATGTGCCATGCGTTGGCATGGCAATCTAACATCCACCACCACCTATGCCAGGCTGGCTGATTTATTGGCTATTCATAGCCATGGTGGTGCTTCACGTGTGAGGTTTTTGAAAGGATGGGAAAAGTGAAAACCTGTTACAAACAGAGCTGTGACTGCACCATGTGCCCTGACAGCCCTTACCAATGCTATCACTGCCACCACAAACAAGGGACAATATCATGAACACTGACTGGCCACTACCGTTTGAGAATGAGCGCGTTGATCTGAGTGAATGGTTAGAGGAGGGACGTGTCGTCACTACGGCTCACGTTCAGTCAGAGAGTTTGCATCCCACTGCGGCGTCGCCGAAGACGGCTCCTATCCTAGCACGGCAAAGCCGTGCTTCTTCGGACCGCATGGAATGCAAACATCTTCTTCCGCCTTCACAGTGCTCCTGGTGCCTCGACACTAAGGAGCTTGTGGTTGATGAACCTTGGGAACGTCACGACTACGTGACTACCCTCGACATGCAAGAGCCACAAGGGCTCGACACTGAAGCTGAGGTGCCTGTTGGAGACGTGCATCCTCGTGAGATTTACGGAACGCAAACTGCGCTTCGTATCAAACACGCTCTTGAGAGGAGCAGATCATGACAGACCTTATCACCAGACCAGTCGGTCCAGGCGTGGGACTCACGCCTGTAGCTAAAACCCACACAGCTGTAGTACTGAAGAAGTACTTCGGCGTCAGACCTGGTGACAAGTTGCAAGACTTTGCAAAAGAGCTCAAGAATCTCACAGACTCTGACCGTGAGGAGCTCACAACAGGGATTCTCAACGAATCCTTCACGTACTAGGAGGTACACACAACATGGGACTACGCACATTCGGACAGTCGGTGCAACTCAACGACTACAAGAACGAGTTGATCGCTCTCCGCTACCTCGGTGACGACGTCGACGTCAACACCGATTGGGGCATCGTCACAACTGCTCGAGCTGAAGTCGTTCAGTTCAGCGAGAACGACGGCGTGCTCAAAGCCTTCAGGCTTGGCAACACGCTCGTCTTTCAGAAGGCCATTCAGAACGAGATTCGAGGAAGTGGCGACTGGTCGGTCGGCATCTTCGAAGAGGTGCCTCATCCCACCGATGCGGCTCCTGATGGCACGATGTATCAGCTCACGAAGCCTGATGCCTCAATTGAAGACATTGGTGCTGCGATGGTCGCCGCTGGAGTCGACATCTCGTAGCAAGGAGGTTCTCATGAAGGACGGCTAACCAACCACTTGGGGAACGAGACCGTTGAAGGGCGATGCCATGATACCGTTTCGTTCCCCATTCACAAGCTTTGGAGGTTCCCCGAGGACTATGGCGTTCGGGGCTAAGTGTGTCGGCCTTGACAGACGGCCTCATAATTCAATGTCAGCCTCAGAAGGCTGGCTCACTTCTCCTCCAGAAAAGAGGGAAGGGTTGTGCCTAACTGTACGAATGAAAGGAACGGCAGTCCTTGTCCATGATGAACGACCTAATCAGACGCACACCCAACTTGTCCGACTACCTAGCTGAAGAAGCGGCCTGGTTTGAAGACGATGCCGAAGGGGAACTCATCAAAGTGTTCCCCATTGGTAATCGTCTAGACTTTTGGACAGCCACCATAGGTATCAACAAAGAGGACGAATGAGCGGACAAGCAAGAACCTACGTGGAACAACGAGGATTCGCCAAAGCATCCTTGAGAACATGGGAAGCTGAAGACGACCAGGAAACTCTCCAACTCGTATATGATCGTCTTCGGACAATAGGTCGATACTATGCTACTACAGCATGTCTGGAGGGCACGTGTACTGCAGCCCCCGAAGGAGACGAATGTAGAGCCCAAATCAAAGACAAGATCATGCTTCAGCTGCTAAAGGAGAAATTCGAATGAAACTAGACTACCTAACCACCTTCGAAGTTATCCTCTTCTCTCTAGCTCTTGGGATCATAGTATGGGTTAGCACCTATGCTATAATCAGAACGTTCGTCACGGCACTGCTATCATGAAAGCAACAATTACCTTTGTTGATGGTAGCATTTCAATCATCAATGCTACTGCGTGGGGCGGTGACCCTCTGGTTCCACACACCTTCCAATACGACACAGGTAGTAGAGTTTCAGAATTCGATGACGGAACTGCCATGACATACATAATTCCACTCGATAGGATCAAATCAATTAGTATCTGGGGTGGAGAAGGTGGCTATTAACACATGAAAGTCAAAATCATCTACGATGTAGTCCCTGCAACCTACAAACTGTACATCAACAACAGGTACGTAAGTACCTTCTTCTTCAAGTTTAACGCCAGACGTGAAGCAAGGCGCATCAGCAAAGCCAAAGACTACAGATACCAAACCATCGAGGAATACGAACTATGAAATTCTCACGTGATGCTGCAGCCATCATTCTAGGTGCAGCCATGCTTCTATCCCTAGGGCTAATCATCTACGTCATAGTGCTAGCTATCTTGGGTACACTATGACGTGCCAATTCTGTAACAAATACATGGAAGTCGATGAGACTGGTATCATGTGTATCCCTTGTGAAAAAGGTGGACATATCCGATGCTACGCTCAACGTGGACACGGCAACCACTCTCTGCTTGGAAAAAACTCAGTTAACCGCATCACCGATGCCTACACCCGCGCCGCTTGCTACTCGCGCTTTGAAAGGACATGATGAAACCACCATACGACCAAGACCCAGCATTGACCAGTCTGAGAGCTGATTTCAGACTCAACATGGAAGAGATCTTGCTCAAAGCCTATGCCGCAGGTCGCAGAGCAGAAATGATGTGGGCCACTCTCGACATCACTGAACAAGAAAACGACTTCCATGCACGCAAGTTCAAAGAGTGGATGGAAGAAAACCAATGATCAAAGTACTCCGCCGTGCTTTCAACGCAGGCGTCTATGCCGCCATCAGTTGGGAGACAACAGAACGAGGGCTCGACAAGCCTGACTGGCATCCTGCAACAAGGTTCATAGACCGCAAGTTCAAAGACTGGTTGAAAGACACACAATGAGCCACAACCTGACGTATGATGAAGTAGCGACCATCGCTGCGCTGGATGCGGTGTTGGAAGCCGATGACGTTATGCGATGTAGTCAGCATGGTTTTAGAGCCACTCCACGTTGCAATGCCAACGATGCCTGCTCACTGCAAAGTGGTGTGTTTGTGCTTGTCGCCCCACAAGGAGACACCCAACAATGAGCTACAATCAAGGACAAGTGCACCTCCAAGTAAGCAACAAGATCCACTACGAGTGGATCCAAGAAGATGGCACTTGGGGGAAATCTTCAACCTACTGGCTGCACAACCGCAGAGACCTAGTTGGTGAAGCACGTGACGGAAGGCGCGTACCTCACCGTGAAGAGGAATGGACATTCGAAGTCATCCTGCCTCACTCGTGTGATGCTTGGGAGATTGGTGGTGCCCATGAGATCAAACTCATGATCAAAGACCTAGAACGCGCACTCGTGCTCGTTACAGAAAGAAGAGAAGAATGAGTCACGAACAGCTACGTCAAGGCGGTGTGATGCGCTGCTGCATGGAAGCGCTACGACGCGCAGCAAACGACCATCCTGTAGGATACGTTCTGCAATGTCCCTACTCAGATGACCGCTCTCACCAGCTCATCAAAGCCAATGATGGTGTCTGGGAGTGGAATCGTCCAAGTGAACTGTAAATGGCACACGCTCGAACCTTGTTCTACGTCACCATGGCCCAACGGCTATAATGACAGAACTGTACCTCTCACGCACATCCCCATGCCAGACAACACAACATGGACAGTTAACGGCTTCTACGCAAGCTGCTTTCTGTTCCATCACCCACCATGCTGCGACGCCTGTTGCGCATAGAAAGAGAACAACATGACCACAGAACAGCACGACATCCGCTGGGACACGCTCAAAGGTCATTGGTGTTCAACACATTTCAAAACTGGAGACTATGAATCCTGTCAAATAGTCGTCCCCTATTACAACACGTGCAAAATGATTCCATGCTACATTACAATAGGGCAAACAATAGAGGAAACAACATGACCGCAGAACAGTACGCCATACAACAGGCTCAACCTGCTGAGCCTCTCGAAGAAATCAAGGCCAAATTTGACCGAGACGTACTAGCCACAATCATGCTTGCGGCTGGCTTCATAGACGGCAGGCAAGATGATCTACGGCAAGCATTCGAGGCTGGCTGGAATGCGCGCCTTGAAGGTGAGCGCAGCTGGCCTGTAGGAGTCAAAGAACAACGCTTCCAAGATTGGTTGAGGAGAAAAGCAATATGAGCATAGCACAAGACTGGCGTAAAGGCCAAATCGCCTACAATGTGCTAGCCTTAACTAGACCTGACCTTGCCGCAAAAATCAACAACACAAACCTCGACCCATTCCATCGTGACAACAGGCTTAACGCTTTTTGGAGTTGGCTCAGAAAAGAGACGCAATGACCCTTGTAGGACACGTAGTAGAAACAAAAACCTTCTCCTTCGCTGATGGAGTGTTCTCGTTCCACACAGCCTTTAATGGCAGTGGAACGGAGATCACTACAACCACATTTCGTTCTCGCATGACAGTATGGCCCAGCCTAACAGCGGCCAGGTCTGGCATCACATACAAACTGTTACTTGGCGCAACAGACGATGAGATCGAGCAGTGGCTCGACGAAAACAAAGACCACCAGGTCTTGAAAAGAACAGTTATCTAATGCTTCAATTCATAGCACGAGATGGAAGCAACAAAGTCTGGCAAGACTATCAAGGATGGCCCGTATTCCCTGAACAACCCTATCAAACCAACCTTCTCGAACAAGGAGAACGAATTGCACTTGACCAAGAAAAAGAAATCATGTACGGAAATCGCCTTGAAGATGGAAGAGATTGGATAGGGTAATGAGCAAATACATGACAATTGGTGCAAAATTTGATCAGGCTCTTGTCTGGTTTGCTAACGCCCACGAGCTACACCCATGGCATTGGCTCTGACATGCAGTTACACATCAGCACAACACGCTATGCCCGCATGGTTGCACATGCATGGGCAGCAATGGATGATGGGGGAGACCCAGAGAGCATCCTCCTTGCCGCCCTCAAAGGCGGCAATATGGACGTCATTTCAGGTAATCGAACAATAGGCTTCACCTACGTTCACCCAGACACAAAAGAAAGGATAGAGGTATGAGTTTCGGTCTAGATCCAGAACTGTTTGTCGTCAAGAAAGGCGCAAGCAAAGCAACGAGCATTCATTTGCTTCCCAACTTCAAGGGCCAGAAGTCTAAGGACAAGACTAACCCAATCTATGCCCACTCAAAGACTGACGGGTTTGCGTTTGAACTCACAAACGACCCGTCGTCGTGTCGTGACTACATCTTACCCGCCATGGCTACAGCTATCCAAGATTTCTTGAAGAAGTACCCAAAGTACACTCTGAAAGCAATGGCATCGATGGAACTGACTGCAAGATCTACTAAAGGCGAAACGCCTGAAGGCGTCTGCAACTACGGTTGCATCCCTGATCGCAGCGCCTTCACCCTTTTGGAGAAGACGCCGCCCACGGACACGTACCACAACCAATCACGCTACATTGGTGGTCACATTCACTTCGGATTCAGAGGGTTCCCTGAGTTCACCAACTACCCAAACCCTAGCAACCAATCAGCTGACAAATCAGTCACGCAGTCTGAAAGCTGGCGCGAAGCTGTAGCCGCAGCAGTCACATTGTGGTGGGACATTCACGTTGCAGTGCCTATGGTGGCCATGATAGGACACTCAAATGACTATGGTGAGGCGGAACGCCGCACCTACTATGGTCAAGCTGGCTCTCATAGGGTAAAGAGCTATGGTGTAGAGTATCGTGTGTTGTCTGGCGCACTCATGCTGTCTCCCTTCTTTCTTACTTGGGCCCTAGGCGCCATTCGTTGGGCTTGCAATAATCAAACAATACGCCAAATAGCTGGCGTCACGATCGGAGAAAGGGACTACACGCCACTCACAACCGTGGCCAACATCCACAACCTAGTAGGCGAATGGTTTAATGACAAACAGCTGGACTTGGATGGTGTGAGGAGCATCATTGACAACCATGACGTAGAAGGCGCGCGCGAATACGTAAACGAAAACCTAAACGTCGGGAACAAAGACAAAGGTGACAAGATCTATTTCGGCCATTTCGTTCGCACCATGATGGAAGCGGATAAAGCAGAAATCCCCTTGCCCACAAACATCAAGCAAGCCTGGCGCACAGGAAAGAAAATCGCAAACCATCGATACCCTGGTGTTGAAAAACTCATGAGACCTGAGTTCGAAATCTTCAAGAGCCAATTCCCCGCCATCAATTTGCGCGAACTTCCGCCTGCAGGTTGGAGATAACAATGATGTGGTATCTCATCCTGAACGATGAACAGTACACCATGCTACTGTTCGAAAATGAAATAGACTGTCATGCCAAATGTGCCGAACTCGGCACGATCTGGTCATACGGTTCCGCCAAACATCTTGCAGTCACGAACGGAGAAAACTAACATGGGACTTTTCGAAGACATACTTGCCATTCCTGGCAAGATCATCAAGATTCCACTAAGCATTGCTGAAGAGATTTTCGATGAACTCCTCGACGACGACGACGACGACGACTAACATGGATTATCTTGAAATTGAAACTGACGAAGGTACAGTAATCATTGACATGGACGACCCTCAACTCACGGAGCTATTAGATCTATATGATCCCATTGTAAAGAACGGACGTTAAGAAGTTATGTGTGGAATTGCAGGCTATAACGCCTCTCCTGAGTGGATTGCCACTCACTTCACTGAAGAAATACAGTTCAACATCTTAGAGCAATGTTGGCTGCACAACGAGCATCGTGGCGGCGATGCGGCTGGCTACTTTCGTGTCGATGCTACTGACCTGAAGCCCTACCAGCGCAAGGCCGCAGGCACTGCCTCAGCTCAGCTCAGAGAACATTGGGACGCTAAAGGCCCTCGAGCCATTGGTACGTCGCTTGTGTTTGGAGCTCACACTCGACAGTCCACGCTGGGTTCCGAAACGGATAACAGGAACAATCATCCTGTCGAATATCAAGACATCTTGGTCACTCACAACGGGACCATCGGGAACTATGCGAAGCTAGTGGACCTCATCCCTTTCAGCAAAAAAGGCACTGTAGGAACAGTAGACACGACAGCCATTGCTGTCGCCTTGGATGCTGTAACTGACCCGTGGGACATCAAACAGCTTCAAGAGAACCTGAGCCGCCTTGAATGCAGCATGGCTATTCATGCCATATGGAAGAGTACCCCTGGCTTGTCCTTGTTGGCCAAGTCTCGGCACTCTCCTCTCATAATGCGCATCCACCCTGAAGGGTTTGTGGCATATGCGAGCGTAGATGAAGCGAACTACGCAACCATTGAAGCAATGGGCTTAGATCCGAACGATGATGCGTGGGAATGTCGTGAAATGAACGACTACTCGTTCCTGCTCATTGAAGACGGTGTCCCTGTGCGTTGGGGCACGTATAGGGACACGGGCTGGCGCCCCCAGAATGCGCTGCTCAAGTACAACGTGCTTCGCCTCAAGGGAGGAATGAAAGGAGACAAGATCTCTGAGTCAGACAATGCAAAAAATTGGACAGCCAAGTCTGAAAACAGGTCTTTCGCAGCCGCCAGGAAGGCTCGCAAGACGAAACTGATCTACACCGCAAAATTGGGCTTTATGGGCCCAAGAGAAAAGATTCAAGCACCATTCTCCTCAACTGTCAAGCCTTGGGATAAGATCACTGAAGCTGACAGAGTGTACGAGAACGAAGATGCAAGCGTCTTGTACGCCAAGTTCGGTGACATAGAAATCGTTATAGATGCTGACAATTCCAAGCTTCTTGACGTTTACAACCACAACAGGTATGGCCAGACGGTAAGACATATCGAAGAGAAAAAGGAACCTGACGTCAAATATGCCACCCTTGACGAGTGGCTCAAAGACGCAACTCGTGGTACGGTCGGCAAGATCAAGGAACGCTTGGAACCACGCCTGACAAGGCGGATGCCTTCAAACCCTATAGCTGGGGTAAGAAAGGCTCAGAGCAACATCTTACCCCGCCTCAAGATCTCTACTCCCACGAAATTGACATTGATCAGCTCGAGTGGTTCGGAAGAGACTGACTGGGACGAACCTGCAATCATAGACATTGGACTTGAAGTAACGTGGGCAAACCTAGAAAACTACTCACGCTCCGTCTACGCCCCCATGGGGTTCCTAGCTGACATCAGCTGTGACATACATAGGCAAAAGTACTCAGAACACCAGGAGCCCGCAGAATGCGACGCAACAGTGCTAGCAAGTATCGCATTTGCATCTTGCCTAACTGACGTCACATTATGGTACAGCGTTGACCCTTCAATCGACGTGGTTGAGCGGTACGTTAGTGAAGAAACCAGGTGCACCAGACAAGACGATGACTGGTGTGAATACGAGCCCTACCTGCAACGTCAGGTCTGCATAGGTGCCAACTCGAGTGGTCAAGACGAGGTGGTTCAAGTCTTGCAGGGTGAGATGTGTATAAAGTGTGGTTCGAAGCTGTTCATACGCAGGCTTCCCCACTACATGGAAGACTGGACTGGAGACAAACGATATGTTAGTTGAAAACGGAATTGTCCGAGTTGGAGCTGAAATCGAAATCGCTCAGTTTACAAAGGGCAATACATATCAGGGAGTGGCGGCAGGACTAATCAACGCTGGCTACATGGAAGGAACTACCGCGAACTGGGAACAGTGGCATCAGTACAAGTGTTCTTGCGGCCTAGGATGCAAGCGCATCAAGTCTGGTGTAGTGCTAGATCCTCCTATCGTGTCCATGCAATACGATGCGTCACTCCCTGAGCTCGGAGCAGAATTCATCATATCTCCCACCCTTCTGATTGACGGGATGGATGAGATGCGTGAAATCTGGGACATCATCACCGAAAATGCTGTGTGGGGTAGACCCGAAGC
>SDBT01019658.1_pt1 | contig 10579 bp, 9 predicted proteins | sample 2277101 | NCBI WGS metagenome assembly SDBT01 (sample SAMN10404973, study PRJNA504765) | marine sediment metagenome | isolation source: marine sediment core GS10_PC15, 103 cmbsf | place: Arctic Ocean: Southern Knipovich Ridge | collected 2010
ATTTAGACCAATATTTGCAGCTTCATTTAAATAAAACAAAGTTTAAAAATAAAAAATGATTCAAATTATAGAATATTCAATTAACAAGTTCATCTAAATTAAAATATTTATTCTTAGGAATAATAAAATGTCAAATGATGAAAATAACTCTTGTAGCTATAAAAACTGTAATAATACAATAAATAAACCATATCACATTAAATTTTGTGTTTTTCATGCACCAAAAAAATATAAAGGAATTCCTATAGAGGATTTTAACAAATTGATTGAGGATAAAAGAGAGAAAAATGATCTTAATTTTGAAGGTTATGTTTTCCCTGAAAAAATTGTAATAAAAGGTTCATTTGGACCCACTTCATTTAAAAATGCAAAATTTGATGTTGTATCTTTTGTAGATGTGAATTTTAGGGATTTTGTAAACTTTGAGAATGTAGATTTTAAAAAGGGGACACATTTTATTAGAACACAATTTAAAAATAGTGTAAATTTTTCATATTCAACATTTTTTAAACAAGTTACATATGAAAATGTAGAATTTACCTTAGATGCAAATTTTAGTCATTGTAAATTTTTAAACGGTGTAGAATTTGTCAAATGTAGATTTGATCAAAGAGGAAATTTCAAAAACACTAAAATAATTAAAGGAAGATTTCGTAATTCAAAAATTTATATTGCAGACTTTACCAATGCTGAATTTTTAGGGATTTTTGAATTTGAATACAATGATTATATTTATGATGCAATATTCCTTTTTGCTAAATTCAAAGATGATGTTTACTTTGTTGAGGATCATTTTGAATATTCAAATTTTTCTGAAATTTTGTTTTCAGGAAATGTAAATTTTATGAGATGCATTTTTGTGGAAAATTCTTTTTTTGAAAAAAACAAATTTGAAAAATCTGTGGCGTTTAGGAATTTAGATTTTAAAAAAAGCATAAATTTTTTTGAATCTGTTTTCAAAGAAATTGTTATGATTGACCATTGTGATTTTTCAGCTGTTGATTTTAATGCATGTCAATTTAACGATCATGTCTCATTTATAAATGTTAAGTTTAGAGGTATAGCTGTTTTGACAAGTACAAATTATTATAGTAGAGCAGATTTTGTAAATGTAAATTTTATGGATGATTTTCATTTTCACGGTGCAGGCATATATGGTGATGTAGTTTTTAAAGATGTCATCTTTAATAAGAAAGTTTATTTTATTGAAAATTGTATAAATGCTTCTCTGACAATAAAAAATTTAAAAATTGCCCCCGAAGTTAGTTTCCATTTTTTAAGGCCATCATTTTTAGAAAATAAAGAAAAAAATCCAAATATTTTATTTGAGAATATTCATTTTAATCCCTTCAATACTAATTTTGAATCATTTCCATCACCTGATAAAAATAAAATATCGTATGCTGTATTTTTTAGAGATTGTAAGTTAAAAGATGTATATTTTACAAAGAACAATATGTCATATTTTTCTTTCTATAAAAGTAATTTTGACCAGGCAAGGTTTATATCTAGTAATTGGAGGACAGAAAAAGATTCAATTTTTTCAGTAATTCCATATAAAAGAAAAAATATATTATTTGAAGATTTTCTTTTTATAAATATACCGGCAAATTTGAAAGAAAAGTCAAGCTATTTTAAAAAATTTCACATAGAGGATATAAATCTTAATGAAATTGCAGGTCTTTATCGTAGAATGAAAACTGCTTATGATCTGAGTAAAGACTATAAGGAAGCTGGATGGTTTTATTTTAATGAATTTGAGATTAAACGTAAAGAATCAAAATTCAGCTTATTTTATTATTTATATAAAATAATTTCCGGTTATGGAGAAAAACCAGCATGGAGTTTAATCTGGTTTTTGTTTTTTTTAATTAGCTTTTCAATTATCCATTTATTAAGTGGGATTAACACTGCAAAGGGCATAATTAATTATGATATATCATTAAAATTTGAATCAATAAAAAATATATTTTCGTTGGATTTTTGGGGAGATTGGTTTAATTCACTTGTATTTACATTTTATAGATTGATTCCTGTGAATTTTATGCCTGCGCCAAAATATACTCTTACTCCAATTGGTTTAGATGGTCAGCTGTGGTCTATCCTAAATACATTAATTTTAATTCTAATGATTACATTTATGGGAATTGGCTTAAAGCGACAGTTCAGGAGATTTTAAAGACTTTGAATGACTGATAAAATGACAATTGTCAGCAAAGGAAAACCAAATCACATAAATCTTATAGCTGGAAGTTCTGGCTTATATTCTTCCAAATGAAACTGAATTCGGGCAAGTGATAAAAAAAAATTCATTATAAAGAACTAAAATATGGAAGCATTTGCAGGTTTAGCAGTGTTACTCTGGTTATTCTTAATCATAGTAGCTGTACTGAGTTTATTTATTCCTTTTTGGATATATAGAATAAGGAATGAAATAATAGAACAGACAATCATTCAAAGAGCAACATTAAAATTAATAATACAATTATCTAAAGGGGAAAATGAAACTGAAAAGCAGGAAGAGAAAAAGCCAGGTATAGAATATTGTTATAATTGCAAAGAATATAATCAGTCTTCCGGGAAATGTAAGAAAACTGGATTTAATATTGATAAGCTAAAAACACAAGATCCGAATTCTAAAAATCCATGTGAATATAAATATTTTAATCCAAAATCTGAAAAGAAATCTATTCCTTAAAGTGAATTGAAGCTAAAAACGACGATCTTAATAAATTGGATGTTTAGAGTCCATATATTGTGCGAACGTCGCTTAGAGCATCATACAAGGCCTTCTGAAGGGAAGACAAAGAGGATTTCAGAGTTACCTGTTACCACAGTTTAACCTTGTTTGTTGGAGATCTCAAAACATTAAAATTTGACAAAAAATTAGCTGAATCAAAAATGGAAAAGCATGTTTTTATGAACACACAATCCACATTAAGTGCAAATACTCTTTTCCATTTCACGGGTTCTAAAGAAAATTTAATCAGTATTTTAAAGAATGAATTTCATCCCAAATATAGTTTTGATGATACCATATCTCATACTCATAACAAAGAACATCCACCTTATGCAATTCCTATGGTTTGTTTTTGTGATATTCAATTATCTCAAATTAGAAATCATACAAAAATATATGGGGAATATGCTCTTGGGCTTTCAAAAGATTGGGGTAAGAGAAAAAAAATTAATCCTGTTTTGTACTCATATCCACGTTCTAACTTATCGGGTACATTATTCAAATTGATTCCCAATAGCAAAGATTTTATAAAAAGTAGTGAAAATCCAAAACATATTACACCGGCCGACTTTTTTATATATTTGAGCCTATTTGTTAAACATTATGAGGGTAAAATGTTTAGAAACGATTCATACGAAGAAGAAATAATAAGATTTTATGATGAGAGAGAGTGGAGATATATCCCTCGAATTGAAATACTGAAAAAATATAATCTACCGATAGCTTTGTCATGGGAGAAGTCTTTACAAGTAGATATGGCTGAAGGCCAAAATAGATTAGTTCAACATTGCAAATTGAAATTTGAACCTAAAGATATCAGATATATAATTGTTGAAAAAGATGATGAAATTTTAGACTTGATGAATCAAGTTGATGCTATTAAAGGTGAGAAATATTCCTATCAAGATGTAAGAAAGCTTCACAGTAGAATAATTAGTATTGAGCAAATTTTAGAAGATTTTTAGTGATAAATTATTTATGTCTTTTAAAAGTTCCTTTAAAATTAGTTGTGAAACAAAAAATTGCTAATTATAACGCTTTAGAGGTGAGTCATGTCAAAGATATTTAATTTAATTATTATTTCCCTATTTTTTTCTTTTTTAATTGGTTCATGTTCAAAAGAAATTGACAAGTCAAGGTTGCAGGAGCGGAGTGGACTTGCTTTTGAAGTAAATAGTGAAAATCCTTATAGCGGTAAAATTGTTAGTTTTTATAATAACGGGCAAAAGCGGGAAGAAATGATATATAAAGATGGTAAACTAAATGATTTTTGTCTAAAATGGCACGAAAACGGTTATAAAGAGTTTGAAGGAAACTATATAGAAGGAAATAAGAATGGTTTGTGGATTACTTGGCACAATAATGGTCAAAAGAAAAACGAAGTTAACTATTTAAATGATAAAATGGATGGCAAATGGATCTCTTGGGGAGAAAATGGTGAAAAAAATGAAGAAGGTAATTATAAAATGGGTAAAAAGGAAGGATTGTGGGCAATCTCAGAATTTGAAATAACTTACAAGAATGGGAAAAAAAATGGAACTTTTATACAATGGCTAGACAGTGATCGTAAAATCATGGAGGGAAAATACAAAGATGGAAAAGAGGATGGTTTGTGGATTTTCTGGTCAGAAGAGGGAAATAAGGAGAAAGAAGTGTGGTTTAAGAATGGCATTGACCAAAGTTTAAAGAAAGATGTTGTGTGCGGGATGTTTGTCAATACCAGCAAATCGAAAATCAAAGCTGATTATAAAGAAAAAACCTACTATTTCTGTTCCGAAGGTTGTAAAGAAAAGTTTGAGAGTGATCCAGCCATATATGTGATGGAGCTTGGGAAAAAGAAATAAAAAAAGTAAATTCCGGAATATTTACTTAAATAAATATAAAATAATAATTTGGAGTTTAGAAAAATGGAAAATCCAAACGAAGTTATTATAACAAAAATCGATATTAAGTTTTGGAGTTTAGTTGATTTTTTTGCAAAAGCTTTAATGGCTTTAACATTAGTAGTTTTAGTGATTTGGGGAAGTTTTGCAGGAATCATATTTATCATCTGGTCAAAATTTAATTGGTGATAAATTGGAATTATATAAAAAAATAGGCACATTGTTTATTCCATTTTTAGGTTAAGTTTGATTTCTGCTATCTGCAATAACCGGGAATCTAATTATCCGTCACTCTGCCTTATCGCTTCAGCAATCTCAGTAAGATGTTCGTGAATATCTTTATCCCCTAATCCAATTGGTATGTCTGAAACTTTGCCGTCCATTCTTTCAAGAATCTCTTTTAGATGGCTGTAGCTGCCATTAATAGCACATACTAACCAGGTTTCTACTAAAGCCTCTTTATATGTTTTTCCCGGATCTCCATATTTATAATTCTCAGCTAATTTTTTTATTAGCATATCCCGAAAAGTGTTACCCTTATTAGGTGCTCCATTCTGGTTAATATTCTCAGGGTGCTGCAGAAATCCACCTACTCCCCTTGGGTTGTTATTTTTTTTCCCCATGATTTTTACCTATAGTTGTTATTCAAGTTAAATATGCCTGTCTTGCCCTTGATCTTGCTTCTATCGGTTTTTTATTTAATCTACAAAAACACAATCCCATCATTTTTGTTCTTAGACTTGCTGTATTTAGCTTTTTTACTTATTTAAAATATTTTTGTTCAACCGACAAAGTAATGGTAAATTTACCAGTTGGTAAGAATTTTAATTCAAAGGATAAAATAAGAGGTATGGTTCCCACATCTACATTTCCGTCTCTACTACTTGTTTATTTCATTTTACTCCTGCAGTAAGTGGGTGTTTTCAGTTCCAAATTCGGGACTTTATCAATTAGGATAGGTAAATGGTCACCTTGCTTTTTTTCTTGGCCAAATCTACTCGTGATACGTGGGTTTTTGTGAATAACCGGGTAATGGGAGCCGTTAATAGAGTTTCCTTGACTTACTCTCATTAATTGTTTAAATTATTTTAAATACTCATACGCTTATGCTATTCGACTTTCTGATTTCTGGGACAGAGACTTGTAAATTTTAGTGAAAAATCACATGTAGTTTGGTCGGAAATGCCACATACTATATTGATACTGTTATTCAAACCAATCCCAATTAATCTGTTTTTGAGAATTGATATGGGGGATATCAGTTATTATTCAACACAAAGATCTTCAAATCCGGCAGCCGGTTATCGACAAAATATTAGGCTAAATGATAGGATAAATATGTTAGGTATAATAGAAAAACAAATTAATTTTTGGTTTTTAATAATAACTAGTTTTTTACTTTCATTTTCTTGTTCAAAAAAGCATAAGGAAATAGAATATGATACAAAACAAATGGATGTCCAGTATGATGAGTCTGTTCCGTATTTTAAAGCTAATGCTGTTTTCAATCCCTATTTATTACATCATAGAAGATTAAAATGCTTTTCTTCGATCAACTCAAATTTCACATTTGGTTCATCATCTAAGAAATTAATTAAAATTAAATCCAATTCAGCATTAAGTGGAAAAAAATATATAGGAAATATATTTCTGCATTTAAAAGGTGGTGAATATACTCCCTTACCAACACCTTCTGCAAATTTCAGAATAATCTCTTATTCATCAAAACCAGAAACTAAAATAGAGCTTTTTAAAGATGAAAATGATAATTTGTTTATCTTTTCAAAAGAAACTGTAAATTTGGAGTTTAAATATGATATTATTGCTGATATTAATTATTTTGACAACTTATTTCCCAGGGATTTAACACTTGATGATATTCCTCGAGAAAAACGAATTGTGGTTCCCAATAATGTAAGGAATACTGCCCAAACTATAGTACAACAATTAAAACTTGATAAAGAAAATAATATATCAAAGATAGTTAATACCTTAATATCATATTTTTCAGCATTTGAAAACAAAAAGATTCCCCAAAATGAGAAGAATGAAAACATCTATTTGGCGATAGCACTTTCAAAAAGTGGGGTATGTAGGCATAGGGCATATGCTTTTTTTATTACAGCAAACAGTATAGGAATTCCAACTAGATATGTTGAAAACGAAGTACATGCTTTTGTTGAGGTTTTTGTACCAACTGTTGGATGGCATGTAATAGATCTAGGTGGGGGAGATGCCGATATTGAATGGGATAACATAGATAATTTAGAAAAAGATGAATCACTTGAACAAAATACAAAAACAAAATTATTTCGATTAGTTGAAGGAATACCATTTTCAAAGGAAGATTTCAACATAGTTTTCAATGCTCATTTTATAGATGAATTTCTTTTTGAATTTGAAATAGATTCTGGAGGGAAAATACTAAATAGGCATAAAAGTAGATATGATAAACATTTAGATGACATTTTAGAGACATGGCGTTATAAAAATGGTCATGGACATTTATCGTTTCTTGTGAGTAAGTATCCATTTTGCATAACCTATCTAAACAAAGAATCTTATTTAATTCTTTCATCAACTACAGTGTTACCTAAAAATCCAAATCTTTTATTCAATATTAATAATTATAGTATAACATCTGATTCATGTCCTCAGCCACTTTTCACATTGACATCTAAGTCTGAATTATTTGAAATAGATAGATACTTTAGAGAAGCAATTCCCACACCAATGCCTATAAAAATAAATATTTGGGTTGACGAATATTCAATCCGCGCTCGCCTTATTTCAACTGTAATGGATGCTGGACTTAATCATGCTTTAATCTCATTTCTCAGCAGAGCTAATAGGAGTTGGTACACTCCAGTTGTTTATGAGGCAGAATTTGATATATTATTAGAGCCTCTGGCGAGAAGATTTAGAATAAAATTTACTAAATTTAGACCTAAATATTCTGACACTAAAATTTCAAATGTAATTCCTTTCAAAAATCCCAAAGAATATAGTATTTTCATAGAAAAACCATATTGATTATTTAATTAATGTAGGTATAATATATTTGATCATCTTTTTTTGGCTGTTAGGCCGAAACGGAATTCCAAGAGGATCTGATAAAATGCCTGGACAAAAATGATAGACATGAGTCTCAGTTCTATGATTGAAAACTTGGTTTTGCAGTGAAAAAAAGTAGTGTTCGATGCGATAAAGCCGGCAAAAAACGACGATCTTAATAAACTGAGTGTAATGATCACATGTTGTGCGAACGTCGCTTAGAACATCATAACAAGGCCTTCTGAAGGGAAGACAAAGAGGATTTTAGAGCTACCAGTTACTATAGTCTAATCTTGTCTGTTGGAGATCTCAAAACATGAAAATCGGTCAAATTATAGTTTGCTTTTATTCTACTACTCACGACGATGTTTGTTTATAACAGGTTTCTGGTTGACTTTTAGTTTCTGAAAATCATTTAATAAGCTTAGAATATTCTTATATTTTTAGAAAATGAAAGCAGTTATTCTTTTATAGCTAATCAAAGAATTATATTTTAATTCTGAAAATTTAGGTTTATTTGATTAGAAATTTTATTGCGTTTTTTATTCCCAGTTTGAGTGTCATCTAAATTTATTTTAATTTTTTTATACAATTTATCAAATACATCCAGTTCATATTTTAATCCACCGTAGTGACTAATTTGGATATTATATAAATTTGGTCTACTTTTTTTATAGTTTTTAAAAATAAATTTTTTTATTTTTTTAGATAACTTCATGTCATATTTTTGCATATATTCATAAGTCTTTAAAATACATAATTCTGGGTATGGATTTGGTTCATAGGTTATATCTAAAGTTTTGTTGGAGATTGCTTTAACAAAATCTTTATGAAATGTAAAGACTTTATTTTTAATGGAATATACTATTGCTGTTATATTAAAAAATGATGTTGATGGTAAGAATTTATTTAATTCAAAACCTAAGAGTGAGGAATTTTTTATCCCCCATGTATCATTTATTGTCCAGATGTCATAAAAATTATTACCTATTTTTAGATTTAAACCATTAAATCTGGTCTTTTTGATTAGATATTTGCTATATTTTTCTTCAATTTCTTTGATATCATTTTTTAATACAATATCAACATCACGGTGTTTTATTTTATTACCATTGTTTAAAAAATAATCTCGGCTTATGCCACCAAAAATGAGTGCATCACTATATTTTAAAATCGAATTTATGAATAACTTTTCTATATCAGAAGAAAACACATTTTCAAATAAATAAGAATAAAATGCATTTTCCTTTTGATAAATATCCTTGTCAATTAATTTATGCAATTTTAATTCCTGATAATTTTTGATAAAAATTTAATGCAAAAAAATCAGTCATACCAGAAATGTAATCTACTATCATTCTTAATTTATAATAAGTATCAATTTCTCTTAGGTCACTTTTACCAGTTTCTAATTCAATTGCTGACTTTAGGCTTGTACCAATTAAGTTAAATAATTTTTTAGCACTCTCCCAACAATATTCATCATCATCACAATGGATAAAACTTTCAACAAAATAACCCAGGAGTCCTCTAAGAACGCTTTGGCCAGTTATCTCTAAAGAATGAATTTCCCTATTGTTTAGGATGTTTTCATCACAAAATACCTTTAAGGTATCTGCAAGACCTTTGTTTTTGTCATATAATAATTGACTTCTATATGAACCACCTTCAATTTCTGAAATGTTCTCTGAAAATCTTGTACATGCAATATTAACCAATTTTTGTATCAAAAATATTCTTAGATTAACTATCTTGGTTCTTTCAACATTAATAGCTTTATTTTCAATTATAACTACTTTTTCCTTAAAATGCTTCAATGATTGTTTTACTAAATCATTTCCCTCTTTTACAAAAAAATTAATAATATAATTAAAATCGTAGTACTCTTTGTTGAAACCATCTTCTAAATCCATAGTTAAATAACATATATTATCGGCAGCTTCCATTAGAAAGGAGAGAGGATTTCTAATCCCATCTAACTCAACTTCCCTTTTCAATTTTAAAAATCTATCTTTTTCAGATTGAAATACCCCTAACTTGCCTTTATAATCTTTACTATCCGAAACAACCTCATTTGATAAGTTCGGATATTTTAAATAAGATGATAGTACGGCAGCCGTTAAATTAAGACCAAATTCATCGTTTAAAACCTGCAACTTTGTTAATATTCTAAAACCTTGGGCATTTCCATTAAAATTTTCAAAATCTTTTGCTTCATCTGTTTTTAAATTTAATTTGTTTTCTTTAAAATATTCTTGAAAATAATTTGCAATTACTTTTTCACCAAAGTGCCCAAATGGAGGATTGCCAATATCATGGCATAATCCAATACATGAAAGAATTACAGGTATTTTTCTTACTAAATCTTCTCTTTGAAAACCAGTTTTTTCTACAAATTCATGATTCAAACATAAATTCATTCCGATTGAGCTAGCGACCGATTGAACTTCTAAAGAATGAGTTAGTCTTGTATGAATATTATCATCAGTTATTAAAGGAAACACTTGTGTTTTATCATGCATTCTTCTAATGGCTGGAGAAAAAACAATTCTACCAAAGTCACTTTCAAACTCATTTCTTCTATCGCTGTTTGTGATGTTACGAGTAGAATCTCTAAATCGCGTTTCGGATAGAATTTTTGACCAATTCATAGTATAAATTTAATATTTTTGTGGAAATCCACAAGAAGATAATAAAATATTGTGTGATTTTCCAATGTTTTTTTTACACTTTCAACGCGCGCAATGATTTAAACACCTCTGAAATCTTAATATGATGTTTCTTTGGTTCTTTCAATAATTTCGGAGGATCATTTCACTAACATTCGGACATCTTCTCACTGACCAAATTTAGCAAATTTAATTTAACTAAAAATGTCCTCCCAAAAAGAAATCTTGAAAGC
>SDBT01019659.1_pt1 | contig 10579 bp, 12 predicted proteins | sample 2277101 | NCBI WGS metagenome assembly SDBT01 (sample SAMN10404973, study PRJNA504765) | marine sediment metagenome | isolation source: marine sediment core GS10_PC15, 103 cmbsf | place: Arctic Ocean: Southern Knipovich Ridge | collected 2010
GACAAGGACTTGTACACCATCCCAGGCAACGTCGTCCGCATCAATCATGACTGGACACCCAACAAGAAACCCGTCATCTACCGGCCGCGGAAGATCACTGTCCGCGAGGCGGATCACTTCTGGATGACCCAGGTGATCACGGGTGATACCGTGGACGGCTACAAGGGTGCTCCAGGGGCTGGGCCTAAGCGTGCGGAGAAGGCTCTGAACCCCAAGTTGATGGTGACCACTCGCACGATGTGGGACGCTGTGCTGCACGTCTACGCGGACCAGTTCGACCACAAGCGTTGGGGTAAGGAGTTCACTCAGCCCCGTGCCTACGACGAAGCGTTGATGAACGCCCGCTGTGCCCGCATCCTAAGGAACGGGGACTATGATCACAAGACAGGAGAGGTAAAGCTATGGACACCGTAGTGCATTACACCCCAACTAAAGCCGAAACCAAAGCTGCCGAGGGGCGCCCCGAGTGGCTGAAGGAAGCTGCTGCCAAGCTTGACGCGGACGACGGTCGTTGGCACGACGCCGGTGACGACGACAACAGCCCGTGCAGCAAATGTGGCCGGCCGGTCTTCTTTGGATCGATCTGCGCCATGTGTGCTCACCCGGCCGACGCCCCGTCCAAGGTGTTCAACGACGAACCTATAGGCGTTGGCGCCACCACGAGAGACTTTGAGTACTTCGTGCTACGCTCCATCCTTGACGATGCCTTCAAGTTCGCCTCAGAAGGTAAGGGACATGAGCGACACGGTGGACCCGGCATCAAGTGGGAGGACCAGAGACACGCTGAGATTTCCAAGGAAGTCGGCACCGGCTTCGCCATCGGTCAGGCTGTGAAGAAATGCTACGAGAGCAGGAGGCTCAACGACGACGCTGCGAAGCGCGAACTGTTGGGCGCAATCACGTACCTCGCAAGCGCGGTGTACGCTATCGACAAGGGGTGGCGCAAGTGAATAAAGACTTTTTCGGAGACGAACTACATGTGGGACAACGTGTCCTGCACGTTACCCGGCGTGGGAGCACCACGTTTATGGAGGTTAAGATGGTGGGAAGGATTGACGAAGCAGGAGACGTGTGGGTCCAAGCACCACCCAACTCGTGGAGCCCAAACACGCTGCCAAGGTTGGCTAGACTCGTGTATCCTGAGCGGCTTGTGATACACCCGGAGGACCGGCGATGATAGGACCAGAGACAGACGTAGCTGAGTGGATGCACGCGTGGAAGTACCGTGCGCCGGGTGAAAGCTTCACGGAGTACGCCACGCGCGTGTCTTCGGCGCTACAGGACAGCCCGGAGCACTTCAGACAGACCAGGGAAATCCTGCAAGATCAGCGGTTTCTCCCAGGCGGGCGCATCCAGTCGGCCATAGGCTCACCCCGTCAGTCCACCCCGTACAACTGCTTCGTCATGGAGACAATCGATGACAACATCAAGTCCATCCTCTCCGTCTTCGGAGACTCCGTCGAAACCATGCGCCGAGGGGGCGGTGTCGGTTACGATTTCTCGCGACTGCGTCCTCATGGAGACCGTATTAAATCTCTCGATAGCATTTCCAGCGGACCAGTGTCCTTCATGGGAATATACGATGCGGGCTGTAAGACTGTATCTAGCGCGGGACACAGACGCGGCGCTCAGATGGCCGTCCTCCGTGTCGACCACCCCGACATCGAAAGGTTCATCCATGCCAAGCAAAACAAGTACAACCTCACAGCGTTCAACACAAGCATCGCGGTTTCCGATGAATTCATGCGAGCCGTCGAGGGTGGAACCGAATTCACGCTCACGTTTGGCGGTAGAGACCGGGGCACTGTTGACGCAGTCTCACTCTGGGAAAGCATCATGCGCTCCACGTGGGACTGGGCCGAGCCCGGAGTCCTCTTCATCGACACGATTAATCGGCAAAACAACCTCTGGTATTGCGAGCAGATCGCTGCTACCAATCCTTGCGGGGAACAGCCGTTGCCGCCTAATGGTGCTTGCCTACTCGGCTCTTTCAATCTTGCAAAGTACGTCGGGGCATACTCTTCGGGCAAGCGTTACTTCGATTGGTCGACTTTTGAAACTGACATTCCTCCTATTGTCCGTTCGATGGACAATGTCGTTGACCGCGCTAGGTACCCTCTTATGGCACAGGAAACAGAGGCGCTTAGCAAACGTCGCATGGGCCTTGGCGTCACTGGACTCGCGACTGCGGGGGAAGCTTTGGGCAAATCCTATGGTAGCAGCGAGTTCCTCGAGTTTACCGCCCGCGTCCTATGCAAACTCAGGGACACCGCGTACACCACGTCGGTGACGCTGGCGTCGGAGAAGGGACAATTCCCCTTGTTCGATGACAGGTACATGGAAGGTGAATTCATCAAGGGCTTACCGAAAGACATTTGGAATGGGATCGCAGATTATGGGATCAGAAACAGCCATCTTACATCTATTGCCCCTACTGGCACTATTAGTATTACTGCCGACAACATTAGTTCTGGTATTGAACCTGTGTTTTCGCAGCAGTACGACCGTACCATACAGGTCGAGGGGGGAGAGCGCATTGTCTCCGTGGAGGATTATGGGAAGCGCGTCTTTGGCGTGGACCCAAAAACAGCGACAGACTGCACTGCGGACGACCACGTCGGGGTACTTCTAACTGCTCAGAAGTACGTCGACAGCGCGTGCTCGAAGACCTGCAACGTCAGCCCTGACATGCTATGGGCTGACTTCAAGGACATCTACATGCGCGCCTGGAAGGGCGGGGCCAAGGGGTGCACGACCTTCAACCCAAGTGGGAAGAGGTTCGGCATCCTACAGGCACCGGACGAGGAGCCCGCGGCGCCGGAACCGCTGGCGTGCTACGTTGACCCAGAGAGTGGGGAGAGGAGTTGTGAATAGCTAAGCGTTGGTCAGTATGATGGTACGGCTCGCGAGGCTCCCATCGAACGTCGTGTACGCAACTATTCAATCAAGGGGATCATGGGCTTACGCCTGTGGTCCCTTTTTTTTTCTGTTTTTTCTACCCCAAAGTGTCACATGAGAAGCACAACCGTTTTCCGAGGAGGAGAATATGTCTGATCCTGAGAAGACCCCAAAGGTCCCACGCTACTCGTACGACCTGATCGACCAACTGGACGCCGACATCATCGCCCCGACCCTCCCTGAGACACTTGGGTCCTGGCGTAAGATGGACGAGTCTGAGCTACGCGCCGCGGCCTTCATGGCTGGCCAGCGTTCCCTTGTCGATCTACTGGTTTCGTGGCGTACCGAGGTTGAGCAGGAGGTCAAAGATGCACTCAGTTCGGACAGTATGGCCGATGGGTCCGATGATCAAGAAGAGTTCCCCTTTGGGAAAGTGCTGGGTCCGGATGGCAAGGAACATCAGACTGTGGCATCCACATACGTGGCCGCGCGTCTCGTTCCAGAGATGCCTAGTGATCGAGACGAACCGGAAGAATAAGGCAGTCGGTTACATCTGGTTCTCCGCGCTGTCAGTCCATATCATGGAGCTACACGCGTGCTGCCGCCCAGGTCTCGAAGGTCAGTGGATGACACGAGACACAGTGAAGGCCGCATACCGGGCGATTGATGACGCGGGCGCAACCCACGTAGTTGCTCGTCACGAGAGCCCGATACACAAAGCTACACTTGAGAAACTTGGGTTTGTCCAAGGTGACAGCCTTAGCGTTCTCGACATCAAGGAATTGGAACATGGCAACACAATTGGGAGCCATCTTTGGCGCACCAAAAGTACCGAAGCCCGTTGCGGAGGACGACAAGGGCCAGATTGATCCCAACCGTGAGTTCGAACTTGCTGCCGCAGCCAAGGCCAAGCGTTCAATATTCTCTCGACGTGGTCGATCTTTCCTGAGGAGTTCGGGCGGACAAACGCGCAGCGGGGTCTCCTTCGGGGGATCAGGCGCAGCACCAGCACCCAGACGAGGGACTTCATAATGGCACACAGACCCGAGGGAAGCCCCTCACTAGCCAACAAAGCAGCCGGCCGTAGATCGCGCGTGGCTGTCTTCGGTGGCGCAAAGAACAAACGCATAGGAGGTCGCAGCAGCCCCGGTAAGGCCTTCAACAGGCGTGAGACAGGAGCCCCTACTGGCAGTGTCTTCAAGGGTAGCGGGCTTTTCGCCATCTTGCGTGGCAAATCAGGCGGACTGACCAAGGAACAATTGAAGCTCACGTCGAGTAGCCCAACTGGCGTCAACGTAGGTCCGCAAGAGGGCGGGACTTTGAGTGGAACTTCGTTCTTATCTAATATACTCGGTCAAATTCAATAGATGATGGGAGGACACCATGGGCGCGAAGGCACGTTACGAGGCTCTGACCCCAGACCGTAACCAGTTCCTTCAACGCGCCCGCCACAACGCCATGCTGACCATCCCGTCACTCATGCCTTTGGAGGGGCACAGTGGCACGGCACATTTGGTTGAGCCCTACCAATCTCTCGGTTCCAATGGCGTCGTGTCCATGTCCTCACGGATCACCATGGCGCTTATCCCCGCCGGCCGGCCGCATCTGCGGCTTGAGTTGCCGGTGGTACAGCTTATGCAACTCCCGGACGGCGTTCCCCCGGAGTTGAACAAGGACTTGGCCAAGGGTGAGAAGCTTATTCAGGCCGCTGTTGAGCGCGCTAACTGGCGTACTGACACACTTGCGATCATCCAACAGCTTATGGTCGCCGGCTCCTGCACCGAGGAGACCCTGGAGGACGACACGCTGCGTATCCACCGCCTGGACAACTTCGTTTGGCGCCGGGATCACCGCGGCAAGATCATAGAAGCGATCCTGAGAGAACTTTGGGACGACGACGCCCTCCCCGAGGGTGTCACGAAGTCGAGACAAAGCGTCGAGTCGGGGACCTCTCTCGCGTCCAAGAAAATCACGGACACCGAAGTCTACACCTTGATCCGCTTGAAGCGTGGGGAGACTGACGGTGAGTTCTACGAGGTCTCCCGTGAGACCGACGCCGGCATCTCGGTTGGCGATATTGAGCAGTTCAAACCGGACGAGTTACGCTACCGGTTCCTGAGATGGAGTGCCACGCCGGGTGAGGACTACGGTCGAGCCAAGGTCGAAGAGTTGATCGGAGACCTACGGTCGCTGGACAGTCTCTCGAAGCAAGCCCTGGAGCAGGGCGCCATGGCCGCGAAGAACTTCGTCATGGTGCGCCCAGGCGCTACCTCCAATGGACTGAAGAACAGAATTTCACGGATGAACAACGGCGACGTTCTCCTGGGCAACCCCGATGATGTCGACCTCAAGACGTTCGCGTCCAGCACAGGGTACCAGATCACAGCAGATCAGATCGTCAAATTGGAAGAGCGTATTTCAAGAGCATTCCTCTTGCTATCCACGCAGCAGCGTAACGCAGAGCGCGTGACGGCAACGGAAATCGAGCGGGACATTCAAGAACTCGAGTCCACCTTAGGTGGCGTGTTCTCAGGACTCTCGCTCGACATGCTTGAAAAGCGCACGGCGCTGCTGATCGAAGACATGAAGCTCCGCGAGGAGTTTCCGCCCCTGGAGAAAGACGATCTTCAAGTCACCATCCTGACGGGACTCGAGGCTTTGAGCCGCGAGCGTGACGTCGGGCGTGGCGTACAGTTGGCCCAGATTGTCAATCAGTTTGGCGATGAGGGCATCAAGAGGCTCAAGCTTGACGTGATCCTTGAGAAGATCGCGACGGGCATTGGGTTCCCTGACGCCATCAAGGACGAGAAAGATGTCCTGGCAGCAGACAAAGCACGGCAACAGCAGGCTCTCCTTGAGAAAGCTGCTGGTCCGGCCACTGGTCAAGCGGTCAAGGGAGCCGTCGAACAAGAGAGTGCAGGAGGAGAAGCCCAATAATGGCTCAGACACCCGCGTTTGCCAAGAGTGCAGACTACGCTGATTGGCACAGCAAAGACACCATCGTCACGGCAGACAACATCGCTGCGGCGAAGCTACGGTACGCGGCCGGTGAGGCCAAGTTGGCCGGCTCCGCTACACCAGAGCAACTAGCTCTGATCGACGCTGTTGACGCTGACATGCAGCGTATCAACGCGCAACGTAAGTAACCTTCGAGGAGGAAGGAAAGACATGGCAAACGTCCCTACCCCAAACCCCGGTGACATAGCTCCGGTTGTGACTCCTGTTGACACCGACGCTGTACGCATCACGGCCACTCTCGCCGAAGCAAAGGCGATCATAGCCGCCGCGGAGACCACGGCAACCGCGGAGAAGCTTGGGATCGACCAAGCGTCCTACGACAAGTACGTCAACAAGGACGGCGAGATGGACTGGGCTTCGTATGGCAAAGAGGTTGCCTTCAAGGCCACCCAAGCCAAGACCGCGGAACCGGTCGCACCAGTTGTGGCTCCTGTCACGCCCGACGCCGAGGCTGCCGCCGCTGCTGCTGCCGCTGCGACCGCGGCGAACGCGCAAGACGTCGTAGAGAAGGCTGGCTTGAACTGGGATGAAGTCACCAAGTCAGTCGTGGAGACGGGCGCGCTGTCCGCTGAAGACAAAGCCAAGCTTATGGCGCTCAACATCCCCGAGGTCGTCATTGACGATTACGTAGGGGCTGTCCAGCGTGAAGCCGGCGCCCACATTGATGTTGTCCTCGCAGGCTTCGGCGGCGAAGAGAACTTCAACAAGGTGTTCGAAGCTGTCCAGGCAAACGCGACAGACGCACAGCGTGATCAGATCGATGCGCTGCTGCGCGACCCCAAGACATTCGACGTGGGCGTTAACCTCGCGAACAAGCTGGCTGTCATGGAGCCCGTTGCTCCCTTGCAGGGCAAGCCTGTCGCCGGCGCTCAGAACCAAGTGGCTGCCACGGCCGATGCAGCGAATAAACCGTACGAGTCGGTAAAGGCTCAGCTTGCGGCACAGAGCGACCCAAAATACAATACTGATCCCGAGTACCGGGCCGGCGTTATTAAGCGTATAATGGCGTCACCGGACCTCAACCCGAGGGCGCACAGCGGAGGCATGTAACATGGCGAAAGCCACAGCCACACCCGAGAAACCCGTGGAAATACAGCAGCCAACATTCGAGTTGCGTCAGTTCTCTTCCAACGTCCTATCACGGGACTGGCAGGGAGTTGACAAGATGAATGACGAGCTACGGGAAGGCGCGTGGAAGAAACGCGCTCTTGACCCGAAGGGCCTGTACCGGTCAAACACGGCTGGCACTTGGCATTCAAGCGACAACGCCCTCACTACGATGGGACCAGCTGGACTTAAGTTACAGCAGATGTTCGCCATCGCGTTCGCAGAGTGGGGAGGGCTCTATGGCCTCAACAAGGAGATCGGCATCCAAGCTTTAGGATGGGTGATGATCTACAGTGACCGAGGCTACGCTACGGTACACACCCACCCAAATTGTCACGTGTCTGGCGTCTACTATGTGGACGACACAAGCAGCGGTGACGAAATAACAATGGCAACGGGTGTACGAGTAAAGCCGGGAGACATTGAGTTCATCAATCCTTTGAACCGCGAACTTTCGCACAAAGGAATGGCTCTTAGTCCTTCGATGATACTCTCCTTCGAGCGCGGAAGGATGATAGTGTTTCCATCCGATCTACCGCACTTTGTACACCCAATCGTTGGCCCAGGTGAGCGTATTGCCATCGCATGTAATGGCACGTTCACTCCCGCTGACAAACCAAAGGACTAAGATCATGCTTACGAATAACCAACGGTTCGCGCCGATTGAGCCGGTACTCGGCGAGACGGACGAAGACGCCGACGTGAACTTGCTGCTTGGTGTTGCCGAGGCGACCGCCTTGACGATCCCGACTGAGCAGACGGACATGGCATACAGCGCGACCGCCGAAGACAACGGCATCGCCGGCATCCTCGACGGCCAGCCCGGCCTCGTCTACGCCGGGCCCAATGGCGGATACGCCCGTATCAAGATCAGGAACCACGACGTTGTCGAGCACGCCATCATATCCGTGCCCGAGGCAACTGACACGGTCGCCATGGCGGTCTACAAGAACTCCGACGTTTTCGACTTTGCTGACGAAGGCTTTGTCACACAGAACGAGATCGCCATAGAGATGAACATCGACGTTGTCGTTGGTCCTCTCCAGACCAATGACGTTGTGCGCGTTGCGCTCGTCGGTGGTGGCAAGAACGAGATCGCGTCTTGGGACGTGGCTGCTGGCACCATCACCCTCACGTAACAGGAAGATACCACGGCAATACGCCGGCGGCTAGTCCGCGATAATCATCAGTTAAAGGATAGCGACCATGGCGGCTTTTCCTGGGTTTCCAGACAACGTAGACGGGGAGCTTAATGACTTAGGCTCGTCTCTCATAGTGGCCCGTATGCCAACCCAAATTCCAACTGGAACACGCGCGGAGAACTTAGCGTACACGGGACCAGCAGGAACGGTGACCTACGATACGGACGAATTGACCGTACGATTTCATGACGGAGTCAATGCAGGCGGGAAATTCTTCAGTTCAAAAACTTTTGGGTGTAAGGCTATTAGGAGCGCCGACAAAGCAGCCATTACTACCGGAGTGAAATGGGACCCGGACGGGGTGATATGGCAGAATAAGTTCAACGGTTTGTCATTTTGGCTTGGTGCTGACTTCGTGTTTGTGGATGCGGATGTTACTGTGGCGTCGGACAGTATAGCCGAGACTGGCCACGGTATGATCACCGGGGACGGACCATTCGACATGGTCACGTCGGGTACACTCCCAGCCGGATTGGCTGTGTCCACCGAGTATTGGTGCATACGAGTTGATGACAACAACTTCAAAGTGGCTTTGTCCTACGCCCTTGCCACAGCCGGCACCGCCGTTGACATCACTTCTGCGGGGAGTGGTGGGAACCACACTGTTGCACGTGAGACACGACTTGTTGTGCCACACGGTATCATTGGTGTTCGGATTGATTGCGGAATGGGCTGGGACAACGACCTCGATAATCGGACCCTCCAAGTGTTTAAGAATGGCACTGCAGAGGTCACCGGCGGGCCGATGATGGTTTTGTCTGAGATGAACAAGGGCACAGGGAATTCCAACGTCAGAGCACAAGAACAAGGCTCTTTCACGGACCTTACGACTGACGGAGACTTTTACCAGATGCAAGTAGGGTCTGTCAACTCTCTCTCTCTGCTGTCCAAACACACTCATTTCGGTATCACATCGCTGAGCCACTAAGTAATCGAGCTCTTCGCAGAGCGCGCGTCTAGTCAGCGCGTGTTCGACGAAGGTCTCGGCCTTATCACCCGATTGTCCCTCACGCCGGCCCCCTAGGTTCGATAGACCAAGGACTCCCCGGCACTTATTCCAACGCCACGGCTTCAAGGCGCAGGCACAATATGGCATTGCCATACCTGTCAACCTACGATAACCAAGGATGTTGTGTTCTCAGAACCTACATTTAAGGAGTAGCCATAATGGCTCTTTTCGTAGGCGACCCGTCCGCACCGACTCGTTTCGGTACCGACGTTGCTGACACTTCCGACAGCACTGGCCTGTTCCTCAAGGTCTTTGGTGGCGAAGTGTTCGCAGCGTTCAGCGCGGCGGTTCACACGGCTGACAAACATGTCATGCGGGAAATCGCGAGCGGCAAGTCCGCCCAGTTCCCCAAGACGTGGAAAGTCTCGGCCGCGTACCACACTGCTGGCCAGGAGATGCTTGGCCAAGACACGGACGAGACCGAGCGCGTCATCACGATCGACGGCCTGCTTGTCTCCCACATTGGCATCTACGACCTCGACGAAGCCATGAGCCACTTCGAAGTGCGCGCTGCGTACACGAAGGAACTCGGTCAGGCTCTCGCGGAGGTATTCGACACCAATGTCTACCGCACGATCGTCAAGACGGCGCGCGCTGACAGCACCCTCGCGGGCGCGTCCAGCACGAGTCCGTTCCCTGACGGTACGGTGGTTCTCTCGTCCGGCGTTACCGGAACCCTGGCAGCTGCCGGTGGCGAGGAATGGCACGAGGCAATGCGTGACATTCAGGTTCTCGCTGACCAGCGCAACTACAAGGGCAAGGTTTGGCTTGGCGTTCCCCCGACGACCTTCGACGGCACTCAGTGGTCGCAGGTTGCTGGCACGGGCACCAATCCGTTCCTGTTCCTCGACAACCGCGTACGGGCCGGCTCGACTTCAACCGAGTCCGAGACCCTCAAGATGCGGAACGTCGAGATGTTCATGACCAACCTTCTGCCGCAGTCCGATGACTCGGCGAACGGTGACGTCAAGGCCAAGTACCGCGCTGACTTCTCCACCACGCTTGGCGTGGCCTGGGGACATGAGGCCGTTGGTACGGTCAAACTGATTGGCATGGGTCTCGAGTCCACTCGTGACGTGCGCCGCCAGGAAGACTTCATCGTCGCGAAGATTGCTGTGGGCCACGGCCCGCTCCGCAATGAAATCGCGTGGGAAGTCCGCGACACCTAATAGCTAGGTAGCGACGTCTAATCCGTAAGGTGGCGACGTCTACACCATGCTAGGTGAATAACGCGGGTTTCCTCCTCCCCGCGTTTGGGTCGCCGGGGGCTAGGTCTGAAGGCAGTGCTGAGCGAAAGCAGGCGCTATAAGCCTCGCTAGTCCTCGGCCCCTTACGCTTTTCTTAC
>SDBT01019660.1_pt1 | contig 10579 bp, 10 predicted proteins | sample 2277101 | NCBI WGS metagenome assembly SDBT01 (sample SAMN10404973, study PRJNA504765) | marine sediment metagenome | isolation source: marine sediment core GS10_PC15, 103 cmbsf | place: Arctic Ocean: Southern Knipovich Ridge | collected 2010
CTAATGCCTCCGCCTAACCATGAGGAACACCACGATAAGAATAACAACCGCTACTATACCAATCCAGGTCCACATTACCAGTCTCCCCTTAGTTTTTAATTTTAGAACAGCAGTGAAACTGTATTATAGTCGTCCTTTTCTAGCCTGCAAAGGGGGGAGCTATACGCTCCTAGTTTAGGGCGTATAGCTCCCAAATAAGGTAAGGAGGCGTCTATCTTCCTCTGTATAACTATCTGTAAAGAGAGTTGATAGCGGGTGTCTTGCATCTCTACTTAACCCCGATTGCTTCCTTTTCCAGTTTGTCTATCTCGTGCTCTTGCTCTTGACTAATATCAATACCTAGTTGTTGTAACCTTTTTATCGTGTCTTTGACTCTAGTTTTATTTTCATGCAGGAACTCAAAAAGAGTCTCTTTACCCTTCGTGGTTAGCTGATATCCCCTTGAGCTATTCTCCTTTAGGTAGCCACGTTTAACCAGTGAGTCGTATAAATAGCCAATATATTCACCGGTAACATCCATCGGGCGATTTAATAACTTTTTACCAGCGTCTTTGTTTACCGCAATCGCCATCAGGATTACCATTTCACTGGGGAACATTCTCCTCCTCCGTCCAATTAGTGCCAGTAGTCCATAACTATAGCATATTTAATGCCGATTGTCAATACTATATGGCATAATACTTTGCCTGAAGCAGTAGGACATTTGGCCTAAATTAATGGGCACCTGGCCACCCCAGCTGTTATAGCCACTAAAAACGAGTCTGCAATAAAGCTTCAAACTATCTTGCTTTTTACTTTTTTGTCAAAAAGGGGGGTTTCTTATGCTATAAAGTATTGACAAAGCTTTTATTTATGCTAATATAAGTTTTTAGTATAGACAGCCCAGTGACAAAAGGTTTTATACTGATAGTTGCTGGGGAGAGAATTAATAGAGTATTAATGATAACTACAGTTACTACCACAACTGTTGTGGCTATGGGTTTGACTGCTGCCATAAGTGTAGCGTCAGTAGCGAGTTTAATAATCTTTCTAACTGCAAGAGAATTAGTCAGCGCCAGTGATTCTATCACTGCCACGCGTGTAGCCAGGTTCTTTGGTATCGGCATTTTGCCTCTGGCGATGACATTCGCGGTTATAGTTGTGGTGAAGATTGCTGGGATGATGCTCTAGAAAAGAAGGAAGCTGCTAAAACAACAATTATAATTGTTGTTCTTCGAGGTAGGGTCACTCTTCAGAGTGGCCCTGTTTGTTTAACCACCCAAACCATTTGCCTTAGGCAACAGGTCGATAGACATTTCACCAATCACCACGTTTACCGCGGCCACTTTACCGGCCCCAGCCTTGGCGGCTTCTGCCAAGATAAGGTCAAGCAACCAACCCGAGGAAAGCCGCAGCCAAGGAAATTTGACATCTCTCGCAGGGGGTTATAAAATTTTATTAGGAAATAGCTCAGGGGTGGACTGATGGAAAATATTAAGTATGTCTGTCCGGAATGCGGTTATGAATCCAAAGTCTCTGGTTCGTGCCCGGGCTGCCAGGTGTCGCTAGTAGCCACCTGCCCGGCATGTGGTAATCCCGTAGTGGGTGAACATATTCGCGCAACAGACTGATGGGTTCGTCTATTATTCTATGTTTGGAGGAGAAGAATGGCTGACAAGAAGGTAGTTATCTACTCGACTCCTACCTGACCCTACTGCAAGAGGGCGAAGGAGTATCTTTCGCGAAAAGGCATCTCTTACCAGGAATACAACGTGGCTGTGGATAAGGATAAAGCCAAAGAGATGATACAAAAGTCGGGACAAATGGGTGTACCCGTGATCATTGTTGATAGTGAGCTTATGGTTGGTTTTAACCAAGTCCAGCTAGACAAACTGCTCTCTTAGTGCGTTGGTTGACGGGTTAGTTAGTTCTGGTGGGTTAGGAGGTAACCATGTACGATTTAATAATAATAGGTGGGGGTCCAGCCGGCCTTTCAGCCAGCGTATACGCGGCTCGCAAGCGACTGAAAGCACTGCTGGTAAGTGGTGATATTGGTGGGCAGGTAAACTGGACCTTAGGTATTGAGAACTATCTGGGCTATCAATTTATTGAGGGGCCAGAGTTGATAAGCAAGTTTCATGACCAGGTGAGCCAGTTTCCCATTGAGCAGAAAATTGGCTACAAGATTTCCCGGTTAGAGAAGATTGACGGCGGCTTTGAAGCCATATCTGAAGCTGGCGATAAATATCAAACCAGGACATTAATCCTTGCTACCGGAAAGAGACCCAGGCAGCTTAATGTGCCGGGGGAGAAAGAGTTGACCGGGAGGGGAGTAACCTACTGTGCCATCTGTGATGGCCCCCTTTTTTCAGGGCAAAGAGTGGTGGTGGTGGGTGGAGGTAACTCGGCACTTGAGGCGGCATTGGATATGGTAAAAATTGCGGAACATGTAGACCTGGTTTCACTGACCCCATTAACCGGTGATGCCGTTCTTATTGAGAAACTAGGGGAGGCTAAAAACCTTAGCATTTTTATTGAATATCAAACGGAGAAAATCGAGGGTAAAGATTTCGTCGAAGGAATGGTAATAAAAGACCTGAAGGGTGGCCAGAGTAAACGGCTTAAGGTTACCGGGGTTTTCATCGAGATTGGTCTAGTGCCCAACTCTGAGCTAGTAAGCGGGTTTATTAAATTCAACAAGTGGGGAGAGGTACCGGTTAACCGCTCTTGTGAAACCGAAATACCTGGACTTTATGCCGCCGGTGACGTGACTGATGCCCCTGAGAAGCAAATACTTGTTGCCGCCGGTGAAGGAGCTAAAGCGGCACTTCAAGCTCACCACTACCTGCAGCGACTGGTAACATAGTCTGTTGCTGGAGCCTCACTAATGCTGTACTACGTAGCCGCTCCAACTTTCATTTTCTGTCTCCTCCGCTGGTTTTCCCTTGGGTGGCTTGGGTTAGCTCCTGCCCGGTGATGATGACCGCCAGGTGAGTAAGCGCCTGGGGAAAGTTGCCCAGGGCTTCTCCAGAAGTTGGGTCAATCATTTCGGAAAGAAGACCGAGGTGGTTGCCGTAGCCAAGTAATCTCTCATACAGAGCGGTGGCATCGTCCAGCTTTCCTAGTCGGAGCAGGTTCCTCACCAACCAGAAGGAACACCACAGAAATGCCCCTTCTGACCCGCTGAGCCCATCATCAGTCTCGTCGGTTTTGTACCGATGCAAAAGCCCCTTGTAACTGAGCTCTTCTACAGTGCGTTCGATGGTGGCGGTAATTCGCTCATCGGAGACGGGCAAGAAACCAAAGAGGGGCATAAGGAGATTACTCGCATCCAGGGCCAGGGTATCGTAGTGTTGCGTAAAGGCTCGGCGTTGTGGGTTCCAGCCTCTGACTAAAATTTCGTTACGGATCTCGTCGCACACTCTTCGCCAGCGCTTGAGGTTTTTGCGGTGTCCCAGCTTCTCCGCTATTTTGACACCCCTGTCCAGGGCTACCCAGCACATGAGCTTGGAATGGACAAAATGGTAGGGACCACCTCTAACCTCCCAAATGCCGCTGTCGGGTTGTTGCCAGAGTTCGCACGCAGCATTGACAAAGCTCTGCAGGAGTCCCCAGGCGCGGCGGGAGATATGGCCACCAATATTTAGATGGTTGTAAGCAGCTTCAAGCACCTCACCAAAAACATCCAGTTGGCGTTGCCGATAGGCATCATTGCCTATTCTTACCGGACGGGAATCTCGGTATCCCTTAAAATGAGTTAGTACCTGTTCATCAAGAGGGTCCTTAAAATCGATATCGTAAAGGATTTGCGTTCTGGGTCCACACTTGCTGCACACATTCATTAGCCAATTCATAAACCTCTTAGCCTCTTCCCCGTGCCCCAGGTAGGTGAAGGCGTTGATGGTTAGTGAGGCATCACGAAGCCAGGTATAGCGATAGTCCCAGTTACGTTCTCCGCCGATTTCCTCAGGTAGGGAGGTAGTGGGAGCGGCGACGATAGCTCCGGTCGGTGAGTATACCAGCAAGTGCAAAACCAGATAAGACCGCACCACGGCCTCTCGCCAGGGACCGGAAAAGACACAGCCTTCAGCTTGCCGCTGCCAATACGCAGTGGTCTTCTCCAGTTTTAAGGCTGAATTGTAGATGACGGGAAGCAAGGGCTTGTCAGAGCCATAGCGCAGGATGAACCCGGCTTTTTCTCCTTCTCTGAGTGTGAACTGGCTTATAGCCCTATCTTTACGGGTGGTAAGGGGAATCGAAGAGGACAGTGCCAATTCCACTGCATCAGCCTTTACCGTTACACCGTGCTTCGACGTTTTCACCACGGTATCAGCTCTGGCATAGTCTGGCTTTGGTTCAAACACAGCCTCTAGAGCTACCTGACCTTGAGTGCAGTCCACCAGGCGGTGAATCTCGGGGAATTGGATTAGTCTGCCCTGAGAAGTTAAGTAGCAAGGCATGAAATCGGTTATGGTGGCGGTGCCTTCCTCAGTTTGGAAGGTGGTCTGAAGTACGTTTGTATCGGGTATATAGGCTTGACTGGACTTAAATGACCCCCGCGGTCTTATCTGGAAGCTGCCTCCTTTTTCATCATCCAGTATGGCGGCGAAGACGCTGGGGGAATCAAATCGAGGCAAGCAACACCAGTCAATGGAGCCGTCGATGCTTACCAGGGCTGCGGAAAGCATATTCCCGATGATTCCGTAATCGCTTATAGGTTTATAACTCATTCTTCGAGTACCCCCTGTCATTTTCGCTGAGGTTTTTTAACACTCTTTAAATTGACACTCGGCGCTATTTGATTTATTAAGGTTTATTAGCCGAATATGCAAAGACGCCCTCGACATTAGCCAATAGTTGGTCGGCCAGGACAGCAAGGATAGCCGCGGGTAATGCGCCTTCGATTATGAAGGCAATGTTATCCTGCACCAACCCGGCTATGATGGGGGAGCCGAGTCCACCGGCTCCAATAACAGCCCCTATCATAGCTGTCCCGATGTTGATAATGACTGATATACGAATGCCAGCTAGAATGACCCGTGCCGCGAGGGGAATTTCTATCTTAACTAGCGCTTGCATTCGGCTCATTCCTATGCCATAGGCAGCATCTAGAACATCTCGAGGAACAGCGCGCAGTCCGGCGATGGTGTTACGGACGACGGGAAGCAACCCATAAAGGAAGAGAGCGACTACTGTAGGCAGTAATCCAAACCCAAGCATAGGTACCGCGAGCGCAAGAACCGCGACCGGGGGAAATGTCTGTCCAAATGAGGTGAGGTCAGTAACTATCGGTAGAAAGTTCCGGCCGCTCGGTCGAGTTACCCATATCCCGAGTGGTACTCCGATGAGAATGGTGAGGCTGCTCGAGATAATAACCAGCTTTAGATGCTCCCCAACGAGGACAAGCAGGTTGGCACGGGGATGTAATACTTGAGTCTCATTTGGGAAGACGAACCGGAGGGCTGTTTCCCACCAGCTCATGTTGGCGATAAGGACAACGAACACTCCAATCAACCCGGCTAAAAGAATCCAGCGTCTGACCTGCCTGTTACGCATCGTTTATGCCTCCGCCTCAGCCGTCGCTGCCTCGATGTCACCCAGTGTCACCTCACCAATGAGATGACCCGTTTCATCAACCACGGGAATACTTTTCAATCCTTGACCGAGCATACGCGAGAGTGCTTCCCGAAGGGTAGCACTATTCGTCACGGCGATTTGGTCTGAATCTCCCCGCACTATCGCCTCCTTGACGGAAGTGGCTTCTGAGAGGGTTGTTCTGTCTAACCAGCCAATTAGTCGGTGGTCCTCGTCCAGCACCCAGACCCATCGGCATCTCGCGCAAACTGAAGTTACCTCTTCCTGAGGCGCGTTTATACTGAGGGAGGGAGCCGGCTTGATGAAGCTTCCGATGCCGATACGAGATAAACGTTTCAATGCGCGGTCGGTGCCGACAAAGTCATGAACAAATTTATTCGCCGGCTTTGAGAGTATTGCCTCTGGTGTATCATATTGAACCAGCCGTCCTAACTCCATTATGGCAATCCTGTCAGCCAGCCGAATAGCCTCATCGAGGTCGTGTGTCACCAGAATGATAGTCTTCTTTAGTTCCTGCTGGATACGGAGAAATTGAGCCTGCAGTCTTTCTCGGGTGAGGGGGTCAACCGCCCCGAAAGGCTCGTCCATAAGTAGAATCGGCGGGTCGGCAGCCAGGGCACGAGCCACACCAATACGCTGAGCTTCCCCGCCGGAGAGTTGATTCGGATATTTCTGGCCATATTCAGCAGGGTTAAGGCCAACAAGTATCAGCAGTTCCTCAATCCGCCTAGCAATGCGGCTTTTCTCCCAGTGCAAAAGCTCGGGCACAACCGAAATATTCGCCGCCACTGTCATATGAGGAAACAGGCCAACGCTTTGAATAGCATAGCCAATAGACTGCCGGAGTTTCTCCGGCTTGATTTTACTGGAGTCCTGGTTATTGATGAAAATGTGCCCGGCGGTTGGTTCGATAAGACGGTTAATCATCCGCAGGGTAGTGGTCTTGCCGCAGCCTGACGGGCCAATGAGTACGCAGACTTCTCCCTCGCTGACTTTGAGCGAGAGTTTGTTTACCGCTGTTTTGTCTCCGTAACGCTTGGTCACCTGCGCGAGGCGTATCATTGGTTTCCTCCCACCAGTCCCTTAGGTGTGGCTAACCTGACGACGGTCCGCATCACTGCATCCACCACCAAAGCCAGGATAATTATAGGAATGGCCCCGAGAAGGATAAGGTCGGCGGCGGCTTGCCCCAATCCCTGGAAGATAAACCAGCCGAGCCCACCCGCCCCAATGAGTGCTGCCACCGCCGCCAGACCTACCAACTGAACGGATGCGGTTCGAACCCCTTCCAAAACAAGCGGGGCGGCTAAAGGCACTTCTATTCTACGGAATACCTGAGTGCGGCTCATTCCCATTCCAAGTCCGGCATCAATGACTGCCGGGTCTAGTTGGCGTAGGCCTACGTATGTATTCCGCACGATGGGCAACAGGGAATAGATAATAAGGGCGATAATGGCAGGTGTAACGCCTACACCCCGAATACCGAATTCTCGCAGGGCAGGGAAGGCAAAGGACAATGCTGAAAGCGGGGCAATAAGCAAACCAAAGAGTGCCAGGCTGGGTATCGTCTGGGTAATATTGGTGATGAAGAATATAGGCCTTTCCGCACGCTTGCTTCGCGTTGCCCAGATACCCAGCAGGATACCAAGTAAGGTGCCCACAGCCACACTGCTACCAAACAGGAAAACATGCTGAAGTAACTCCTGCAGGAAGCGCTCTTCACGCCCGATGAATTCCCGTACTATGGAAAGGTCATTAAACCAACCGGAAATGAGCAGAACCCCGATAACTGTCAGGCCAGTCCACGAGACCAGGTTTCGTAAGACAGGCGAATCAGGGAGCCTCTGGCGACTGGCAAATATCACAATGTACACCGCCGCCAGGGTAATCCAAACGCCGGCGCCAAGTGACGCACGGGCGAATGGTGCTTCCCCTTCAAGGAGTCGGCTAGCGGCGAGTCCGGTGAGCACGAAGGTGATGATGAGGATAAGATTGGCGGCAGTGCCAAGAATCACTGCCCGGAGTCTTCCTTTTCCCACAAAGCTAAGGGCAAAACAAATGAGCCATAGCGTCAGGATGACCGCCGCACCGGCCCAATCGACGCTCTCCCACAGGCTTAGACTTGTCCCGGCAACTATTCGGCTGGACTTGAGTGTCAGCCAGCCGAGCAGGAGTGAGAAGAGACCAATGACCGATCCGGTAACAGCCACGCTATCACGGGTGACCAGTCGGCGAATCATTCCATCCTTTACGCTCGAATTAAACTACTTCAAGAATCCCATTGAAGTAAGGTATTCGCGGGCAACATTGGTTGCGTTCTGTCCCTCAACCGCAATTCTAGCATTGAGCGTTTGCAGAGTCTCCAGGTCTAAAGATTCAAAGGCCGGGCCCAGAATACTGGCAATCTCGGGGTATTGGTCAATAATTTCTCCACGGACCCTCGGAGCTGGCTCGTAAACGGGCTGCGCTCCCCTTGGGTCGGCCAGAATAACAAGGCCGAAAGCGCTGAGTGAGCCGTCTGTGCCGTAAGCCATGGCTGCGTTCACTCCGTCAGTGCCTTCAGATGCAGCCTTCTCAGTCTGCGCGGTATCACCACTCGATACCGTGAGGAGCTGGTCCTGCTTGAGGGTGAAGCCATACGCTTCCTGGAATTTGGGCAGAGCTACCGGGCTGGTGACGAATTCCTCTGAACCGATTAGTTTCACATAGCCGCCCTCGTTGACATAAGCGGCGAAATCGTCAAGTGTCTCGAGTCCTTCTTCATCGGCGAGGCTCTTTGGTATGGCGATAGCCCAGGTGTTATTTGCTGGCGCTGGTTGGAGCCACACGATATTGTTGGCTTCCTTGTCAAGTTGTTTCACTCTCTCGTAGCCCTTCTGAGCATCGTTCCAAACGTCGGATTCAGTCTCGTCAAAGAAGAAGGCACCATTCCCGGTGTATTCCGGGTAAAGGTCAAGCTCACCAGTTTCAAGGGCTTTCTTCACCACACTGGTTGGCCCGAACTGCGATTTATCGACTACCTCGAAGCCGTTATCTTCCAACATCAATATGATTATCTGTGATAATAATGCCCCCTCGGTATCAATCTTGGACCCGACTACTATCGGGCCTTTCCCCACTGCACCTTGTTCCGCGCAGCCTGATACTATCAGTACCAGTGTCATAACCAGAACTACAAGTATGTTTAGCAATCTCTTCATGCTTACCTCCTTTTTACCACACTGTAGTTGGAGTTGCAAAATAGTATTCGTCACAACAGGTAGAAGCGGTCAGCCACAGACACGTCAAAATGCCGTTCCAGGGCTTCTAGTTCCCTGAACGCTCTCTAAGGGATTGTCCTCCAGCCCTGTCTTCATCTTTACATTATAATAGCTGCTCTCCTTTAGTGCATTATTCAAACGTGGTCCTGCTTACCAGACCTCAAGGTATTCACCAATAATCAATAATAGTGAGCTAGTAGTAACGAAGTCATAAAATGGAAGGTGAAAAAGTTACAGAATTATAACATTACGGGCTGTGGTCTCTGAGGACGGCTGACGATATCATTGGAGTCCTTTAGGTGAGATTTCTTGAGGCTCTTCAGGCTAGGACAGGATTTAGGAGGGATTGACGTTATTGCAACGAGGGGTAGGATTACTTGAAGGGGCTCTACCCGTTCAATCTACCCTTGATGAGCGCCCTTCACAACACAGCTTCTTGGTGACGGGCACTGTGGCACTGAAGATTAACCGCTACCGGCAGGCTGGCAAGATGAGTAGGCGTAACCTCGGCATGCACTGCCAGGGCAGTAGTTCTACCACCAAAGCCCAACGGGCCGATGCCCAGGTCATTGATTCGGCTTAGAATCTCTTTCTCAAGCTGGGCAATCTCGGGGTCGGGGTTTGGTTTGCCCACCGGACGCAATAACGCCTTCTTAGCCAGTAGCATTGCCTTTTCGGCGGTAGCGCCTATGCCCAGGCCGACAATTAGTGGCGGGCACGGGTTACTTCCCGCTTCATCAACTGTCCTTACTACCACATTAATGATGTCTTCTCGGCTGTTGCTTGGCATGAGCATAGCCAGACGGCTCATATTCTCAGCACCGCCTCCCTTGGGCATAACGGTAATTTTTAGCTGGTTGCCAGGAACTATTTCGGTGTGAATAACCGGAGGGGTATTGTCCTGGGTATTTATTCTGGCGGAGAGTGGCTGGCTGACTAGGGATTTACGCAGGTAGCCTTGTGTGTAGCCCTGACGCACGCCTTCCTCTACCGCACTCTGCAGGTCACCACCGGTGATGTGAGTTTCCTGACCTATTTCAAGGAAGACCACGGCACTGCCGCAGTCCTGGCATAAGGGAACACGTTCCTGCTGAGCAATTTGGGCATTTTCCAGAAGTTGGCTTAAAACTTGCTGCCCTAGTGGGGACTCCTCGGTTTGTTGGGCTTGTTTGAGTGCCGATAAAACATCCTCACCTAGCTCAAAATTGGCTTGCTGACAAAGCTCGGCTACAGTTTGAGTAATAGAGCTTGCTTTAATCTCTCTCATTAGTTTGTAAGAGAGGTTTCACCTCTCTTTGACTCTCCTCTACTCACCTTCAGCTATCAATTTTCTGAGTTCGATTATCATTTCTGGAGTGTCAATCTTCACCGGACATCTCACCTTGCACCTGCCACAGGTTAGACAGGTGTAGGCTATCGAGGCTGCCTTCTCCATGTCATGGCTAATCATTGCCGCCCAGACAGCACCAATACCGGTAAAATACTTATCTCCAAAGTGGCCGGCGGTTACCGCAAAGGCGGGACACTCATAGAGACAGCCACCACATCGCAGACAGTAGAGCGCTTGACGCAATATTGGGTGCTTGGCTAGTTCGGTTCTTCCGGCATCCATAAAGATGACATGGAACTCTTTTGGCCCATGGGCGCCATAGGTGGTTACCTTCTCGATGTCACCGGTTTTACTTGGACCGGACACCAGGCTTACGTAGGAGGGAACAGTATAGTTGGCATATCTCCAGGTTACC
>SDBT01019661.1_pt1 | contig 10579 bp, 6 predicted proteins | sample 2277101 | NCBI WGS metagenome assembly SDBT01 (sample SAMN10404973, study PRJNA504765) | marine sediment metagenome | isolation source: marine sediment core GS10_PC15, 103 cmbsf | place: Arctic Ocean: Southern Knipovich Ridge | collected 2010
AAACAGTTTTGAAATCGTACTTAGACCAAAAATATTCATCCAACACCACTAAAACATTCTCTATTCCCGATCCTTTTGTTTTATGCATTGTAATATACGGGGAATCTTCATTTTGATAATGAACATAATTCATTATCTCTTTAAACTTTAGATCATCAGAAAATAAATCCTGGTAGAAAATCTCTTTCTTGATATCTCTTTGAAATTCATTGAAATCATCTTGCTCTAAATCAGGAAAATCATCCTTAATTCTATTAAATGTGTTTTTCCCATCCAAATATAACGTTTTAAATTTCTCAAAACTATCATTAGTACGCAACTCATCGAAGAATCTATCTCTCTGCTCCAAATATTCTGATTGTCGTTCAGATTTATTTAGGAGATTGAAATTAAATGCCTCACTTAGTGTTTGGAATGCACCCTCATCAGAATTGATTATTTTAGCAAATTTGTCTTTTACACCTTTTTTGTCAGATATGGATTTAATAGAAAGTCCTTGCTTTTTAAGCTTGGACAGCACGAAGTTATAGTTACGTGATCCGGTCCAAGGCTTGTATGCTAAACATAATTCAAGTAAATCGGTGAATTGTAGCCTTGCTAAATGTCTATTCATATATTCTATGGGTTCGACATACCTATCTGAAAATATTCCATACAGTTTTCCAAAGCCGGCGTCGTGAGCAATGGATTTATTGGTGAGTTTTAGTTGCTTAAAATTGTCTTGCCCTTTTAAGGCTTCTAAAATTAAAACATCTAATGCTTTTATATATTCATCTTTTTTCTCCTTGGAGCTATAAGCGTTTGGTTTATCTTCATAAAATGAATAATAAAGAACCACACTTCCCTGTCTTTCATCTATAGTTTCTTTCGTGCCATCTTCTTTCTTTTTAAATGCAACCTCTTGTATCAATCCATCGTTTCTTAATTTGTTAACGAAGTTCGTTACTTGTTCTGAGCATCTATAATTATCCTTTTTGTCAATTCTCCTTAACTCCCCACCAATAACATATTCTTCTACATCGCCTATGCCATCATCATAAATAGCTTGCATCGAATCTCCAAATAGTCCAATTAGCGTCTTATCTTTGATAGGAAGCTTGCTCAAGAGGATATCAATGTTTTTATTGTTGGCATCCGGATATTCATCAATGAAAATACAATCAAATTTATCTTGTAGGATCTTTCCTATGAGTGAATATTTCTCAAATAATAAGGAGGCGATATCTAATAAACCATCGTGGCCAAAAGTGAGGTCATGCAAATTATTAAACATAGTCTCATTGTATTGTATTTGATTGTAATCTTTCTCTTGAATTTGTTTTAATAATTCGGCATTAAGCACTTCAATTTTATCATTCAGTGCTAAATTGTAACTTTGAGGATTTTGATCATACAACTTTTTTCCTTCAACTTTATCTGCCCGTTTATTTTCTAACGTAAATAATAATGAAGCATATTTCTTATATCTTTTTTTATATTTATCATGTTCCTTTTTCTTCTGAATTATTTCATCGCCATTGTAATATTCAAGTTCTTGACGCTCCATTAAATCAAGCTGAAACAACTTATGAAATACTTTGTGCATATTTTTTTTATAATCTTTGATAAATCCATTCAGAAATGAGTGTATCGTACTTACAGTATAATGCCCACCTACACGCGACTTGATTTCGTCTACTGCAAGATTAGTATGCGTGATGCAGACAATTTTTTTGTCAGGATAATCATTTGATATAAATTCCAGAGTTTGTTTGAGAGTTTCTGTTTTACCGCTTCCGGCACCACCTTGTAAAACAAAGCTCTTATTATCACCAATACTATCCCTTATTTCATCAAATGCGGTCATTATTCCTGCTCCCAAATCCAGAACAGACCTTCCTTGATATAAAGAGGTGTTTCCCATTGAATTTCATCATTAGACAAGGCCTGATATAGTAATGAAGCTGCAAAATCTGATTTTTTATTTAAAATCTTATTAGTAAGGTCATACATATCCTCATTAGTGTCCAACTCTTTTTTATTTTTCAGCCCCATTATTGCCTTTTTATTAGCCTTAATTTCTTCTTTGTTCGCGTTTATAAATGCATCTTCAAAGCTTCTTGCATGATAGCCCCTCTCTTCCTTTTGGTATGCAACCTGTATATTTTCTCGGTCACTATCCAGTAAGTGCTCGCGCAACTCAGCAAACCACTCATCAAATTCAACGGACTGAATATTAGTTGGGGCATTCAGAAAATATTTTAATGTAGCATTACTTGTATGAGTAGATGTGGAAACTGGCCCGGTTTCATATTTAGTTATTGGTCCTTCCGCAGTATCCTCCGTTTTTTTCTTTGTTGTATCAATATCTGTAATTATTAGCGTCTTAATATCTAAAAATTCAAGGAATGGAGCAAAACTTTTTGCGTTCGCACCTACCTCTAATATTGATATGTTTTGTGAAGATAAAAAGATATAATCCTCTCTGTCTTTTGAATTTTCGTCATCAAACTTTTTAATGAAGTACGGCAAAAGCATTCGTTCTGTTATGCCTTCTATGAAAATGACCTTGCTAGCAAAAAACAATTCAGCAGACTGAATATTTAGATATTGTTTTAAGAATTTAAATTGCTCTGGCTCTGTGGAATATTTATCTTTTAATTCCGTATGGAAATTTCTAATCTCAATATTGTCGTTATTGGCTATCTTTAAATACCTTATATCTTCAAAATCTGACTGAGAAACTATATGAGATGAATGTGAAGTAATAAGTGTTTGTAGATTTACTATTGCTCTTAAAACCGAGTTTATCTCGTTGGCAAAAATGTATTGCATCTGGGGATGGGTATGAGCCTCAGGTTCTTCTATAAATAACACATTTATGTCTTTATTTTGATTTTTGAAATTTTCTTTCTTGATTTCTATTTGTAGAAGTAAATACAGGATGTTCATATACCCTAAACCATTAAGATATTCAGGTAGATGGCTTTTATCCGTGCCATAAATTACCTGTGACGAGTTATCAAGCAGCATTTTAGATTGTATATTTGATACAACGCTAAGCTTTTCAAGACTTAGAAATGTTTTGGAATTTTTTAAAAAATCTTTGAAGAAGGATTCATAATTTTTATCAAGTGCAACATCCATGTCGACTAAAAGTTTGTTAATTTGAATAAGATCATCGTTAGGAACCTCATACTCACTATTACTATTAAAATAAGACGTTGTTATAGCTGAAAGAGGTTGTTTGCTAACATTACTTTCCTCAGAACTTGAGACGCTTCGACGTGCATGTATGATGTGGAGATTAATTAGGTTTTTAATATCTTTAAGCTCTTTTTCAATGAACTTGTGCCGATTTACCTTAAAAAAATCATCTTCTCCTTTATGCTCGCTATCATCAAACACATATATTCTGCTTTTTAAATGCCGATCAAAATTTTTGATGATGATCTCTTTTCTTTCATCCCCTTCAATTCCTGATATTATTTTTAACAAACGTTCCTTCTCAATTCTGCATTCAAAAAGGATTTTGACAGTCTTAATTTCTGGATCTAAGTCCAAAATGAATTCTGATAAGTTTTCTAAATTATCATTTTCATCATACTGAATTTCTAAAACCATTCGAATTGACAAATCATCAATGTCAGTATCTTTATTCAGAATATGGATTTCTTCTCTTAAAGCTAGGGGAAAGTCGTTATAATGAAAGCTTTTCGGCTGAAAGAATTTTTCAAAAAGAACTAATAAAGAGGTTTTCCCAGTATTATTTTTTCCGACTAATAGTGACAAGTTTTTCCTTAAATCAAGGGTACTGTCCCGCAAAAGCCTAAAGTTCTTAATTCTTACTTTACTTATGTACATTTTAGCATCCCGTTTTTAATATCAACTTAGAAATATAGTGATTTTCTTAAAACCCACTTTGGGCATTGCACAGGCATAACTTTGATTTAGACTGCCGAAAAGCTACGCTGCATTATTGCCTGCGAAACGCCATAATGCAGCGATTTCGCCGCATAAAAATTTCTAACTTTATGACATATGTCCTGCAAGTCCAACTGAAAGTCGAAGGGTCTCAAACAACGAAACACGAGGTGGCTGGTGCTTTGGCGTTCCCGGGATCTTTTCTCAGGAGTGCCTCGCCACCTATAGGGAAACAGATAGTTTGAACAATTTAGAGGAGATATACAGGAAGGAGGGCCAAATCGTCAAGCCAAAACCGCTGGACCCATGCACGTGCAATGCGTGACCCCGTGGGCACTTACAGCTTTGTTGTTCTTGTGCGGCTCTTGCGCTGTTTTTTGGATGGGCGGCGAGATGGGCCTTTCTTTTTTGTGGTGGGTGTCCAGCCTGCGTGCTCTTCTCCCCCGAAATCAGCCGCTGTGAGATCCGACTGCGCGGCCATGTTCATCTTGGTCTCAAACTCAACAGAGTCTATGGTAGCTGCTCCATGGGCGGCTGCAAAATCTGCGACCTCTTTGTCGGAAGTCACCACCACTGCTCGCTCCCCTTCCCGGCGGACCATTCGTTTAATCACTGTGTCGGCTGATTCGCCCGGACGGGAAAAGACAATGTGGATGCCCTTTTCCCGAGATCTTTTTTCCACCAGGCTGGGGGCCTCGGCCCCATCAAAGACAACGGTGATGGGGTAGCGTTTGACTTTTCTGTAAGATGCCAGGCCCTGGACAAGGGCCTCACGGCCTTCCTGCAAACTGATGTGCTCAAGTTGACTGAGGCGTTTTGATTGACGGATCAGGTTGTAGCCGTCTATGACGATGTGAAGAGACATGACCCTCTACTAGATGTGACGTCAATCGTTATTCGTCAAGCGCGGCTCGTCACCGCAACAAAAGTCATCAAATGGACGGCACAGTAAAAAGCTCCAGATGCAAGGCGCGCGAATCTTGAGGAATGAGGCGTACTTATCGTACGTCGGAATGACGAAAGATGAAGCGCAACGCCGCAGATGGACTTTTTACGAAGCCGTCTTTATCAGGGAGATAAGTCGGCCCAGATCATCGTTTGAGAAAAAATCAATCTCCAACTTTCCCGTCTTTCCCCGCCACAAAATAGTGACCTTGGTTCCAAGATGCCGGCTGAGATCCTCTGCAACGCTTTCCAAGTATATGGCTTCAGAGGAGGCAGGCCTTGAGCCGGATGGCATCTTTTTCTGGGCCCTCAGTTTCTTGACAAGGGCCTCGGCGGCCCGCACCGAGAGATTTGCCGAAATGATACGGCGCCACACCGCCTTTTGCTGGGATGCAGTCTTTGCACCAAGCAGTGCCCGCGCGTGGCCCATGGTTAGCCTGTTATTGACGATATCAGCCCGAATCGGCTCGGGCAGATTTCGAAGCCGCAAAAAATTTGCCACTGTGGAGCGGTCCTGCCCTACCCGTTTTGCCACCTGTTCCTGGGTAAGGCGAAATTCTTTCATGAGGCGGTGATAGCCCTCTGCCTTTTCCAAGGGGTTCAGATCTTCCCGCTGGATATTCTCAATCAGGGCCAACTCAAGCATTTCAGCGGCCGAAACATCCTTGATGACCACAGGAACCTTCTTGAGTCCGGCCATGCCGGCTGCCCGCCAGCGGCGTTCCCCCACAATGAGTTCATAGCCTCCAGGCCTTGTGCGGACAACCAGGGGCTGAATTATCCCCTTTTCCCTGATGGAGTTTGTCAGGCTGGCAAGTTCTTCTTCAGCAAAAACTTGCCTTGGCTGGTAGGGATTGGGGCGTACGGCGCCAATGTCACAATGGGTGAAAGACCCCTGTTCCAGTTCCGAAGCGTCCAAGTCTGGTATAAGGGCATCCAGTCCTCGACCTAACACCTGTTTCCTAGCCATGGGCCCCCCTGCCACCGTTCATGATTTCTTTGGCCAAAGCCAGGTAGCTTTGGGCCCCCTGGGATGTAATATCGTAGAGTATGATGGGTTTTCCAAAACTCGGGGCCTCTCCCAGCCTTACATTTCTTGGTATCCGTGTCTTGAAAACCAGGCGTTTGAAGTGTTTTCGGGCCTCTTCAGCGACCTGGTTAGAAAGGTTGGTGCGTTTGTCAAACATGGTCAGCAGCACTCCTTCGATGGCCAGTGTGGGGTTTAGACGTTTCTTGATCCGCTTGACGGTTTGCAAAAGCTGGCTGAGCCCTTCCAGGGCATAGAACTCGCACTGCAGAGGGACCAACAAGGAATGGGCTGCGGTCAGGGCGTTGATCGTCAAGAGACTGAGTGAAGGGGGACAATCAAGCAATACATAGTCATACTCATCAACTACCGGTTCCAGCAAACTCTTGAGGACGCTCTCCCTGTTTGACTTAGAAACAAGCTCCACCTCGCTGCCGATCAGGTCAATGGAGGCAGGAATCACCTTCAGAAAGCTCAACTCCGTATCCATGATGAGGCCATCAGCTGGAGCTTCTTGTATCAAACCGTGATAGAGGTTCTTGGAAAGATGGGCCTTGTCAATGCCCACACCGCTGGTAGCGTTTCCCTGGGGATCGCAGTCCACAAGCAAGGTCCTGCGCTCGGCAACAGCCATGCCGGCAGCAAGGTTCACAGCAGTGGTGGTCTTGCCTACACCGCCCTTTTGATTTGCAATGCAGATGATACGGCTCACAGCGCCCCCTGGATACTGGTTCCGGATGCCCGATGCTGGCCCCTAGGAGGCTGATGGAAAACGCCCATCTGCTGCGTTACCCTCATTCCTCGGAATTTCGGAAGCCTTGCATCTGGGCATTTTCCATCAGCCTCCGAATAAGGGGGTTCTCCGACAGGCCTCTCGTTGCCGGCTACCGGTCAGTACCACAAAACCCTTCTTTTGCAAACCCGTAACCGGGGAATCTGCCAAAAAGAGGGGGGCCTAGGTTAGGCTTGATTATTCTGTCTGCCGCCATTATCATAGCTCTTGAGGTTGAACCAAGCATGAAGCTCATCAGAACAGGTATTTTGACAATCCTCACCCTCTCCTTTGTCTCAAGCTGCGCTGTCCAGGCAAACGCGGCCCTGTTTGCCACCATGAACCTGACCACCAAGGAGGAACGCGAACTTGGTAAAGAGTTCATGATATATGTCACCAAAAACCGCACTCTCATCAAAGATCCCGATATTGTCGAATATGTTGGCAAGATTGGCCAACGCATTTTAGCGCAGCACCCTTCACCACCCTTTGAATTTAACTTCTACATAGTAAAAGAAGATGTCTACAATGCCTTTGCCGCACCTGCCGGGCACGTGTTCATCTGCAGCGGTCTTCTGGGTGCCATGGAAAGCGAAGAAGAGTTGGCCGGCATTCTGTCCCATGAGATCGCCCATGTATCGTCCCGCCACATCTCCGAACGGATAGCGCGCGCAAAAAAGATCGGCTTGGCCACACTGGCAGGTGTCCTCACCGGGATCTTTCTGGGTGGTGGCGATGTTTCGGCGGGCATCGCAACCGGTTCCATTGCAGCGGGCCAATCGTTGTCTCTGAAATTCTCACGTGAAAACGAGATGGAGGCCGATCAGGTAGGGCTCAAATATCTGACAAAGGCAGGATACACCGGCAATGGGCTCCTTGATATCTTGGGCAAGATACGTGAAAAGCAATGGTTCGGCTCGGGAGAGATCCCTTCGTATCTGTCCACCCATCCGGCTGTTGAGGCCAGGATGGCCTATCTTGACACCTGGATACAAACCCACCCGAAACACGGCACATTGTCCGCCCCCCGGGATGAAACGAAATTCAACAAGGTGCGAGCCAAAGTGATCGCCCTGTACGGGGACAAAATGTCGGCTCACAACACCTTTGATGCCCTTTTGAGAAAAAACGACAAAGATGCCCTAGCCCTATACGGTAAAGGGCTTGTGCTTGGCCGAGAAGGAAAAAGGGACGAGGCTGTGGAAACCCTCACAATGGCCGCCCAATTGCGTCCTTTGGATGCAGATATTCTTCGAGATCTTGGCAAGGCCTATTTCAACATGGGAGACTATGTCCATGCCTTGAAGACCCTGAGGGGGGCACTTGCTTTCAATGCAAAGGACTCCGAGGGACACTTTCTCTTGGGACGCGCGCAGATGGAAACAGGCGATTTGCAAGGGGCCTTAAAAACCTTCACGCGATTGCTCGACACCAATCCTGACTACCTGCAGGGCACATACTATCTGGGGGAAGTCTATGGAAAGCTGGGCAACCTGGCAGAGGCACACTACCATCTGGGGATGTACTACAACAAAAAGCAGCGTCTTGACAATGCCAGGTTTCATCTGAATCGCGCCTTGAAGTTGTTTGCCAAAGACCCGGCCAGACAAAAGGCAATCAAAGAGGCGCTCAAAGGCCTCGAGGGGCATCCGAGGCGCGATCGTAGTGAGAAAACTGCATCGTAAAGGTCCCTCGCCCTTGGGTGGCAGAGCGCAAGGCCGTTGAATAGCCAAACATCCTGGACAAAGGTACAGTGGCCCCAATAAGCTGAATCCTTCCCCTGAGCTTCATGTCTCCGATCTTGCCGCCCCGGGCACTGACGTCTCCAATTACGTCTCCCATGAACGCTTCGGGCACCAGGATCTCCACAGACATGATTGGTTCCAGGAGGTGTGGTCCCGCCTTTTCAAGGCCCTCCTTGCAGGCCATGGAAGCAGCCACCTTGAAGGCCAAGAAACTGGCATAGGACTCCTTGTAGGTAGCACCCGCCAGAGCCACTCCAACATCAACGACCGGATATCCCAAAACAACGCCCGATCCCATGGATTCCATCACGCCCTGTTCAACAGCCGGAATGAATTCGGCCGGCAACAGCTCATCAGACAGGGCGTTAGAGAAACGATTGCCTGCACCACGATCTCTGGCGATCAGCTCTAGAGTCACTTGGCCGAAGTGACGGACACCTCCAATCTCCTTTTCAAAAGTGGCCGATGCCCGGCCCTTATGCTCGATGCTTTCCTTGTAGACAACCTGGGGTTTTCCCACATTCACCAGCGTATTAAATTCGCGCTTCAAACGGCTCACCAGGATTTCCAGGTGAAGCTCGCCCATGCCCGAAATAATGGTCTGGCCAGTGTCATCATCAAACCTGACGCGAAACGTTGGATCCTCATCTTCCAGCTTGCCAAGGGCAAGGCCAATCTTTTCTTGGTCCGCGTGGGTCCTTGGCTCTAAGGCTACAAATATCACCGGCTCATAAATGTCGATGGGTTCAAGAATAATGGGATTGGCTTGGTCACAGAGGGTGTCGCCAGTGCTGGATGTCTTCAAGCCCACGATACCAACAATGTTGCCTGCCCGTGCCTCACTGATTCGCTGCCGTTTGTTGGCGTGTATGGAAAGAATGCGAGTCAGTCTTTCCTTTGTCTTCTTGGCAGGATTAACAACTTCTTCTCCTGTCCTGAGCCGTCCGGAATACACCCGGGCATAGGATAGTCTGCGGCCTCGGTCCATGAGGACCTTAAACACCAAGGCAGCCAGGGGTGCCTTGTCAGAGGGAGAAGCCGTCTTGGTATCACCTGTTTCAGGATCCACCCCCTCTACCGGAGGGACATCCAAAGGACTCGGAAGAAGATCAACAATGCCGTCAAGGAGAGGTTGAATACCCTTGTTTCTCAGGGCAGCCCCACAGAATACCGGAACCAACTGTAAATCAATAGTTGCCTTGCGGATACTGGGCACGAGCATCTGGGCAGACACCGGCGTATCAGACACATAGGCCTCCATAATCTGATCATCAAACTCTGCAATGGTTTCAACCATTCTGTCCCGGTGTTTTGCGGCCGCATCTTTCATGTGTTCAGGAACGTCCGTGACCTCAAACGTGGCACCCAGGGTTTCGTCTTCCCAGATCAGCTGTTTCATATCCAGCAGATCAATCACCCCCTGGAAAGACTCTTCATGGCCCACGGGGATCTGCATAAGAAGGGGGTTGGCCCCCAAACGGTCACGCATCATCTGGATCGTTCGAAACAGGTCAGCCCCTGGACGATCAAGCTTGTTCACGAAGGCTACTTTTGGCACACGGTATTTGTCTGCTTGATGCCACACGGTCTCTGATTGCGGCTCCACACCCCCCACGGCACAGAATACTCCTATGGCCCCATCCAGGACCCTGAGGGATCGTTCCACCTCAATGGTAAAGTCCACATGACCCGGCGTGTCGATGATGTGGATCTCCACGTCCCTCCAATGACAGGTCGTCACGGCTGACGTAATCGTGATTCCCCTCTCCTGCTCGTCAGGCATCCAGTCCATGACTGCCTCACCATTGTGGACCTCGCCCATCTTATGCGAGCGACCCGTGTAGTACAAAATACGCTCCGTGATGGTAGTCTTTCCGGCGTCAATGTGAGCTATAACACCGATATTGCGCATTTTTTGAGTTGGCAGTGTTTTTTCCACGAATCCCTAACCCGGACAAGTTGAAACCAAAAAAGAAGTGCCTAAAGTCTAAAGTGCCTAAAGTTGATGTGCACGCCTGCAGACTCCCTACTTGATCATAAGCATGTTTGCCCTAAAAACAGATTGAATATCGATGTGACCGGCCAGTGTCTTGGCCTCACGGCCTTCGATGAGTATCTTCACGGCCTGAATCTCGGAAATATTCAGTACAAGCGTGTTTACAATGGAGAATATGCTCAGCAGCTCAA
>SDBT01019662.1_pt1 | contig 10578 bp, 10 predicted proteins | sample 2277101 | NCBI WGS metagenome assembly SDBT01 (sample SAMN10404973, study PRJNA504765) | marine sediment metagenome | isolation source: marine sediment core GS10_PC15, 103 cmbsf | place: Arctic Ocean: Southern Knipovich Ridge | collected 2010
CCGGCGCGAATCTCGTCATTCACGACCCATTTATAAAGAAATATTCCGGTAATATGATCGAGAAAGCTAAAAATTGTGACGCGGCTGTACTTATGACTGCCCATTCGGAGTATAAGACCATTGATCTGAAGCAGTTGAAACAAGTTATGCAAACGCCGTTTATTCTTGATGGTCGTAATATATTAGATCGAAAGCTTGTAATTGATGCTGGTTTTGAACTCGTCCGGCTGGGAGATACGAGCAGAGGGAAAGAATAAATGATCTGGATCATGCTGCCTGCTTACAATGAACAAACCGACCTGCCGAAGCTGCTTGAAAAACTTGAAAAAGCGCTTGTAAACACCGACTACCGCCTGGTAGTAGTGAACGACGGCAGTACAGATCGAACTGATGAGATCCTCAACTCATATCAAGAACGATTAAACCTCGAAGTGGTTTTACATCCAATCAATCGGGGGCTTGGAGAAACCGAACGGGATGGTTTTGAGTATATTGCCTGGAGAGCAGATCGGGATGATGTGATCGTGCGCATTGAAGGGGATGACACGCATGAACCTAAATATATCTTTGATTTGCTCGATAAATTAAACGAGGGATATGACGTTGTTAATACGTCCCGCTTCCAACCCGGCGGCGGACAATTAGGTGTAAGCCCATACCATGCATTCATCAGTAAATCCGCAAATATTTTTATGCGTGCCCTGCTGGGTATACGTGGAGTAAGCGATTATTCTTGTGGTTACCGTGCTTATCGAGCGGCGGTTATTCAAGACGCACTGGCTATTTTTGGAAATAATATGATCCAGCTGCGTGGATTGGGATTTACATCAACCCTGGAAATCATTGTGAAGCTAAACGTCTTGGGCTGTAAATTTACAGAGGTACCCTTTGTGCTTCGATATGACCAGAAAAAAGGTGGGAGCAAGATGGTTGGCAGTATAACCATGCTGGGGTATTTCATCATGGTACTTTTATACTGGTGGCCATTAGGTGGATGGCGCAGGCGTTTTAAGGGATTAGATAAGTTATATCAACAGGATCCGGCCCAAGCCGTTGAGCTGTATAAATTGGATGGATCAATAAAGAAAAACATGTCTTCTAATTTGAATCTCTGAAGACACTAATCACTAACATTTCCTGCTTTGTCCTCAGGAATGCTAGATTTCTTCACAGCTATACAATAAAACCGCGAAAGCGGTTTTGTTGTAAACTTTAATTCAAGTATTATTGAAATGCATGAAAAATATTAGATTAATTGCTGTTTATAACCCTCTGCTTGACACACAAACTTCCACATGGTATTATTGCCAACTACATTGATGCGGGGTAGAGCAGCGGTAGCTCGTCGGGCTCATAACCCGGAGGTCCTTGGTTCGAATCCAAGCCCCGCTACCTTTCATAATAAATGCGCCTGAAAAGGTGCTTTTTTTATACGAGGGTAGGGATAGAACTAAGGACCCTGGGGTCTTGAGCCTGATGGGGATTTTCATAAAAGGAATAATACCTTTGATTTTTCTGTGATCATTTGAAAAATAAAAAGAGCAACTGACTCTTAATTAGTAGATTGGAGTTCCTGACAACTTACACCAGGATAATTAATAGTCTGGTACGTCAATAATAATCTTTCATTCTGGATATTTAAAACATGCTTAAAAATTGGAAATTTATTTATTTATAAACTGTAAATTAGTTTCTTTAAGAAAAGGATATAGTTGACTTTCTTTTATACTGGTAGCAATAATGTTTTTCAATGATATACATATAATTAGAGAAGATATACTTACATGAAATCATAGAAAGGAAAGATATGAAAAGAATCGCCATAAACGGATTTGGACGAATTGGGCGGCTTGTTTTCCGACACTTGATGGAAATGGATGATGAATCCTTTGAGGTTGTTGCAGTAAATGATATCGCTCCTTTTGATAATCTTGCTTATCTGCTCAGGTATGACTCAGTTCATAAAGATCAGCAAAGATCAATAGTGACAATCAAAGAGGGACTGCGTTGGGGCAATAAAAACGTAAGGTTTTTGAATGAAAAAATCCATTGTAGTTACCATGGAAAAATATGCGGGTTGATATAGCAATTGAATCGGCTGGAAGATTTATGAATAGAGATGATGCAGCAAAGCACCTAGAAGCCGGTGCTTCGAGGGTGATTGTTACAGCGCCCGGGAAAGATGTTTAACTTACCATGTGTATGGGGGTAAATGAAGATGCTTTTGACCCAAAAAAACATATCATAGTCTCAAATGCATCTTGCACAACCAATTGTTTGGCTCCTGTGGCAAAGGTATTGGATGATGAGTTTGGGATTGAGACTGGTTTTCTAACAACAACACACGCTTATACAAGTTCGCAAGCTCTTATCGATTCTCCAAACAAGCGGTGGCGGCGTGGCCGGTCTGCTGCTGTGTCAATTGTACCCACAACGACCGGTGCAGCAATTGCTGCAACTCTTGTGTTACCAAAATTGAAAGGAAAGCTGGATCGTTTGGCATTACGCGTTCCCGTTCCCATGGGATCAATCATTGATTTTGTTGCCAGAACAAATAAACAAGTAACCATTGAGAAGGTCAACAAATCGTTCAAGAAAGCAGCTGAATCGGATCAAATGAGAGGTATATTGGGGATTACTGATGAGGAATTGGTGTCCGCAGATATTATTGGCAGCACATATTCTGCACTTGTAGACGCAAAATCCACCATGGTGATAGGTGAAAATACGGTAAAAGTACTGGCATGGTATGATAACGAATGGGGGTACTCTCGGAGAGTTGCTGATATGGTCCGCTATATAATTGCAAAGATATAAATGAAGAAAACAAAAGATGCGGTATTAGAGAATAGTCACAAACGAATAGATGATCTTATTTCAAAGTTAATAAGAAATGACTAATTATAAGGATAGGAAAGCTGTACTTTCAAACCTGATCAACGTAAAACCCGAGGAATTAGCAAAACAAGTTGCTGACCGGATCCCTAATTTTATTCTTGAAGGGGAGCCAGAGCAATTAACGGGAGGATACTTAAATTATGTGTGGAGAATTAGGAATGGTACTGATACAAAACCACACACGCTCATCGTGAAGTGGGCACCACCATACGTTGCCACATCACCAGGTATCCTGCTTGATCCAGAAAGGATCATTCTCGAAGCAAAAATCTATTCCGAATTTAATCCCGGAAACAAATTATCTGGTTTAGGAAACGATCAGATTCGCCCGCCAAGACTTGTTTTGTTAGATGAAGCAGCCCATTTAATTGTGATGGAGGATGTATGTGATTGCCCGGATTTAGGCATTTGCCTATTAAGGATGCGATCAGTAGACGAATCATACACAATTGGGAGTTTGATCGGCGATTTTATTGGTAGATTACACAAATTTAGCGCCCACCACCCAGAATTAGCAAAGGAATTTGACAATTCGAATATCCAAAGAACCAGGTTGGAGGTTTTATACAAAAATGTAACCACTTATGGAAAACGGGCGGGTATACAGGATTATCAAAAAATAGGCCGGATTGCAGTAAATTACGGGGATTTGTTACAAGAGACAGGTAAAGCCTTGATTATGGGTGATTTATGGCCCCCATCGATCCTTGTTGAAGATATGATGGTGCGGATCATTGATTGGGAATTAACTCATTTTGGTAGACCTTCACAGGATATTGGTCATTTCACAGCGCATTTATGGATGCAATTACAACAGACTAATTCACCTATCAAAACAAAGAACACTGAAGCAACCTTGCGGGGATTTTTAAATTCATATCGAAGCGCATTGGGAGATCAGTTTATTCAAATCTTTGGTGTCGAAGGAGTGAAAGAGAGTTCGATTCATTTTGGATGTGAAATCCTTGCTCGAACTGTAGGGTTATTTCAGAATGGTTATGTATATGATGGTTATGACCCTGAGAGCGAAGTGATCAGGAAAGCGACAAATCATGCGGCGAAACATATTAGAGACCCTTTGAAAATGCAAACTTTTGATGAATTGGGTTGGCGTGAAGAATAACTCGTAATTAATAGGAATTACTACTGATTTTTAAAAGAACAGGAAATATTATGAAAAGATATGAAATAGCAGTTATTGGAGCTGGTTCAGGAGGGTTGGTAGCCGCACTTACGGCAAATCGCCGTGGTGCAAAAACTGTATTAATTGAGAAAAATAAAATCGGAGGAGAATGCACCCATTATGGGTGTATCCCCAGTAAAACTTTTATAAACAGCGCAAGACTTTACCATTCGTTAAAAAAGGCAGGAGTGCATGGCCTTCCAGCCACTGACGTAACAAATGATTTCAATTTCGCAAATGTAATGGAACATGTTGATGATGTTGTTCAGGGTATTTATGAACATGAGCAGCCTGATGTTTTTCAGGATCTTGGAATTGATGTGCTTATCGACTCTTCCGGAGCTCGCTTTTTAGACCCGCATATCCTACAAATAGGGGAGGATGTTATTAAAGCGGATAATTTTGTTATCTCAACAGGATCATCTCCGAGGATGGCTCCCCACGAAGGTAGTGAAACTCTGCAATTCATCCATAATGAGAACTTCTGGGAATTAAGAAAGCAACCGAAATCATTAGTTTTTCTTGGTGGTGGGGTGATATCTGTGGAAATAGGTCAATCACTTGCCCGATTTGGCAGTGATGTAACCATTATCGATAGGAATGCCCGCATATTGAAAGTCATTGATGAGGAAGTAGGGGATATTGCCGTTGATATTCTAAAGAGAGACGGTATTAAAGTTATAACTAACTCCGAGGTTACTAACTGCAGGCAAGTTTCTAACGGGCAGGTAAAAATTAACCTGGATCAGCAAGGCCGGAGAACAGAAATAATAGCCGAAGAAATTTTTGCTGCACTTGGTCGTACACCTAATATTGATGGATTGGACCTCGAAAAAGCTGGAGTGGAATATACAAAATATGGTGTAGTTACAAATGAATACCTGCAAACGAAAACTCTTCATATTTACGCATGCGGAGATGTAACTACACGTGCTAAATTTACACATATCGCGTCTTTTCAAGCAGAGATATGTATAGAGAACATTTTTTCTGGCAACACAAAAAAGAATGATCTATCAATTGTCCCCTGGGCAATTTTCATGGATCCTGAAATCGGACATGTTGGATTATCTGAGAAAGAAGCCAAAATAGATCATAAAGATTTGAACGTATTTCGCGTGAATATAAATTCTGTTGATCGATTTAAAACAACAAGTGAAACAGAGGGTTTTCTAAAGATTATCATGGACCAAAACGACGTTATTTTGGGAGCCGACGCAATCGGTATACACGCCGGTGAATGGATTCAATTCTTTACTCTCGCGATAAAACAAAAATTACCCATAAAAAGTCTAGCAGAAATGATTTTTATTTACCCTACTTTTTCAGAGATTGTAAAAAAGGGAATATCCCGTTATTTAAGGACAAAATCCAAATAGTTTTATCAGACTCATTTATCCCCAGCAAAAATCCGGTTTTAGCAAACCAAAGAGACCCGGGAATTAAGGGTCAGGATTCGTTCACCTGGAAGAGATGTTCAGAGGGAAAAACAAGATGTACTTGTTCTTGATACGGGAACATTTTGGCAGGCATCGGAATACGGGCTCTAACAACCTTATTTTTTAGTTCAACCTTATATTCTATGTATTCTCCACGATACATACAATCTTTAATAACTCCAGGGATTGAGTTTTGACCTGGTTCTGTTTGTATCATAATATTTTCGGGACGGATGGCAAACATCACAGATTTTGCTGTTGTTTTTTTTGTGTTTACAACCAAAGATCCATGCCTAGAATTTAAACGACCTTTGGTTAATTTACCTTTAAAGAAAGTTGAAATTCCTACAAATTGTGCTGTGCTTCTACTGGGAGGTTCTTGAAACAATTTCATGGGTTCGTTAATAGCCGCTACACGGCCATTTAGTAAGAGGGCCATTCGATCGGACATTCCCATAGCTTCATTTAAATCGTGTGTTACAAGGATTGTGGTAATTCCCATTTTGCGTTGGATGCGACGAATAGCTTCCTGTAAGTTTAATCGAACAGCTGTGTCCAAACTGTTCAGCGGTTCGTCGAGGAGCATTAATTGCGGTTTAAGAATCAAGGCTCTTGCCAATGCAACGCGCTGCTGTTCTCCTCCTGAGAGACTAACTGGTTTTCTTTTTTCAATTCCCGGCAAGCCGATCAGGTCAAGCATTTTTGCTACCTCTGCTCGAATCGTTTGGGATGAGGATCCTTGAACTTTTAAACCAAAACCGATGTTATCTGCAACATTTAGGAATGGGAAAAGATAGGCTTTTTGGAACAAAATATCGCCCCTCGTTTATTAGGGGGGATTTGCAAAATGTTTTTCCCTTCAAAAAGAATTTCCCCTTTTTCAGGCGATTCAATACCGGCAATCAGTTTTAGTAATGTAGATTTTCCACTTCCAGATGGTCCCAGAAGCGCAACTAATTCTCCTGAATTGATCGTCAGGGTAAATCCATCGAGTACGGGTGTTTTTCTACCCGGGAAAGTTTTACTTAGAGAAATAAGTTCAATATTGGCCATTAAAATTGCTCTCTTAAAGACTCTCCATGAATACTTAAATAGCGCGCAGTTGATGCAATGATCAGTATTGGAGGAATTATGAATAAAAGCGATAAAGCGCCAATTGATGTCGGATTTCCTCCAGAGACCGCAGAGAAAAGTAACATTGGCAGGGTGAGAACTTTTCCACCTCCAATTAATAGTGTGAGAAGGTATTGACTCCATGAGATGAGAAAAGCAAATAGTCCAGCAACAATCAATCCCGGGAAAATCAACCTTAATGTAATTGTAAAGAAAATTCTTATTTTATTAGATCCTAGTACGAGTGCCTGATATTCAAAATTTTCATCGTAGCGTGCAAATACACCAGAAAGCGTAAAAATCGTGTACGGTAAAGTTGGTACAAGATGTGAAAGGATCACTCCAAAGAATGACCCGGCAAGTCCAAGGCGCAAGAAGAGAATGTTTAGACCCATCCCAACAGCCAATGGTGGTACTACTGTTGGAAGGAAAAATATTATCCAGGCAAATCGTCGGCCTCTGAATGTTTTCATTCCTAAAGTTCTAGCTGCCGGAAAACCTATAATTAGAGATAATAGGCTAACTATAAACGCAATCCCGATGCTCATCTGCAAGCCATCAGTAACGCGGGGATTATTAATTATGCGTGTTAAATGGCTGGTAGTGAAGTTTGATGGCAATACTTCCGGAAAAAACCATCTTTCTGAAAATGCGTAAATACTGAATAAAACCAATGGTGCTACTAGAAACCCGTAAAGAAAAATGCGAATTATGGAAGAGAGGTTCTTCTTCATTTACCTAATTCATCCTGGTTTTCATATTTGAGGTTAATTGCCGCGACAATGATAACTATAAGTGTAATTATGAAGCTGATAACCATACCCTCTGCACGCCTGTTCAAATCCGGATTTGTGAAAAAGTCCAAAGCTAACACAGGCAACATTTTAGGATAAGTAACACCAAGCAATGCTGGTACTTCATAGGTGCTGAACACAAAAGCAAATACTATCAATGAGCCAGCCATCAAGGAAGGCATAACCATAGGGATGGTTATGTACCGCAACCGTTGCCAACGAGTGGCACCGAGGTTTTCTGCAACAACATTAAAATCCTTTTTTTGTGACCGCAATACCGCAAGCACAATCAAGGCAAGGAAAGGTACCTCCTTGGTTACGTAATCAATGATGATTCCAATACCCAGTCGATCACGGACGATAACCGGGAATTCTGAAGGTGTTGTTATCCATCCCACAAGGGCCGCAAATCGAGCCAGTAAACCACTTTGGGAAAAAAATAATAATAAAGCAATTGCCCAAACGATGTGGGGAAAGGCAAGATTCCAGTTAAGAGCAAGCGTATCAAAACGCTGCCATTTACTTTTGCGGTCATTTAGCCAAATTGCGACAGGCAATGCTCCCAAAGCTGAAAGAAGTGTAGAAGAACCAGCAATCCATAAAGAAAATCCTAAGGATGGGTAAAACTCGCGTCCTGCTGGTCCTTGCCCTGACAGCACATTTGTATATGCGTCAATGCTTAATTCCTGCTGGCCGGTGCCTGTTAGCAGACCAAAACTCTGACCAAGACCATAAAAAATACTCGTTCCAAATAATAAAATAATTAACAGCAGTGCAGGGGCCAGGCTGATTAGCGGCGATGTTCTTATGGACGTTCTGAATTTCTTCAATCTGAATTTACCAGTATGAATTGGCGCCATTCCTCTTCAACCAGACTCTGGTATTTTGCATCCGAATCTCCGGCTAACGAGTCAGCCAAATCCGAGGGCGCAGTGGCAGAATCACCTAATTTTTGGGCGGCCTCATTAAGCATTTCAACCACCTCCTTGTCTGTGATACGGTTTACATCAATACCAAAACCCAGACCAAAACCATTTTCCGGTAGGATCTGTGCAGCCTGGAATTCTGGTTCAAGAATAAGATTGGCTAAAACAAGTGCTGCAGATTTATTAGGAGCATTTGAAGGAATCGCCACATAATTAAAATCACCAATCATGTATTGGTCAAATACAAAAGCACGGGAAGTTTCAGGTATTAAACCTTGCTGGATAAGAGGCCCAGCACCCGCAATCGCCTGCGTGATACTGAAATCCACTTCATTATTGGCAAACAGGCCATGAAGTTCATTTTCATCAGCTGGGTAGGTTTCACCTTCTCGCCATAAGTATGGTTTGATCTCCGTAAAATAATCCCATAGAAGTGGCGACCACTCCTCCCAGGTTGCCTCATCGAACGCTCCCCATTTTTCCGCACCTCCGCTCAATTCATATAGCGCGCCTTTTACAAAACGGGTACCCTGAAAACCTCCAGGGCCTGGGGCAATGTAAGTGAACCGGCCTGGATTTTGCACCGCCCATTCCTTCAATTCGGTATATGAACGCGGTAAATCTTCTGGATCCATACGAGCTGAATCATAAATAAACTGGAATTGCGCAGAGGACCAGGGACTTTCCTGGAATTCTACCGGCGTGCCAAAATCGCGATTAATGGCAGGGTTATCCCAATTAACAAATTCGCTGTTTGGTAATTTGTCAGCCCAGTCAGTATAAAGAAGTTCAGCCTGTTTTAGGGTAAAGAAGTTTTCACCATTAATCCAAATGAGATCAACTGCACCAGGATCCTTGCCAGCCTGCTTCTCACTTAGGACCTGATTTACCGCATCAACTGTATCTGCCACAGGAACTCGGTTAAGCGTAATATCGTAGCGGTCCTTCAATGCTGTACCGTAAAAGTTGTCTACATAGTCATTTATAGATTCAGACCCACCCCACATGTACCAATTCACTGTTTGCCCTTTAGAGGCAGCTACAATACTGTCCCAATTATTTACGTCAAACAATGTGGTTGGTTCGGGAATTTTGACTGGGCTACATGCACCTATTAATAATGAAATAAGAAATAATTGAATTAATCTTTTCATTTTTTAATCCTTTCTTAGATTAATGAACTTCAATACGAAGAGGTTGTTTTTCATCATAAATGGATCATTATTAATTTGTCGCAATTGAAATTTTCTGCTTCTTGAGGGTGATTGAGCAATGCTTTCCTCATTCCCTTGGAATTATTATTTAGGATTTATTTTATGCTATCTGATTATTTTTCTATTTCTCCCACCGTAAAGAAAAATACCGCACCTTTGTTTACCTCCGCCTCTGCCCATACTTTTCCTCCGTGGCGGGTGATGATGCGCTGGACGATAGCCAACCCGACGCCTGTTCCTTCATACTCTTTCGCACTGTGCAGGCGCTGGAAGACGTTGAACAGCTTATCGGCATAGCGCATATCGAAACCAACACCGTTGTCCTTGACGAAATAAACTTTCTCCCCTTTGATAGTCTTGCTGCCGATCTCAACCAGGGCATTCTCCTTACCTTTGGTGAACTTGAAGGCGTTGGATAGAAGATTCACCCACACCTGCTTGAGCAAGGTTGGGTCAGCCTGGCAGGTGCGTAGTCTACCAACCACGACCTCAACCTCTCGGCCTTCCCGCTCGGTTTGGAGTTCTGCCACTACTTGTTTGACCATTTCTGTACAACTGACTTTTTGAACATTCAAATCCTGCTTTTCAGTACGGGAAAGGAGCAGCAAGTCATTTATCAGATTGTCCATTTTATGGGAACTCTCCGAAATAAGCCCCAAATAGTGCTGGGCTTCTTTCGGTAATTTCTTGCCGTATTCATCGACCAGGAGATTGGAGAACACGCTCATGGTACGCAGGGGCGCGCGCAGGTCGTGGGAGACAGAATAGGAGAAGCTTTCGAGTTCACGATTGGCGACTTCCAGCTGAGCAGTACGTTTGACTACCCGCTGCTCCAGCTCAGCATTAAGTTTAATTATTTCTTCGTTCGCTAGTTTACGTTCGGTGATGTCTTCTCCAGAGCTTAGTGTTTCAACGTTGTGCCCTTTTTCATCCCATAATACTGTGTCTTGCCAGGCGATGATCCTTTCCTCACCAGTCTTTGTCAGGATCGTGTTTTCGTTATATTCGACC
>SDBT01019665.1_pt1 | contig 10577 bp, 13 predicted proteins | sample 2277101 | NCBI WGS metagenome assembly SDBT01 (sample SAMN10404973, study PRJNA504765) | marine sediment metagenome | isolation source: marine sediment core GS10_PC15, 103 cmbsf | place: Arctic Ocean: Southern Knipovich Ridge | collected 2010
AGATATTCAGAGTAAACCTTGACATTACACCCGATAGGGATAGTTGGTATGTATCCATATGTACCTATTGTTATTCCCACATTATATCAGATCCAACATTGTAGTCAAGTCGTTTAGGCGAGCGAGAGTTACTGCGGAGCGTTGCTCCAGATTTCAAATCCTTCCACATGAGTTCATTTTGTGAATTTAACTAAAGAATATTTTTAAATCTTGCGAGCGTTTCGTATAGGGCGCAAGCTCTCTATAGGGCGGGCAAGATATAGGGCGCACGCTGTATAGGGCGAGCATTCTATAGGTCGGGCGGACGCGCTCAGATGGAGCTGGGATGGAATCTTTGTCGAGAAAGAAAGATTCTCTTTTGCTAATCTTTCGCTTTTACCGGAATATATTTCTTCCACTCAAATCTGATGGAATAAAGTTCAATTGCGTGATGTAAATATTATGTTAACTTAGCGATCGAGAATTTGGATAATCTTTAACATTAAGAAAAGCTAAGTCTTTCTCTCATACTATGTACTGGACACGCCACAGACTTATGGGCGTAACTACATGTTTTCGGTATACTTATGTAGAAAGACTAACAATGTATTCATACTTATCAATACATGGTGGCGTGTGAGATGTTAGGGAATGGCGAAAGTTTGTTATTTAGGATTAGCTGCTGTAGGCTATTTTAAGCGCGGAAAAAACTTTTTAGGTATCCTGCTATGTCTTTTGGAGAAAGTGTCCCATGCTTCCATTTTGGCCTGCTATGCGTGAATATAGGCTATTTTTCCTTGTTTCCAGGGTCAATCCATGGCCTTCTGGCATATCTTGTGTCCAAAATGCCACAGTGTGAAAAAATGTTATAATCACTCTAACATGTTGTAATCGCTCATATTTTTGGTGTGTCTCATACTTTGCCGTGGTATAAATAACACACCTTTTCTTGTTGTTTTCGCAGTCTTTTGATGCCATGCAAAGCATCATCGGGAAATGCGCCACCATAGCTGTTCTCCGCTTGTTGAAAAAAGTTTATGTTTTTGGCGTGCTTGGCATATGAACTGCATTATATATGTTAAGGGCGGAACCAATGAAAAGAAAAACAAAATAAAACTTGACAAGTAAATGCTATTGGCGTATTTTAGACGTAGATAATAACCAATGAGGAAATGATAATGAATATCGCAACGCTGTCAATGTTGATTGTACCGCTGGCAATCATCATCGCGGTAATGTTTTGAGAGTTGCTAGCATTTAGGGCATGACACGGGACGTGCCTTAATTGATAGCAATTGTGCTATCAACTGTTTTAGATTTATTTTGTCTTTTGGAGAAATGCCAATATGGAAAATACCGACAATGTAACGGCCGTAGAAATAGAATTCGAGAAGGCGGAAACGATCAAAAAGTCCATCAAGGGTGAAAAGGTGGACATTCAATTGTCCACCGTGGCCAACACTGGCGAAAGTCCGCGCCATGTAGTGATCGTTCCTGAATTGTCCGTGGGATTGTCGATTCAATATCCCGAACTGTACACGGCTTGCACCGTGATTCCAAAAGAAATGCTGAATGGACTTTCGGAAGTCCAAGCAAAATTCTTTTCAGATCAATTCCAACGGGAAGGTCGCGCGGCATACGACAAATTTGTCATTGATTGCGCGTCGTACATACGGGCGCATCTAACGGGAACAAAGTCTCGTCCTGCTGAATCCGTGGGCACGGTAGCGGTCGGCGTGTTGGCTTTCAGCCGCAACATCGAAAGCAACCGTAACCGCCTGAATCCACGGCAATGGGCTGAAAAAACCTTCAACACGGCCAATCATGAACGGCAAGCGGCACTGATCGTTTACGTTCAGGAGATGGTGGCGTTGGCCAAGGCACAAGCCAAAGCGGAAAAGGAACAGGCGAAAGCACAAGGGTAGCGCTTGCCTGAACATTTCGGCGTGTTGTTTATCGCGGCACGCCGATATGTTGACTAGACTACAGGACATGAGCAATGTCGCCGTGTCCTGTAACTGTTCAACATTGAAAGGCTCAATTATGTATGAGATTGAAAAGGGTGTTCCATTTCCGCCAACAACGCGCAACACGCACCTAGTGGATACGATGGTAGCATTGAAGGCGCATGAATCTTTTCTGGTCACAGACAAGCAAGTGCAAACCGTTCAACAATCCATGCGCAAAGCGTATTTCATAACGGGTCATGTCTTTTCTTCTCGTACTGTCGAAGGCGGCACAAGGGTATGGCGTACAGGATAACGATTGCAACTTGTTCAACATTGTGGCGTGTCCATTATGCGAATACGCTACACTACAAAGGCTACAGTATGAACATGAATAGCGGAATTCAACAGACCAAAACCACGGGCGATATGTCACATGACTTCGGCGTGTTGTTTGCTATGCAGCGTATGCACGAGAAAAGCATTAGTCAATCACTGTCATTTGCGACGGACGTTGTCATGGCAGAATTGACAACCGAGATGCAACGGCTCAATATTCTGGTTTTGAACATCCTGAAACGCTAACAACATGCAGGTACGCCAGCAACACCATGGCGTAGTCACAACATGCAGCTAGGCTAATAGTTCTTTGATGCTAGTCTTTGTTAAAAAATAAAGACTAGCATTTCTCTGGCAGATGTGATGGAAATAAATTACAACCCTTTGTCTCGGCGGATTGATTAACCGTCAATAGATGGGCGGCCACTGTCTCACAATATTACTTCCAATTTTCACGGGTTTTAGATTTAGAATTTTTTCTATTTTTAGGCTTCTTTTTAGATTAGGCTTCTTCTTTCTCACCTAGAATTGTAAGGAAATTTTGGCACTTCTGGATAAGGTTGACCGTGAAAGACGGACAGATAATACTCTTCAAGAAATTTCCAGAAGGCTTCCTCACTGTGTCCCGTGAGAATGCGATAAGGACCGTAGGCATTCAGATTGGAGCCTTCATAATAACAAGATTGCCCGTCTAGGAAGTGGCAGCTTTCTTTAACAGTCTGACCTTCGTATTGAGAATCTCTCGCATGATATCCTAAATCAGCAGGCATGATGGAGATATAATCACTATGCGAGCTGTAATCAGTTTCCACCTCCCACCCGGTGTACAGAGAGAAGGAGACAGCACCCAAGTCACCTTTGACACTTGCGAGCATTGTTACTGTACCCTTACCATGTGAGCCTCCTGCACCAGGTTTACATCGAGCACTACCAAAAGCACACTCGAAGCGTATGCAGTCATGTCCTGATTGAAACTGCATTTCTCGTTCATACCCGTTTACTGTTTGTTTCATAATTTCTCCTTACATAACATGAGATTCGAGAGTTTCAAGAGACATCTCACACTCACTTGATACTTTATCAATACGAAATCCTCTTGCCCAGTCTACAACTGCATGAGTGAGACGAAGAGATTTAGAGGAAACGGACATTCCATCGACGGCGACAACTTTTCCGAGGAATTTATGATCCATAAAAGGCTCATCTGTACCTTTTGTTGCTTCAGAAGTAAGTTTATCTTTCCAAGAATCGGGCATATTTTGCACAGTTGCAATGTGATGAACAGATCTAGCTTCATCATCAAGGTAAACCCCTAACTTAACTCCACCGATGACACCCTCATGCCTCTTTCCTTTAGTTGAGGGCACAGATCCTATGATGAAAGCGTCAATATCTGTGACGAGACTCTCCATCATAGACCTCTTCATCTTAATCCAGGAGCGATGAGTTCGAGAGTCGGAGTTATAGTAAGGAGCATACATATCTTTTATGACAACTCCTTCTCCGCGCTGTGATTCAGTTACCTCTCGGTAGAGTTTGATGATTTCAGAAGATCCTTTAACATAGACAAAAGAACTATGCATACGACTAAAGCATTTTTTAAATAAAGATCTTCTAGTCTCTGTTCTAACGTACCAAGGATCTTTCATTAAATCAACATTATTGGAGGACATAACATCAAAGACATGAATCATAAGTTCTGTTTGTCCTTCTAACTGGACTCTCTGTGCAACTTCTGGTTTTGCGTTTAATATTGCAACAGTTGCATTGAGTTGTGAGTCAGTTGTTTCCTTCCCTACTGTCACGTTAGGATTTCTACTTTGAATCTCGCAATCGAGGACAAAAGAGATGGGATAAGGAGTGTTAGAAATAACTGGGAGAAGAATTTTCTTAGTATATTCTACTGGTAAAAAATCTTGCACAGAAAGATGTCGAGAGAAAACTCGGAAACCTTCGTCGGGATGATAAGTTACAACGGCTCTAACCCCATTGATCTTCTCTTCTGCAAAGTAGTCTTCAGCCTCGAGAATAGCATCTTGCTGTTCTTTCTTTAGTTCTTTCCAACGAAAACAGAGCATAGTTGTGTCTAACTCAAGCCTCGCTCTTAGCCCCCAAGTGTCTTCTCTCATAGGAAGAAAATTCTCTTGAAGCTTTTTCAAAAGAGTTCTTTTAACTGGCCTCTCAGTGAGGTCTTCTACAGAAAGTAGAATCCCTTCTGCACGACATTCCATTTCAAGTTCGGTGATTGTAAAGTTCAAGAGAGTCTCCTAGAGAGAAAGTAAGATTTTGATTTCATCTATCATATATCCTACTTGTCGATCAGTATTGACTGACGTTACTTCTTTGAAGTCTGGAAACTCATCTCTATACATTTCGAGATGCTTTGTTTCCCAAAGAGAAGCCTCTCTAACATTACAGAGACGATCTGCAAGTTTTAAAGGAATAGCTAGTGGATATTCTCTTAGTTGAGAATACAAGAGAGACTTTCTTATACTTCGAGATTTACCTTCTGGGTCAGTTACAGCCGCGATCATAACTGCAATAGAATGTGGGAATTCACTGTTTATGTAAGATTGACTCACGTCTGTATCTTCTACAATATCATGGAGCCAAGCTGTCACTTGATAAATAGGGAGGTAATATTCAAACTCTTGAAGAATAAGAGCAGTCCTATCTAAATGAATTATGTAAGGATAAAATCCCCACTCTTGTCCACGATGTTTATCTGTAGCAAGAGTTATAGCTTTTTGGAAAACTTTTTTTTGTATTTCATCCATACAAAGCCTTAAAAGGAGGTAGATAGAGTTACTTATAGATTACTAATGTAAATGTTTTCAAAAATTTCTTTAGCATGTTTTGGGAATTGTTTAATTCTTTTTTGGATTTCACTTGCTTCAAAGAAGATATTCTCATCAACTTTGAAAACATTTTCTTTCGCCCAATCTGATTTAGGATTTACTGAAATCCTGTCATGGTTGGGGCGAAATATTTGACGACGGGTCCGTTGATCGTGTTGTCCAACTCGTGTGATTCTTGCAACCCGAAACTGTACTGAAGGTGCAGTTGAACCATCATAGAGCTTAACTTTTTGATTTTGAACCAGGCAAAGTTGTAAGCCGTCAAGATATATAACCTTCATAATGTTTTCCTCACATAATGAGAATTGAATTTTCTTGAGATGCCTTCATTTCCTGAACCCATATTATAGCATATCAAAAATGTAACCAAATGTCAAGTAGATGGAAAAGACTTCCTTCTTAAAATTTCTCTGTGTAGATGTTTACAACGTGTGTATGCAACTTTTTCTTGACATTAGATTTTTTTCATTGTAAAATATTGAAAATAGGTCTACTTCTATATACACACATTGTACAAAAGATTGGCATCATGGAATCTCAAACTTTCGATCCTAGAAGAATTGCAGAGACTCTAGAATCTCCTGCTGAAGTGGAAGCCTCTCAAGAGAATTTGTCTGCAATCTTCGATCATTTGTCAAATGAGGACGCAGAGGACTATGTTCCACAGGTCTCTCCCAAGATTCTAGCCGCCGCTTCAGTCAGAGGCTTCGAAATACTTGCAGCAGTTAGCAACAATGAGAGAATGTCGAAACTTGAAGAAAAAGCCGTCGTCACAAAGAGAAATAAGAAGATTCCTTTCTCGATGCCGAACTTAGATTCCTTGCTTCGGAATGCTCCTTTTGTCACTAAAAACAAGCTAAAACCTCGACATTTACCTATCCTGGAGGCATTTCTCTTCGAGAATATGAGTCCTACTGACATTTCTATCAAGTTTAGGCTCTCTCGTTCAGCCGTTTATCAAATTTTATCTAGTCCTGCTGTCACAGATTTCGTGAACAGGCGGGAAGATTCACTCTCCAATGAGTATAAATCTCTTGGGCATAAAGCTGTTAATAATCTAAGAGAATTTCTTGCAGGGAGTGACCCAGAACTCAAGTTTAAGGCGACTGCTCTATATCTTAAGCGAGCAAACTTCACTCCGAGTGAAGAAACTGTACATAGAATCCAAGGGACTGGCAAAAACGGGGAGGTTCTAATAGATTTCAAGAGGAACCTTCTGAAAAGGGCTGGAGTGCCGAATGAAATCATAGAAGCAGAGTTCAGAAACATTTCTGATGATGAAGAAGATGGAAGCAGCTAACATAGACAACAGTCCAACTCTTTCTATCCACAAGATGAAAGAGATTATGGGAGAGCAGGAGTTCGCTCGAGTAGTTTCTCTTATGAGTCCTACAGAGGCAGAAGGACTCCTGTATGATTGGAAATCTTGGGCCAGGAAAGAACAATTAGAACCGCCTGGAGAATGGGCTGTTTGGTTATACTTGGCCGGACGTGGTTCTGGTAAGACTCGCTCCGGTTCTGAGTGGATTAAGAGTAGGGTCGAGAAGAGAATGGCTCACAGGATAGCTCTTGTTGGCCAGTCTGCTGCTGATGCAAGAGATGTTCTTGTGGAAGGTGAAAGTGGGATTCTCGCTGTTTTTAAGAAGAGTGAGACTCCTCAGTATGAACCCTCAAAAAGGAGAATTACCTTCTCCACTGGTGCTGTAGCAACTCTATATTCAGCAGAAGATCCAGATCAACTTCGCGGACCTTCACATGATACCGCTCTTGTAGATGAACTTGCAGCTTATGCGCATCCAGATGAAGTGTGGTCTAATCTTATGTTCGGGCTACGTCTCGGAGACTCCCGTTGTATGATTACGACCACACCTCGACCAATTAAGATACTTAAAGATCTTGTAAAGAGAGAAGCTGAAGGCGGAGTTTACGTTACGAGAGGATCTACATACGACAACTTGAAGAATCTCTCGAAAGCTTTCGCAAGTGAGATTATATCTCAGTATGAAGGCACCAGACTTGGCCGTCAAGAACTGATGGCAGAGATTCTTGATGATATTGAAGGGGCTCTTTGGAGCAGAGATGTTCTTGACAAAAATCGGAGGAAAGAACATCCGATTCTCAAAAAGATCTGTGTCTCCATTGACCCTTCAGTTACTTCTTCGGCTAGATCTGCTGAGACGGGAATTATAGTTGGCGGAATTGACGACAAAAATCATGGTTACTGTCTTGCAGATTTAACTCTACGAGGGACACCTGAGAGTTGGGCTAAGGTCGCATGTGAAGCATATCATAAATTTTCAGCCGACTATATACTAGCTGAAAAGAACAATGGCGGAGAGCTAGTCAAGAGTATTATAAGGAACAAAGATAAGAACATCCCAATCAGGCTAGTCTGGGCCTCAAGAGGTAAGCTCACAAGAGCTGAACCAATCTCCGCACTTGATGAGCAAGGAAGAATACATCTCGTTGGAGCCTTTAACAAACTTGAAGATGAACTCTGCACCTATGATGGCACAGGCACAAGCCCTGACAGACTTGATGCTTACGTTTGGTGCTTCTCCAGTTTAATCACTTCTAACTTCTCTCGTGGAGCCACGTGGGGAAGGAAAAGAAAGAGAGCTTCATAATGAAAGAAATTATCATCTTGTGGACTTTGCTTCTTCCTATGAATCCAGGTGCGCTCGAACCAGATAATCCCTATATAATTGGGATGTGCAAAGATAGAGATCCGAAAGGATATATTTCAAGCGTTCTCGTGATAAATCCTTTTGAAAAACCGAACGCCACAACTTATGTGTACTGTCTCATAGAGAAAGAAAAGGAAGCAGAGAAATTGAGAACCTAGATTTTTCTTTTCTTTCGGAGCAAGCTAAGTTTGCGATAGCAAACGTGCGCAGCGCGTGAGCAAGTGGCTTAGGCCGCTTGGCGGCCGTCTGCCCGCAGCGAACTAGACTAGTGAGAAACTATGAAAGACCCGGTAAAAAGAAAAGTGGGAAATGTTCTAAACTTACCACTCAGAATTCTTGATAGCATCATCAAGACTAGAGCAGGGCTCTCATCTGCTCTTGGAGATACCTTTGGAGGCTCTCGGAACTTCTATGAGGTTCTAGGGTATAAAAAGGAACTCAGTTTTCTTGACTATTTTGACAGATACGAGAGAGACTCTATTGCAGCCAGGATTATAGATGCTCCATCAAAAGCAACTTGGTCAGAGCTTCCTAAGATCATTCCTCAAAATGAGAAGAATGAAGACATAGAAAATGAAGAATTTACTGTTGCTATTGAGCATCTTTTTGAAAAGTTCAAGATGCGTGGAGTCTTCGAAAGAGTAGACAGACTGGCTGGAATTGGAAGGTTTGGAGTTATTCTTCTTGGGACACCAGGAGACGTCAGATCTAACTCAGGGCCTTTAAACAGCGTTGATGATCTTCTCTTTGTAACTCCTTATGGAGAAGGCAGTACGACTATCGAAAGATTTGAAACTTCTACTTCTAATCCTCGATTTAGTTTACCAACTCTTTACAACATTACTTCAAATACAGGTCAAGACAGCGAAGTGGCTTCGGGAATCAGTTTAAAAATTCATCACTCTAGAATCATCCACGTTGCTGAGGATATTTTAGAGAATAGAATTTATGGAAAACCAAGGCTCAAAAAAGTCTATAATCTCTTCGACGATTTGGCCAAAGTTGTAGGTGGTTCAGCAGAATTCTTCTGGCGGATTGCAGACAGAGGTATTCAATTCGATCTTGATCCTGATGTAGAACTAAACGATGATGACGAGGACGATTTTTCTGATGAAATAGATGATTACATGCATGGTCTTAAGAGACATATTAAGACTAGAGGAATAACTGCTAAAGTTCTTGGCTCTGAAACTGCTGACCCTCGTGGACCTTTTACAGGGATTATATCTCTTATCTCTGGTGCAACAGGCATCCCACAAAGAATTTTAACAGGTTCCGAGAGGGGCCAACTAGCTTCAGATCAAGATAAAGCATCTTGGAATGAGAGAATCTTTGAGCGGCAAAAGATATTTGCAGAGCCTATGGTTATTCGACCTTTCATTGACTGGGCGATGAGAGTAAAGATAGTTCAGCAAGTCCCGAATTACAGGCTCGCTTGGCCTGTCCTTCGAGCACAAACTGAAACAGAGCGTTCTCAGACTGCTCTTAGAGTATCTACATCCTTGAATAATCTAGCGAAAGCACAAGCAACATTGAAAGATAAAGGTGTAGATGAAACTACCATGACATTTGAAGAATTTCAAGCTAAGTTTCTTGATTTCTAGAGGTACTTGTTATGCTCAGATTCGGTTCGATTAGAGGATCAAAGCTAACTATTGAAGATACACTTACATTTGTAGAGGCAGTTAGTTTAGGTCTTGTAGTAGGTGCTAGAAAGGTTAATAAGTTTGGACATAATGGTACTGTTGGTACAAGTGAGGAAGTTATTTGGAGTCCTAGCATTGCATTTAATTATATCGTAACTGCAATCGAACTTAAACTTTCTTCAAGTAATGATACAGATGTTGTAGATGTAACGATAGAAGGACTCAATGAAAATTGGTTGATGGTTTCTGATACCAAAACATTAACTGGACAGACTTTTGTAACTACGACGAATAAGTATATCCGAGTTTTTAGGATGTATATTACCAGTGCAAATGCTGCTCTTGGAGATATATATGCAGGTTTAGGTAGTGTAGGAAGTGGTATTCCCTCTACAATTCACGCAAAGATCGACATTGGAAGAAATCAAACTCTCATGGCAGTATATTCTATTCCTGCCGATGAGACTGGGTTCATCTTACGAACGAAATGGAGTTCTGAAATCACAAAAGCTAATCAAGTAAACTTATATATTCGAGAATTTGAGAGTGTTTTCAGAATAAAAACTATTGATGATTTTAGAGAAGAATTTGCAGATCACCCCTTTCTTCTATGGGAAGATGCTCCTGCGAAATCTGATATTGAATCAAGGGGTGTGTCTAGTGCAGGTGGTGGAAGTATATCTGCTTCTTTTGACATGATCTTAATCAAGACAGCTCTTCTAAACGGATAAAGGAGCCTAACATGGCACTTAAAACCTTTATAGTCAAACCTGATCCTTCCTCTATTCGGAAGGAAACTCTACAAGGAAAACTACATCTTGTCGTTCCTGTAGTTGCTCTTGTTGAGGGAGTTCTTCATGCAGCTAATATGGATTTCGCGGAATTCATACCTGCGGGAACCATAGAAGAATCAACCGAGAAATGGAATGGTCGAGTTGTGGTCATTGACCATCCGAGAGACGAGGAAGGAAACTTTCTTCTCGCAAATGTTCCGGAAGTCTTTGATAAAGAGGTTGTAGGGACTATCTTCAATGCTGCGTTCAAAGAACGCCACAAGCTCACTTTTGAAATTTGGATTAATGAAGAAAGAGTTACATCTTCAAATGAACCCAGAATTAAAGA
>SDBT01019666.1_pt1 | contig 10577 bp, 10 predicted proteins | sample 2277101 | NCBI WGS metagenome assembly SDBT01 (sample SAMN10404973, study PRJNA504765) | marine sediment metagenome | isolation source: marine sediment core GS10_PC15, 103 cmbsf | place: Arctic Ocean: Southern Knipovich Ridge | collected 2010
GATTTATCTGTCATGAACCTACATGCCATCACCAGCGATCTATTAAATGACCTTAGACCGTTACGCTTCACTCCTCCTGTTACACACGTATACAACCCTTTAGAGTATGCCCGGGAGCCCTATATGCGATATTTGAGCCTATATGCAGGACGGCCCAAGGAGGTTGTTCTCCTTGGCATGAACCCCGGACCATGGGGCATGGCTCAAACCGGAGTGCCCTTCGGCGAGGTAAAGGCGGTGAAAGAATGGCTTCGTATTGAGGCTCCCGTTGGTACCCCTCCCGAAATGCATCCAAAGCGGCCGGTTCACGGTTTTGACTGTTCGAGGAGTGAGATCAGCGGCAAACGCCTATGGGGTTGGGCCAGGAAAACATTTGGTTCACCGGAACGGTTTTTCTCCCGTTTCTTTGTGGCTAACTACTGCCCCCTGCTTTTCATCGAAGCAAGTGGCCGCAACAGGACCCCGAACAATCTTCCCGTGGGTGAAAGGAAACCCCTGCTTATCGCCTGCGACCGAGCACTTCTCCGGATTATCCAGTGGATAAAGCCTCGTTTTGTTGTAGGGATCGGGCGTTTTGCAGAACAACGAGCCCAGTTAGCCCTGTCCGGACTCGATGTGACCATCGGCAGTGTCACTCATCCGAGCCCGGCAAACCCGAACGCCAATCGAGGCTGGGATGCACTGGTGGCAAAAGAACTAAAAGCCTTAGGTGTTCGATTATGAATGAGGGAAAAAGATGAAAGACGAGAATAAGCCAGCATTCGAGACCAAGCACCTGCCAGAAGGCTATGATGAATTAGCCCCTGACAAATCAGAGATACGGCTTCTCCCGAATATGAAGGGGGGTGGATTAGCACACTGCACACTTCCTCCACATGGCATCTCCTTGGCTGTTAAGCACAAGACAGTTGAAGAGATCTGGTATTTTATCCAAGGTCATGGTCAAGTATGGCGCAAACATGGGGATCAGGAGGAGATTGTTGATGTAGGTCCGGGGATATGCCTAACCATTCCCCCAGGAACGCATTTTCAATTCTGCAATACAGAAAAAGAGCCACTGTGTTTTATCATAGCCACAATGCCACCATGGCCTGGCAAGCAAGAGGCCGTATGGGTCCAAGATCACTGGAAGGTCGAATGATAAGAATGAAAAAACCAGGAGATCCTCAGGACTTACCATTTATCCTAGGCCAATCTCATTCGAAAAAGGTATATGACTTGAAAATTTGAGACGTTTGTCACATTAAACAGTTGAATAAAGTGATTTTTGTCACATTATTCGTCCTTATTATGTGACAAAATCCACGATTATTTCCCAAATCTTTCCGCTATATGCCATTACGCTGTTCCCAAAATTATGCGTGGACAACACTCCAGGGCAGCACATACCATGAAAAAGATATCCGATATACCCAGATTCAGCCGGCCGAAGGTTAAACAGCGCAGCTGATCCCCAACCGCCCTCAGAGAACATTCCTTTTGATATTCCCTTCACTGCACCTACCCATTGGCAAAATTTAGGCGATCAAAAACCTCTAAAGTTTTTCCAAAAAAGGCCGATAGTAAGAATTTAGGTAGAAATAGGTCACCGGATTGCTGTGATGCCGGTCAATTCTTTTTTTGGCGTATTCTTCTTCTTGTGGGATTTAGCTAAAATGTTCCGATCTTTGCATTTCGAATATCCAGATGCCTCTTATAACATACTGAACAGAGGGTTGATAGGCCAGGGGAGGCTCTTTTTCAGGGACAAAGGGAGAAGAGGCTAGTGCAGAGTTGGTACGGCTTGTGGATCGAGGTGAAGACGAAATGGACATTCAACAATGTTTTGAAATTCTTAAGCTTGACCGTAATACCTCAATAGATGGGGCAAAACAAGCTCATAATTTTAAGTCAGGAGGAGATCAATGAGAAACACCATTCAAAAGAAAGTTCAAGTGGGTCTAATAGGGATCATCCTAGTCTTAGCGAGCGCCGGTTGTGCTCACTTTAACAAGCAATCCAAAGAGACGCAGGCCACTGAGCCAGGGCAAGCATCCGTTGCGGAGGCCAAACCAACGAGTTCTGTTGATACCACACCCCCAATCGAAGAAGAGGCTCAGCCGCTTCAAAGTTCCGATACCACACCCCCAATCGAAGAAGAGGCTCAGCCGCTTCAAAGACCTACCCCTTTTGTGCACACAGTACAATGGCCACAGGAAACTGTCTCAATCGTCGCCAAATGGTACACAGGCAAGTTCGAAAACTGGAAGGGCCTGATGGACGCCAATCCCAAACTCAAGCGCAATCGGATATCCATTGGCAGTAAGATTCTTATCCCGGAAGATTTCCTGAAGACGCGAGAATCCATGCCGCAGGAGTTTTTAGCTAAGTTCGCTCCGAAGCGGGAAAATAAGGCTACCCCTTTTGTGCACACAGTACAATGGCCACGGGAGACTCTCTCAATCATCGCCAAATGGTACACAGGCAAGTTCAAAAACTGGAAGGCCTTGGTAGATGCCAATCCCAAACTTAAGCCAAATCGCATATTCATTGGCAGCAAGATTCTTATCCCGGAAGATTTCCTGAAGACGCGAGAATCCATGCCGCTAGAATTCTTGGCTAAGTTCACCTCGAAGAAGAAAAAGAAGGCGTCACCGTCCACGCCTCCACCCGAAGAGGAGAAAGAACCGGATCTAATTGGGCCCAAGGAATACTCTGAGAAATAATCGTCCATAGAAAGGGTCAGGGTTATTTTTCTTTATTCAATATTTCGGATCAGAGGCCCTTTCTAGCGAGCACTCCTTGCACACGCTTATTGGCACATTTTAGGCGATCAAGAACCTCTAAAGTTTTTCCAAAAAAGACCGATAGTAACAATTTAGGAGGAAATGGATAAGCGGATCGCTGAGCTGAAATCATCCGAAAATGAGCACAAGCAGGCGGAGGATGAAGATTGGCCAACCAGAAGATCTTGACACAAAAAAAAGAAGTTATTGAGGAGGAACGGTTCAAGGCCCAGCTCCAGATGCTAAGAGAAACGGCCCATGACCTAAACCAGCCACTTATGACCCTCTTGTCTAATATTGACTTGATGGGGATGGATAAAGATAACCCGGAAAAACATGCGCAATATGTAGAGAAAATCGAACAGGCTGGCCACCGGATTGCTAATACCGTAAAAAAGATCCAGAGCATATGTGATTATGATACCAACCCATATCTCTTCGATTCCACTATTAGAGATCTCGATAAAAGATAACCCTTCTTTCGCAGGCAATCAATATTGAATAGGACATGGACGTATTAGAACGAGGCTGAATCTACGGTATTTTACCATCTATCATGACATTATTGCCCTGCCTCCAGTGGAACTCTTTATTCCTTAATTTCTATTGACACGTATAACCTTTTATAATAGCTTAAATTTCTTTACAATAAGGCTTAATCAACGAGGCCTTGTGGGCTCCTACAACACATATGTGCCAAGTCAAGAAAGGGATTTGCTCCACAAGGCTCACAAAAAACGGCAAATTATGAACAGGGAGCAAGGCTATAGGATAATCCCAGTGAACCCCAAGGCAAATGAGATATTGGGCGCGGCCTGTTATCCCGACCTCAGCTCCATCTCTGAGAAGGTGGTTATGGACAGGTGATTGCACAAAAAGCACTCAAGAATGGAGAAGAAGGGATGAAAGGGGAGACGGAGAAATTCCCTATCCTGCAGGTCTTTGAAAAAGACACGGACCGAATCAAGGTTACAGTTGTCAGAGAGTCTCCTCTGACCATCTTCTTAAATAACCAGGAGCTGGTAACCTTGCTCTGCTCTCCTACAGATCTGAGGTATCTGGCTGTGGGCTTTCTTCTTTCCGAAGGGTTAATAAAAGGTAAAGGCGATATCAAAAAGATAATAGTCGATGACCAGAGGGGTGTGGTGCGGGTGGAGACCCATGAGGAAAAAGATCCCGCTAATGAGCTTATATTCAAGAGGTTTATAACCTCGGGCTGTGGGAGAGGGACATCTTTTTATAGCGCGGCTGATGTCCAGGGGCAGGCAAAGATAGAATCCAATACTAAAATATCGGCCCTTGCGGTCTTTTCCTTAGCTAAGGAGTTCCAGCATTACTCCCGGGTATATAGGATAACCGGTGGCGTTCACAGTGCCGCCTTGTGTGATACTACAAACATCCTGGTCTTTGCCGATGACATCGGCAGACACAACGCCATTGATAAAATCTTTGGGCAATGTCTTCTTGAAGATATACCCACAGGTGAGCGCATGATAATCACCAGCGGCAGGATCTCCTCGGAGATTCTACTCAAGGTATCCAAGAGAGACATCCCCATAGTTGTCTCCAAATCTGCCCCCACCAATCTGGCGGTGAGGTTAGCCAACGATCTGGGCATAACACTCATCGGCTTTGTCCGAGGAAAGAGGATGAATGCTTACACCAATGACTGGAGAATAGTGACTGATGGAAAATAGGGATGCCGAGCTAGTAGAGAAAATCCTGAGCCTCAAGAGAGAAAGGAATGCTGTTATTCTGGTTCAGAACTACCAATTGGGCGAGGTTCAGGATATTGCTGACTTTGTCGGCGACTCCTTAGGGTTGAGCCAAAATGCACCAAACTAGCTGCTGTAGATGGGATGCTAGCGGTGGTATAGAAAAAGGCCAGGAAAAACCCAAATTGTGATCACCATGGTAATCTTGTAAGAAAAGGGCAAGAAGTGGGTGTAAAGATAAACATTCATCAGAATTTGCGGCATCTTGCCAAGGACCTGAGTACAGTTGAGGTAAACGGCAAGACTGTGGGTGACTGCCTCAATGACCTGATTAGCCAATTCCCCGGCATAAGGAGATATATATTCGATAAGGACAATAAATTACTCAATTATGTGGATGTGTATGTTAACCTTGAGAGCTCCTACCCTTTGGAATTAGCCAGGCCGGTTAGTGACGGGGACGAGCTTGATATAACACTTATCATTGCCGGAGGGTGAAGCTGAAGTCCATACATTATAAATCTGCACGGGAACTTGTAAGGCTCATCGCCTCAAAGGACCTCTCTCCCCTTGAACTGATGGAGGAGACATTAAAGAGAATAGAGGCGGTCAATACCACTCTCAATGCCTTTGTCTCCATCAGGGCCGAGCAGGCAGTCGAGGAGGCAAGGGCTATGACGGAGCGTCTCGCTTCAGGTGAAGAGCCTGGACCCCTGGCCGGCATACCAATAGGCGTTAAGGACCTGGAAGACGTGAAAGGGATGGTGACCAGTTTTGGGTCAGTTCCCTACAAAGATAATGTCGCCCGGAGCGACTCCATCCAGGTTTTCAGGCTTAAGGCGGCCGGCGCCATTGTTGTGGGGAAAACCAATACCCCTGAATTTGGGTTCACCGGCTTTACAAAAAACCGGTTATATGGTGTGACCAGAAATCCGTGGAATACGGAGCGCACACCCGGTGGATCCAGCGGCGGTTCTGGAGCTGCAGTTGCAGGCGGTATGGTTTCCATGGCCACAGGCTCAGATGCCGGCGGTTCCATCCGCATTCCTGCCTCATACTCCGGATGTCTTGGGTTGAAGACATCCTTTGGCAGAATACCCAGAGGTCCATTCCCTCTTTTACAAATGCATCCAATCTGGTGCACGGGCCCCCTGACCAGGACTGTGGAGGATGCCGCCCTTTATCTGGACTGTGTTGCGGGATACCACCCTTCTGACCCTGAATCCCTCCCCCCTCCAGGCAAATCCTTCCTGAACTCCCTGGAGCACATGCCCACTGGTCTTAGGATCGCCTTCAGCCCTACCCTAGGATACGCAAGGGTACAAGGGCATGTGATGGTTCAGGTGGAAAAGGCAGTAAAATGCTTTGAGGACATGGGTCACAGGGTAGAGCCCTGGGATGGATCCTTGCCAGATGTGGGTGAAACCTGGTCCAAACTCATGAACTGTGAAATCTATGCCCAGGTTCATCAGGACCTGGAAAGGAATCGCCAGGAACTAGGAAGGACCCTGGTGAAGTCCCTTGATCATGCGCGGTCCTTTTCTATAGAGGACCATATAGAGGCCCAGAAAGTGAGGACAGAGCTGAACCGGATACTGTGGAACCTTTTTGAGCAATTCGATCTCCTCATTACCCCTACCATGCCAACAGAGGCCTTTGCTGCAAAAGGTCCTCCCCCAGCCGAGATCGATGGACACCCTATCCCTCTCCTTGGAACAGCAGCCTTCACCTATCCATTTAATCTGTCCGGTCATCCTGCTGCCTCGGTCCCGGCAGGTCTCACCAAAAACAATCTTCCCGTGGGTCTTCAGATCATCGGGCCTCGCCAAAGAGATGATATAGTGCTCCAGGCCTCCCATGCCTATGAACAGATAAGACCATGGAATGATAACTGGCCGAATATCGAATAAATCATGAAGGGGGAGGCTGGAAAACTGTGTCAAGACAATCCGTCATAGTTCTCACATTGCTCATCCTGTTCTCGGTACCTACCTTTGCCGACAATCCCAAGTCAGATCCTGTCTATGATGTCCAGTGCGGTTGCTACAATCAACCTGCAAATGCCGCCAAGCTGGTGCTTCGGCTCCATGAGCTTGGACTCTCTTGGTACAGCCTCCAGATGGATCTCTGCACCCGCTTTATCCTGGATGTCAATGTTGGCGACAAAAGAAGGTCCACCTTTATCGCGGCATATCCGGAGTTTGCCGATGCCTTTCTGGTGGAGAATTACTGGGATCTCCCTCACCCGCATCCGGAAAATATTTCACCGCTTCCTACCAGCGAGGAGTTCATTACTTTCATGGCCCCCTATATGCAGAGACAATACCAGCAAGGCTATTACAATCGCAAAGGATTGACCTTGGCAAGGCAACGTGCGATAATGTACACAAGGTGGATCTATGATGCGGCCAGCTACTATGGCCTGGACCCTTTTCTTCTCTTTGCGGTGGGAAATTTCGAGACCTACTTCTGTAATATGTTTGGCGATCTGGATCGCCTGAAGTATAAGCGTCCTGATCCAGCTCAGGGGATGTTCCAGATCCTCAAATCCACTGCACGCGTTATCTATCGGGATATGAAAAATCAAAACCTGCCCCACACCCCGAAAAGGCTCCCTTCGGACCTCAGGGCTTATCCAAAGATCCAGATCTATTTCGCGGCCCACTACCTGCACACCCTGTATCTTAAGCACCACGGAAACCGGTTCATGGCACTGCTCAACTACAACGCCAAACACAAGCCCAACTATGATTACCCACGAATGGTCATGAGATTCTACCAGCGAGCCCTCGGGCACTTTACTCAATCGTCTCAACTCCAAGAGGGAAACATAGCGGCTAGATCCCCTGACCTTGGAAAAAAAGATTTCAGGTCAAGCCTCGACTCAAGGGAGAGAACGAACAGATGACACAAGGATTTTTAGAGGAAATAAAATGCAGTTTCTGTTAGCTTGATTATGTCGTATAAGTTTTGATAGACTAAGATTTTCCAATAAATTCTATATCCCGTGGGCCAAGATTTTTGTGGCGGACTTGGGGGTCAAATGCCTGAAGTCGCGATAATAGCTGATGATTTAACAGGTGCTGCGGATACAGGTGTTCAATTCTGCCCTTATTTTAAAAATACGATGTTGACATCATATAATAACCTTTCATCAAATCCCCACATCCCGGCTTCCCAGGCGCTGGCGGTCTATACCAACAGCCGCGCCATGGGGGCAGAATCTGCCCAGGAGCGTGTTCGTTTGGTAGCGCAACAACTCCTCACATTTCAACCGCGGCGAATCTATAAAAAAGTGGATTCCTGTCTTCGAGGGAATATAGGGGCTGAAGTGGACGAGATAGTGAATGAAATGGGATTTGACCTGAGCTTCATAGCCCCGGCCTTTCCTGAAATGGGTCGTGTCACGCTTCATGACTTGCATCTACTCCACAACATACCAATTGCCGACACAGAGCTATCCCAAGACCCGGTTAACCCAATTACGGAATCCCGACTATCGCGCATAGTAGCAGCACAGAGTCGATATAAGGTTGGGCATGTTGATGTACGGTTCCTCGAGAGGGATAATAAAACAATGGTTGGTGAAATCGCCCGACTGATCAACACCGGGGCACGGCATGTGGTCTTTGATGCCACATCTCAAGCACACCTCGACAAGATTACTCGCTCTGCCATGGAGGGCCATAAAAAGATCCTCTTGGTGGGATCTGCTGGTCTCGCTGGGAGCCTCGGGGCCCATTTCCAAAAGAGAAATGCCGGTGTGGAAGATGACATAAAGGCTTTCCGAGGGGCATACCACCTCCTGGTTTGCGGTACAGCCTCTGATCTGATGAAGCTTCAGATCTCGACACTAATCAAGACTTACCCATATCAGGTTATCTCTCTTATGCCCAACCTACTGGCAGATCCAAAGAAAAGGGATGAGCTCTTTTCAAAGGTCCCTTTTGCACAGCGTCTATTGTCAGAACATAACCTGATTATTAAGATCGAATCTTTAAAGACCGCAGAGGCGCAGGCCGCCAAAACCTCATCGGCATGGACGCCGGAACAGATCATAGAGGGACTTGGCCTCTTTCTCGCTGCTGTTTTAAGAGGGAAGAGACCGGCGAGCCTTTTTCTCTCAGGAGGAGACACGGCGAGCTCAGTACTTGGGGCCATCAGTGCCAATGGAATCAGACTTGGCATGGAAATCCTTCCAGGAGTGGCTAAAGGGATGATCATCGGAGACCTCATGGATGGGCTCCCTGTTGTCACAAAAGCAGGGGCCTTTGGTCAAGAGGACACGTTGGTCCGGGTGCATGAATATTGGTTGAAAAAGGACAAGGAGCGCTATGACTACTGAGAAAAGACCCATCTTAGGGATTTCAATTGGTGACCCAGGGGGGATCGGACCAGAGATTACAGCCAAGGCCCTGGGCCGTAAGGAAATTTACGAGCTTTGCAAACCTCTTGTAGTGGCCGATGCCGGTGTTATGGAGGATGTATTCCGGTTTACTGGATTGAATTTAAAACCGAATGTCATTGATAGGCCTGCGGATGCCCTCTATCAATATGGCACAATGGATATTTTCCATATGGCCAATATGGACCTGGCCCATCTACGTTACAAACAAGTTACACCAGAACAGGGCCAGGCATCCTTTGAATATGTAACCAGGGTAATAGATCTAGCTTTAAGAAGGGAGATAGACGGCACAGTAACAGGCCCCATTAACAAGAGCGCAATTAACGCTGCCGGTCATCATTATGCCGGGCATACTGAAATCTACGCCGATCTATGCAGCACACAGAATTATGCCATGATGCTTGCAGATGGCAATCATCGTGTAGTTCACATATCAACACATGTAAGCCTAAGGGAGGCCTGTGACAGGGTTAAAAAAGACCGGATTATCCGGGTCATAGACCTGACTCATGACGCACTCAAGAGGCTTGGAATATCCACCCCTAGGATCGGAGTGGCTGGCCTGAATCCCCATTGTGGGGAAGGGGGCATCTTTGGCAAAGAGGACGAGGAGGAGATTCGCCCGGCGGTGGAACATGCGGTGAAATCCGGTAAAGACGTAGAAGGCCCTATCCCGTCTGACACCGTATTCCCGAAGATGAGGGGAGGAGGGTATGATGCAGTGGTGGTCATGTATCACGATCAAGGCCACATCCCCATTAAGCTGCTCGGTTTTCAGTATGATGGGAAATCTGGTACCTGGGGTGCTATGGCCGGGGTTAATATCACGCTTGGTCTCCCGATAGTAAGGACCTCAGTTGACCACGGAACGGCATTTGGCAAGGCAGGAGAAGGAAGGGCCAATCCGCAATCCATGATTGAGGCTATCCGTATGGCCACCCTTCTTTCAAAAAAATCATATGGCTTTAGGCCAGGGCCACGTCATAGTCAAACCTAACCTATTGATTTTAAGCTTATTGGTGGGTATGGGTGTCTTTTTTTTGATTATGCCCTCATATAGCTTAGATTAGTGGGCGTTTCAAAATGGTTTATATAGACGGAGTGTATGATTCTAAGGTTTAGGGGGAAATAAACCATTTTGAAACGACCCAGTACAGACCCATGTTAGAGGGCATAACAAAAAAAAGATACCCATACCCTGGACTTTGACGTTACCCTGCGTTTAGGCAAGAAAACTTGAAAGATCTTAAAGATAACCCTATTATTAAGGGATCGATAAAGTTTGGGTTTCAGCGATTTACGCAGTATTGGGAGATCCCCTCATTTGATAGGCGCTGAAGGATGAAATTATTGCTTTGCCTCCTGGGTCTGGTCCTTATAGTTGAAGGACTACCTTATTTGGCTTTCCCAGATAAGATGAAGAAGTGGTTAAGACAGATCCAGCAGGTTCCCGATAATCATTTAAGGATAATTGGCTTTCTGGCCATGTGCTTTGGCCTCCTCTTGACTTATATCTTTAGGTGATTAGTATCTTGGAAATTCTACAATTTACTGAAAATACTGGGGTTTAACCCAGATTGTGCAGTAGGCATCGTAGCGAGGCGCAGGAAACCATTGCGAAACGCGCAGTTGGAACGATTTTGGCCCGCAGGCATATTCATCAATATGTCGAGGACCAAAATCGTGAAA
>SDBT01019667.1_pt1 | contig 10576 bp, 4 predicted proteins | sample 2277101 | NCBI WGS metagenome assembly SDBT01 (sample SAMN10404973, study PRJNA504765) | marine sediment metagenome | isolation source: marine sediment core GS10_PC15, 103 cmbsf | place: Arctic Ocean: Southern Knipovich Ridge | collected 2010
TCTCCAGCAAGAAAGAATGCAACGGTATGGGGCCCATTATAGGTCGATAAAAATGAGAAAAATGATAGTGCCTTCTTATCGGCCTTACTCGTGCAGTTGCCCAAAAAATAGAAACGCTGCTGCCCCAAAAAACTTTGTGAAAGGCGAGCAATAAGAGAATCCGGCTCTTGTGTTGCGTAGGGAACGCGTTCAAGTACATATGGAAGGACGGAAGTACGTTCTAAGAATGAAAATAACGTAGAGAAAAACAGAATTGGATACGTAGGGCCATGAAAGCATAAGACCGGCCGTTGTTGCCAAAAGGAAGGCTTCTTTGCCTCTGCTAAAAACTGTTCAAACGTCATGAGATCTTTTTGTTAGGGAAATAACGTCTAAAATAATAATCAATCTTGGGTACTGAGTATGCTAACAATGATCGGTAATAAGCATGGAGATAATGGGGATCTAAGATAGGGCTCTTGGGTTTATATACCCATTTATAAAAACGAAAGGTATGGGCGCCAAGCAAATCATTATGTGGATCAAAAAGTTGGCATGCAAGGGAAAGTTTGACCTTATAGCCATATGTTAATACATCTGGTGACACGAGTTTTCCTATCTCATCTAAGTGAGTAATCGTTACTCGTAAACAATAACTGTCTTTTTTATCATGTGCAAGCACATAACCTGCTCGCTTATAATGGCTCCATAGCTCATCATAGATAAGCGGGGAAAGATCCTCAAACACTAATGGGTTTTGAGGCATCTCAATGAATAGAGGAATAGTCGTATGAACACGAAGGGAAGATGGTGACTGTTGTTTTGCGCCACAACCTGGTAATAGAAGAAGAAAAGAGAGAATAGCACCAGTCAAATGAAGATTGATGCTATTCACAACTTAACTTAGCAGTTTAGTATCGTCGGTCACCACCACGGCCACCTCGGTCACCACCACGGCCACCACGGTCTCCACCACGGTCGCCACCACGGCCACCACGGTCTCCACCACGGTATCCACCGCGATCACCACCACGGTCACCACCACGGGCGCCACCGCGATCACCACCGCGATCACCACCGCGATCATCACGATCACCACCTTTATACTCAAGCTCTGGCGCTACAAGACGTATACGACCAGTCTCTTTGTCATAGGCAACAATCTTAACTTCAAGCATGGATCCTAATGGATGCTTTGTTTCAAGATCACGTTGAAGATCACGATCAATCGAGGAAATGTGGACAAGGCCACCTTTACCTGGGCAAATGTCAACAAACATACCGTATTCAGCATGTCGACCAACTTTACCAGTCATTATTGCACCAACTTCTATGTCTCCTGCTAAGATCTTTACGCATGCAATTGCTTTATCAATTGCACCTTGATCTTTAGCATAGACTTTTACTGTACCATCATCATCAATATCGATTTCAGCACCACTGGTAGCTATAATCTCTTTGATGTTTTTTCCACCAGGGCCAATAATGGCACCAATCTTATCGGTGGGGACCTTCAGGGATGCAACACGAGGTGCAAGTTCTGAGAGGTCTTTGTTTGGCTCACTCATAACGCCTTTCATTATATTAAGGATATGTAACCGCCCAACCCGTGCTTGTTCGAGAGCTTGCGAAAGCACCTCCCTTGAAAGACCAGAAGCTTCTTTTATATCCATTTGTACTGACATGATACCTTGTTCGGTACCTGTTACTTTAAAATCCATCAGACCGAATGAATCTTCCGTTCCCAGAATGTCTGAGAGCGTATGATACTGACCAGATGAATCTTTCATTAATCCCATAGCAATACCACTCACCATATCGGTGATTGGCACACCAGCGTCCATAAGTGCCATGGTTGCACCACAAACGGTGGCCATAGACGATGAACCATTGGATTCAAGCACATCAGAAATTAATCTGATGGTATATGGGAATTTTTCTTTAGTAGGTAATACTTTATAGAAAGCAGATTCGGCCAAGTAACCATGACCAATTTCTCGTCGTCCTACCCCACGCATCATCTTAACTTCACCGGTTGAAAATGGTGGAAAGTTATAATGAAGCATAAATGATTTTTCAATCATATCACCAATAAGTGGTTCCATGCGCTGAACATCAGAAGCAGTACCAAGGGTAAGACTCACTAATGCTTGTGTTTCTCCACGTTGGAAGACAGCAGAACCATGTACGCATGGTAAAATGCGTGTTTCGGTTGTTACTTCGCGTACTTCATCGAAGGAACGACCATCAATACGTTTCTTCTGTTTGATAATCTCATCAGGCAAAGCCTCTTTAAGGATCATATCAAACAAGAAGTTAAATTCTGATTTACTAATTTCTCTTGCATCGATCTGGCTTGCAAACTTCTCAAGAAGACTATCACGCAAGTTATCTATAGATGCACTACGCTCTTTCTTAGTACCAGTAAAGAATAGCTGAGCAAAGTCTTGAGGTAATTCGGCACGAACCTTTTCTTGCCATCCTGCCCAATCAAGCTTTGTTTTCACTTCATCTTTTTGTACGCCAAGAGCTTGGGCAATTTCAAGCTGCCATGCTACTTGTTTCTTGATCTGTTCATGAGCAAGAAATAAGGCTTCAACAAGTTCTTCTTCGGTAAGTTTATTTCCATGACCTTCGACCATGGAGATACCACCAGAGGTACCAGCTACCGTCAGACTAACATCTGACTTCTCGCAAGCAGCTTTAGAAAGATTAAATTGCCACTGTCCATCAACGCGGTTAACCCGAACGGCACCAATAGGACCATTAAAGGGAATTGGTGAAATGGTCAGTGCAAGTGAAGAACCAATAATGGCTAAGATATCTGTTGGATATTCCCCATCAGAAGAATAGACCGTGGATAGTACCTGTACTTCATTAAAGTAAAACTTTGGAAAGAGAGGTCGAATTGGTCTATCGATCTGTCGTGAACTTAAGACTTCAAAGTCGCTTAAGCGCCCTTCTCGTTTAATAAATCCACCAGGGAATTTACCCGCAGCAGACATACGCTCACGATATTCACAAATGAGGGGAAAAAATCCCATGAAATCTTTGGGCGCCTTTGAGGCAACAACGGTTGAAAGGACTATATTTTTACCGGATTTAATAAAGGCTGAACCATGCGCTTGTCTTGCAAGCTGGCCAACTTCAACTGATAATCCGAGTTCATCTAAAGTAAATGTTTGTTTTTTCATAATTATGTTTCGTTAGTCAATTAGTTAATATGTTTTTGTTATGTGGACTATGGTATTTTTGAATATAAGAGGAGGATTAGTTTCTACATAGAATGTATAACGATTCTGACCGCTCATAGATAGATCAGGTAACCCAAACGAGTACCTTATCAAACACGAATACCTTTTAGAGAAAGGGCAAGAGTTTTTATTTTCTCATTTACCGTTTCAAATTGTTCCTTACTTTCCTTCTTAAGATAGCCAGCAAGTCGACGTCGTTTCCCAACCATTTTGATAAGCCCAAAACGAGAATGGGTATCTTTAGGAAACAACTGTAAATGCTTAGCAATCTGATTAATACGTTCAGAAAGTACGGCTATTTGTATGCCTGGTGATCCGGTATCTTCCGGAGAGGTAGCAAATTGCTTTATCATTTCTGCTTTTCGTTCTTTGGTGATCATTCATATGCCTTATATATATATAACGTTCTTTCTGGTAGGCACGAGCGGAATCGAACCGCTGACCCTTGCTACGTCAAAGCAATGCTCTACCCCTGAGCTACGCGCCTTTAACAATGCGTCGTTTAACTCAATGAAATCTCATCTAGTCCTTTTTCTAGCTTCTCTTCTTTGCGAGCTTGCTCTTCGAACTCAGAGACATCTTCTCCTATGTATTTCACTTTAAAGCTCGGAATGCCTGTTCCAGCTGGTATTAGTTTACCAATAATAACATTTTCTTTCAAGCCATATAAGTAATCAACTTGACCTCTAATAGAGGCATCGGTAAGAATACGTGTGGTTTCTTGGAAGGAAGCGGCCGATATGAAGCTCTCAGTGCCCAATGACGCCTTAGTGATACCCATCAGAACCGGTGTTGCTTTCGCAATCTTTTTGCCTTCAGAGCCAAAAATGCTGTTAATTTCTTGGAGATGTATCTTATTGATGCGGTCACCAACGACAAAGTTGGTATCACCAGGGTCGGTAACACGTACCTTACTGAGCATTTGTCGTACAATAAGCTCAATATGCTTATCATTGATCCATACACCCTGTAGAAGATAGATCTCTTGTATACCCTGGACGAGGTACTTTTGCAGCTCACCAGGACCAAGAATACGCAGGATATCGTGCACATTTGGCACACCAACGGTTAAATTATCACCGGCTTTGACCAGTTCACCATCCTCAACCACAAAATGCTTACTTCGCGGTACATTGTACTCAAAGACTTCGCCTTCATCAGTAGTAACACTCACCCGTCTTTGACCACGGTGAATACCACCGAATTGAACCTTTCCATCAACCTCGGTAATAACGGCAGTCTCTTTAGCAATACGTGCCTCAAAAAGCTCTGCTACTCGTGGCAAACCACCAGTAATATCCTTTGTTTTACGTTCTTCGCGTGGCATAATAGCAAGCACATCACCAGGCAATACTTTATCACCATTTTTAATTTGTATATGTGCGCCAGTCGGCAAGTAATAACGTCCCTCTTCATCATCATGACCGCCAACAATCGCAAAGTATGGTTGTCGCTTTTCTTCACGACGTTCTAAAATGATCTGGCGAGTAGTACCAGTAGCTTCATCAAACTGTTCTTGATAGGTAACGTTTTCAATGAGGTTAACAAAGTCAACGGTACCAGCTTTATCAGTCATAATGACTCGCTGTGTGGAATCCCACTCAGCAATAACGGTATCTACTTTTATTTTTTGGCCATCCTCAACCAATAAGATTGTGCCTTGATCAAGGCGGATAGCATCTAATTCACGACCGTCATCTGAAATGATAGCAATCTTTGCCTTACGGTTCATGATTATCCACTTATCGTGACGATTCTTCACACTATGGATACCACGATACTGTATAGTTCCAGCGACACGTGCTTTGTAGAGGTTTTGTTCAACAAGACCACCGGCAACACCACCAATGTGGAACGTTCTCATAGTCAGCTGTGTACCAGGTTCACCAATCGACTGTGCAGCAATAATACCAACAGCAGTACCGACATCAACTAAATCACTCGTTGAAAGATCAAGACCATAACACATGGCGCATACACCACGCTTGGCCTGACAAGAAAGTACAGATCGAACGGCAATTTCATTGAGGTTAGCATCTTTAAGTTTTGATACCACATCTTCAGTGACAATTTCACCCTGTGCCACTACAAGTTTGCCGGTAACAATATCATTCACATCTTCTGCGATAAGACGACCATAAATTCGATTAGCAAGTGGCTGAAGTACATCAGCACCTACTTTAAGATCACCAACAGATAAACTACCGAGTGTTAAACAATCAGTCATCGTAATAATGACATCCTGAGAAACATCAACCAATCGTCTGGTCAAGTATCCCGAGTCAGCCGTTTTAAGGGCCGTATCAGCAAGACCTTTACGCGCACCGTGAGTAGAAATAAAGTATTCGAAAACATTCAGCCCTTCTTTAAAGTTAGCAAGGACGGGTGTTTCCATAATTTCACCGGATGGTTTTGCCATCAATCCACGCATACCTCCGAGCTGACGAATCTGTTGTCGTGAACCACGAGCACCAGAGTCAAGCATCATAAAGACGGGATTAAATGGTAGATCCTGCTTGTCTTTATTCTCACAGGCTTTTTGATCTTGAACCTCAAGGGCATCGATCATATCATTAGCAACTTCTTCTGTTGCACGGGCCCATACCTGAACGATCTTATTATATCGCTCACCATTGGTAATAGCACCATCCATATAGAGCTTATCAATCTTGAAAACTTCTTGTTTTCCTTCATCAACAATCTGATCCTTACTTGGCGGAATAATAAGATCATCGGTAGAAAGTGAAATACCAGCCCATGTAGCATGGTCAAATCCAAGCGCCTTGATACTATCCAGCACCAGGGCAGTTTCATCAGCACCAGCAATACGAGTAACACGACTAATAAGTTTATCGAGATTTTTCTTCTTCATTGCCTTGTTAATAAGTTCGTACTCAACCTTCTGCGGTAAAGTCTCAAAGAGTAACGCCCGACCGACAGTCGTATCAACAATGCGTCCTGAATCAAGACGAAGTTTAATAAAGGCATGAATATCAACCTGATCCTGTTGATGGGCAGTTACGACCTCTTCAACGTTCGAAAATACCATACCTTCACCGCGCATATTTTTACGACCTTTGGTCATATAATATAAACCAAGCACCATATCTTGTGATGGAACGGCAACGGGACGACCATTAGCAGCAGAAAGTAAATTACGCGCTGGGAGCATAAGCTCGACAGCCTCTTTACGTGCCCTACTGCTCAATAATACGTGCACAGCCATTTGGTCACCATCAAAGTCAGCGTTAAATGCTGAACAGACAAGTGGGTGAATCGTAATAGCCTTACCTTCAACAAGTGTTGGATAGAAAGCTTGAATACCAAGTCGGTGAAGCGTTGGTGCACGGTTTAAGAGCACCGGACGGCCTTTGACCACTTCTTCAAGTGCGCCCCATACGCCATGCGCAAGTTCTTCAACCATACGCTTAGCAACACGAAGGTTAGCAGCAAGTTCTCGTTTTTGCAGTTCAACATAGACATATGGCTTAAAGAGCTCTAACGCCATTGTTTTTGGTAAACCACATTGTTGAAGCTGCAGTTGTGGATCAACCACAATTACTGAACGACCAGAATAATCAACACGTTTACCCAGCAAGTTTTGACGGAAACGTCCTTGTTTTCCACGGAGCATTTCACTCAGAGATTTAAGAGCACGTCGTGAAGAACCACGTACCGGCTGACCACGCTTACCATTATCGATAAGTGCATCAATCGATTCTTGCAACATACGTTTTTCGTTCTTAATAATGATATCTGGTGCTTCAAGTTCGATTAATCGACGAAGACGAATATTTCTGTTTAATACACGACGATAGAGATCATTAAGATCAGAACTAGCAAATCGACCACCCTCTAGCGGTACAAGCGGACGAAGGTCTGGTGGAATAACGGGTAATATTTCCATTATGACCCACTCAGGGCGAATATTTGCCGCAAGCATGCCGGCAAGCACTTTCAATCGCTTTGAGACTTTGTGTTTAGCAGTAGCAGAGGTAGTTTGCAAAGCTTCTTCTTGGAGCTTTCTCACTTCAAAGTTGAGATCAATCATAGAAAGAAGTGTACGAATGCCCTCAGCACCCATATCGGCTTTAAATGAAGTATCTTCTGCATGGGCACTGACATAATCATCATATTCTTGTGCTGAAAGTAATGTTTTACGGGCATACGGTGATGAACCTTGGTGGAGTACCAAGTAACTATCAAAGTAGATAACCCGCTCAAGATCTTTAACCGTCATACCGGTCATTAAGCTCAGATAACTTGGTATACCTTTTAGGTACCAGATATGACACACCGGTGAGACAAGATTAATATGTCCCATACGCTCACGACGCACACGGGCTTGAATAACCTCTACGCCACACTTCTCGCAGGTCACCCCACGGTGCTTCATACGTTTATATTTACCACAGTTACATTCCCAGTCTTTCACTGGCCCAAAGATACGGGCACAGAACAGACCATCACGCTCTGGTTTTAACGTACGATAGTTAATCGTTTCTATTTTCTTTACTTCACCATACGATAATGCCTTGATTTTCTCAGGAGAAGCAAGGCCTAATTTAATGGCATTAAACTGGGACGCATTAATATATTCGCGAAAGCGTTCAAGCATTGTATTATTCACCAACTTGCTCCTTACTTGATTTAAAGAGATCAACTTGTAATCCCAAGGCCTGTAGTTCTTTTACGAGCACATTAAACGATTCCGGAATACCTGGCTCAGGAACATCCTCACCACGAACGATAGATTCATATACTTTCAGTCGTCCATTAACATCATCAGACTTAACGGTAAGCATCTCTTGGAGAGTATATGCTGCACCATATGCATACAGTGCCCACACTTCCATCTCTCCCAGACGCTGTCCACCAAACTGTGCTTTACCACCAAGTGGCTGTTGTGTAATCAGTGAGTACGGCCCAACAGAACGAGCGTGTAATTTATCATCAGCAAGGTGATTCAATTTCATCATATAGATATAACCAACCGTTACTGGTTGTGAAAATGGTTCACCAGTTTGACCATCATATAAGGTATAGGTACCATCACTGGGCAATCCAAGATCTTCGGCAAGGGGTACGATATCTTTATCATAATCCGCCCCATCAAAGATTGGCGTTTCCATGGCGACACCTTTTTTTGCTGTATGTTCAGCAAGTTGTCTCAGTCCCTCTTTGCCTTCATCTTTTTCAATTTGGGCAATAAGTTCTTCACCATAATATTTTTCAAGCATAGACTTCATCTCAGCTGCTGATTTTTCATTGATCGCTTCAGCAAATTTCTTGCTAAGAATCTTACTCGAGGTACCCAAGACGGTTTCAAGAATCTGTCCAATATTCATACGACCGGGTACACCCAGTGGGTTAAGTACGATATCTGCCGATGTACCATCAGCAAGATACGGCATATCCTCAATGTTCACGATACGAGAGATAACTCCCTTATTTCCGTGTCGTCCAGCTACCTTATCACCAACTGAAACTGCACGTTTCATAGCAACATACACCCGAACCATCTTAATAACCCCGGATGGCAGTTCATCACCCTTCCTAAGTTTATTGATCTGGTTTTCTTTGCGTGCTTCAAGTACAACTAATTGGTTTTGCAGAATCACTCTAATAGCCTTGATCGATGCATCAAGTTTCTTATCAGTCATCGAGATTTCAAGAACCTCTTCCGCAGATGCTTTGTTTAATTTGGCTGCAGAGAGTGTTTTACCTTGAGTAAAGGCTGCAAGTTTTTTACCAGTTGCTGGTACACCATCTAGCAGTTTAACGATTTTTTCTTTAGCACCTTGACGCAAGATTGCTTCATAATGCTGGCCATCACGCTCAATCTTCTCAGATTCTTTGAGCACTACAGACTTATAACGTTTATCTTTTCTGATACCACTTCGTGAAAAGAGCTTCACATCAATAACGCTAGCTTCGATTCCTGGTGGTACACGAAGAGAGGTATCACGAACTTCACGAGACTTCTCTCCAAAGATTGCACGAAGTAATTTTTCTTCAGGGGAGTATTGAACATCCCCCTTAAGGGTAACTTTTCCAACAAGAATATCACCTGGTTTTACTCTGGTACCGATGCGTACAATACCATCATCATCAAGTGCTTCAAGTGCCCGTTCACTGACATTTGGAATATCACGAGTAATTTCTTCAGGCCCAAGCTTCGTATCACGGGCTTCGACCACAAACTCTTCAATGTGCACTGAGGTATAAATATCATCAGCTACTAATCGCTTACTAATAACGATAGCATCCTCAAAGTTATAACCGTGCCATGGCATGAAGGCAACAAGTATGTTTGATCCAAGGGCAAGCTCACCATTAGTAATAGCAGCACCATTGGTAAGTACATCACCCGGTTCAACACGCTCACCAACTTTCACGAGTGGCGTATGATGAATCCATGTATTGTGATTAGATCGAGCAAATTTCTTTAACTTATAAATTTCAACTGGTTTTGCAAACCAATCCTGATCACCGCCTGGCGCTTCATCAAGCCGCACGACAATTTTTTCTGCATCAACGTATTTAACAATACCTGGTCCATTAGCCATGAGTACGGCACCTTCCTGGCGACCAAGCTCACATTCAATACCGGTACCAACAAGTGGTGGCTGACATCGAATCAGTGGCACGGCTTGCCGTTGCATATTAGATCCCATAAGTGCCCGGTTAGCATCATCATGTTCCAAGAATGGAATAAGTGCGGTAGCTACCGATACTAACTGTTTTGGGGATGCATCAACGTAGGTAACTTCTTCTGAATCAGCAGAAATAATGTTACCTGCTCTACGCACTAAGACTTTACCTTTCTTGATAGTATTTTTGCCATCAACCGGCACGGTTGCCTGAGCAATCGTTTCATTAGCTTCTTCAAAGGCATCAAGGGTAACCACATCATCTTGCACGACTCTGTTTTTAACGGGACGATACGTAGTTTCAATGAAACCAAGTTCATTCACCCGTCCATAGGTAGCAAGGGAAGAAATCAGACCAATATTTTGGCCTTCAGGAGTTTCAATAGGACAAATACGACCATAGTGAGATGGGTGCACGTCACGAACTTCAAATGTGGCACGTTCACGTGTCAGACCACCAGGCCCAAGTGCAGATAAACGTCGTTTATGAGCAAGTTCAGCAAGTGGGTTCGTTTGATCCATAAACTGGGAAAGTTGTCCGGTTCCAAAGAACTCACGCATGGCTGCAGAAAGAGGTTTTACGTTCAAGAAATCATATGGCATAAGAGCGGTATGATGTTCCTGTAAGCGAAGACGCTCACGAACAATACGCTCAATACGGGCAAATCCAAGATACATCTGACTTTGCAT
>SDBT01019668.1_pt1 | contig 10576 bp, 5 predicted proteins | sample 2277101 | NCBI WGS metagenome assembly SDBT01 (sample SAMN10404973, study PRJNA504765) | marine sediment metagenome | isolation source: marine sediment core GS10_PC15, 103 cmbsf | place: Arctic Ocean: Southern Knipovich Ridge | collected 2010
TATGATTTTTCGATTTCTAACTCCCCTAACCCCTCTTTGCAAAAGAGGGGAAACATTGATGAATCCAGAGGATTCGAGTTCTCATTCTCCCCTCTCTTTTCCAAAGAGAGGGGTCGGGGGTGAGTTTAAGGATAGACACTATAGAGGGAGAAAATTTTGAATAATATAAATATCTCAAAAGCAATGACGATAAAACTGGATAATAAACTTCCCGAATATCCGAAATTTGTAAAAGGAATCCGTAGAGCACCAAAAAGAGAAATGAACCTGAATCAGAAGGAGATAGTGCTTGCTTTGAAAAATGCTCTCCGCTATATTCCACAAGAATTACACGAAAAACTCGCTCCCGAATTTCTGGATGAACTTCTTACTCACGGACACATTTACGGTTATCGTTTCCGTCCAAAAGGTAGAATATATGGTAAACCGGTTAATGAGTATAAGGGAAAATGTTTGGAAGGAAAAGCATTCCAGGTGATGATAGACAACAACCTAGATTTCGCTACTGCTTTATATCCTTATGAACTTGTAACTTACGGAGAAACCGGGGCAGTTTGTCAAAATTGGATGCAATATAGATTGATCAAAAAGTATTTGGAAAATCTTACTCATGAAAATACTCTTGTCTGCATGAGCGGACATCCACTCGGACTTTTCAGGTCTTCTCCGTCTTCTCCTCGCGTTATCAATACAAACGGTTTGATGATCGGGCAATTCGATAACCAGGAAGATTTCAATCGGGCAAATGCTCTCGGAGTTGCCAATTACGGACAGATGACTGCAGGTGGCTGGATGTATATCGGACCGCAGGGAATCGTGCATGGAACTTATAACACGCTTCTTATTGCAGGCAGGATGAAGCTCGGAGTTGCGGAAGATGGAGATTTGAGAGGAAAACTTTTTGTGTCATCAGGATTGGGAGGAATGAGCGGAGCGCAGCCAAAAGCAGTGGAAATCGCCAATGGTGTCGGTGTGTTTGCGGAAGTTGATTATTCGCGAATAAAAACTCGTCATGAACAGGGCTGGGTTGGAAAGGTTGTAGATTCTCCAAAAAAAGCATTTAAAATCGCTCAGGAATACATGACAAAAAAGGAAAGCATTTCCATCGCATATCACGGCAATATTGTCGATCTTCTGGAATATGCCGTAAAAGAAAATGTTCACATCGATCTGCTTTCTGACCAGACTTCCTGTCATGCAGCTTATGATGGAGGTTATTGTCCGCAGGGTCTTACCTTTGAACAACGTACCGAAATGCTGGCAGAGGATAGAAAACAATTCTGTAAATTGGTTGATAAATCTTTGATAAGACATTTTGAATCAATAAAAATTCTTGATGATCGAGGAACTTATTTCTTTGATTATGGGAACAGTTTTATGAAAGCAGTTTTTGATGCAGGAGTAAAAGAGATTTCCAAAAACGGAAAAGACACTTACGAGGGATTTATTTTCCCCAGTTATGTAGAAGATATACTGGGTCCTGAACTTTTCGATTATGGTTACGGTCCTTTCCGTTGGGTTTGCCTTTCCAGAAAAGAAGAAGACCTGGTAAAAACAGATAATGCTGCTGCTGAAATTATTAAAAATTGCCGTGCGAAATTACGTTATCAGGATAGAGATAATTACATCTGGGTAAAAAATGCGATGAAAAACAAACTGGTTGTTGGAACTCAAGCTCGCATACTTTATCAGGATGCTCCCGGAAGATTGGCAATTGCTCTCAAATTCAACAAAATGGTGAGGAATAAAGAAGTCGGTCCGATTATGCTGGGAAGAGATCATCATGATACAGGCGGAACAGATTCTCCATATCGCGAAACTTCCAATATCAAAGACGGCTCGAATATTATGGCAGAAATGAGTACTGAATGTTATGCTGGAAATGCTGCTCGCGGAATGAGTATGGTTACGCTTCATAATGGGGGCGGAGTCGGCATCGGAAAAGTTTCCAACAGCGGATTCGGAATGCTTCTCGATGGCAGCGAAAGAGTTGATTTTATTTTAGAAAGAGCATTTCCGTGGGATGTGATGTGCGGTGTGGCACGACGAGCCTGGGCAAGAAATCCGAATTCTATTGAAACTGCGATTGAATTTAACCGGAAATTTGCAGAGACTGATCATATTACTTTGCCGTTTGTTGCGGAAGAAGATTTGATAAAAAAAGTTGTGGAAGAAGGGTTGGAGAAGTAGGTTTTAAAATCGGGTCTTGATGCTTCAGCTTTTTTCAGACTCGACTTGCAACGAAGTGCGAGTTGAGAATGAAAAAGAAAAATACAGCCACTAAGAACACCAAGTACCGCTAAGAATCGAATGATGAAAATTCGTTTTGATTGGACTTCACAACGGATTTATCCGTAGTGGAGTTCAAAAAAGAGATCATCGGCATTTTCGAAATTGACTTCGTTGGTCTCCACTTTGCTCCAGCTCTTTACTCAAGTTTCCAGCGGTTTCCGGATCCTTAAGTCAAGTCTTGCTTAGTTATTCAAAATAAATCCGGAAATGTTCCCTTTGATAACATCGATTGTAATTAGTGCTTTGCTTCGGCCCGGCTTCATTGTTACACAGGTAATTTCGGTCATGAGGAAAAGAGCGTTTGGATAGTGAGACCTTGAGAGGAGAGTGTGAAATGAAGTTTTTTTTAATTATGTTATTGTTTAATCAAATTCTGTTCTATCGAAGCTTCCATTTGTTTTTCTGAAAATATATTCATAAATCACTTTAATTATTTAATAACCTTAAAAATTCTTTTTCAATATCAACTGTAATTCGATTGTTAATTATCCTTAATTTTTTAAACAGCTTTATAGCTTTTTCTTTAGAAATTTTATTATTGCTTTCAAGAAATAAAATTATTTCGAGACCCCAAAGCGTATCTACATTTTTACTTTGAGCATGAGTTTTTAAGATTCTATCATTAGATACTAAAATAAAATTATTCTCTTTTGCGTGTAAAAAACTAACATAATCATCAAATGCTAAACTTGATTTTCCGCTGTTTGCAGCTTCAAATAACATATCGATTGGAGTCTCAATAATTTCAATATGTAGTTTTTCTAGTTCAGATTCATTGATTTGCTCAACTTTTTGAAAAGTTACATCAGAGACATTCATTGTAATAGAAAGATCATCGATAAATTTAAATATTTCTTTCGAAATTCTACAAAAATCTATTAAGATATTTGCATCAAAAATAATAGATTTATCAATCTGCGGCATATTTAATTTCATTCCAAGAAGAAGTTAATTCTTTCATTTCAATTAAAGGAAGGTTTAAAATTTCAGAAGCTCTATTCAAAGTGATAAGTTCTTTTTCGTAAGCAATTCTAATAAGCTTATTCAATCTATCATTTACAAAATCAGATTTGAGCATACCTTCAGGTTCAACAGAATCCGGTTCAAAATGATTTTTCAAATCCTTATGGTATTTCTTTTTGAATTGAACAGCAAAATCCATATAAATATTGTTAGAAACTAAATTCAAATCTATCAATCTACGAAGAACTGTTTGATAACTAACTTTATAGATACGTTTGATATGAAGTATTTGTTCTATCCAATGCAAACCGGAAACTTTTTTAAGCTCTTTAACAAATCCTTCAGCCGGCATAATAAAATGAGCAGCGAATTGGTCTGCTTCTTTTTCTTCATTTAACTGCTCCTCAATTAGTTCCGGTTTATAAGAATTTTTATGCATTAATAAATGACCTAATTCGTGAGCAATAGTGAATATCTGGCGTTCAATACTAATATCTTTATAAGTATTAACTGCAATAACTGGTCCTTCGTCATCTTCACTAACAGAAAACCCAAAACATTTATCCAGATCACAATTAAATAGGAAAATCTTGATACCAAATTTGTTCACTAAATTGCAGATGTCGTAAATCGGTTCATCATCATTGAGTTTAAGTTTTTTTCTAACTTTTTTTGCTAATTCATTAGGAACTAAATCATTAAAATTTCTTAAACAATAAACCTGTTTATCGTTAACAATTTCTTCCAGATAATTATAATTTTTTAACCAGAAAGATAAATTCATTAAAATTTCTTCTTTTTTCATTTTAGCTTTCTGAGTTTTGATCTTATTAGTTCGAAATCTGATAGAATGAAACTTTACAGGTTCAACAAAAAAATCTTTGATATCAGCATCCAATACTTGAGCTATTTTTATCAAAGTGCTTGTTTTGGGTTCGGACTTACCATTCTCGATGTTAGAGTATGCTTGCCTACTTATTGCAGAAGCTGCGTAAACATCTTGCTGATTGAAACCACGAACTTTCCTCATGCGCTTAATATTACCTCCTAATAACAAATTATCCATGCCACCTCTCCTTTTTTTGTAAACTACACTTTACATAAAATAAATAATCTATTTTATGTCAAGTGTAAATGATTTTTTTCAGGAAAGTTCTCTGACATAAATTTTGCCAGGTCATTTTTAATCCTCCCTCTCTCCTAATTCATCAATGCTCATCCGCTCATAATCCGCTTTGCTCAAAACAAAAGAAGCCAGAACTTTATCTACTTCCGGCTTGTCCGCCGTAGCTTACTCGAGTTTGAATTTTTCATACTCTTCTTTTGATAAAGCGAAGGTGGAATCTACTATTTTTATTTCCTCATAAGATAGCTCGTATAATTTATAAACCATTAAATCTATTAGTTTTTCCAACTCTTTTACTTTAGCTTGTTTTCCCGGATTGTCTAAATAATCTTCAGCTTTGGTGATGTTAAGGAATAAAAATACTTATGCTTTTTCAATTTCCCAGTTTTCATTTTCAAAATCATCATTGATTCTGTCTTTATGCACGGCAAAACAAAGTAAATGTGTTGGACGAGAAAAACCGACATAAACCATCTTTGCTGATTGTTTTATTCTTTTTCTTGCTCCATTACTCAATTTCTTTCTTTTAATAATCTGATTTATCAATCTTTGTGATTCATAAGATTTACCACCGTCATTATAATAATAACTTTCCATATACAAAGTTGCAGTATGTGTTTTACCTTTTACTGAATGTACTGTCCCTACTTTAACCTCAATCCCGTTTTCTTCATTTTTATAGAGATTATTTCTTTCATCACTTTTAGCAGAATGACTTGTTGAAGTCGTAGCAGTAAATGAATCTTCATTAAGAAAACTTTGTGTTTCGGGCTTTAAAACATTTATTTCAAAAACTTCCTTTAAAAAATTTGGAATATATTCTTTTATCTCAGAAAAAATTGATTCTACATTTCCTTTTTTAACCTCGAATGACCATTCATATAGTTTTAGCTTAAATCCTTCATATTTTTCATGAAATTCATCTTTTAGATAATTTATTAATTTTCTTTTTGTGTAATTTCTACCATTTTCATCCCTAGTTTTATCAGTATCGTCAAGTCTTAAAATTTTCAAAAATGCATTAAGTATATTTTTTCTAATAGGTTCTAAAGTTTCCTTTTCTTTATCATAAAATAGTAAATGACTTTTCAGATTTCGATAATCTATTTTTGGTTTTGCTTCGTCTTTTTCAAATATAGGATGATAACTTTTTATTACATGTTTTGAATAATCATTTTTCCCCTTGTTATCCCCACTAGGAAATTTTTTATAATCACTAGTCCAACCAATTGCACAAAATGGATACATATCATCTTTTAAATCTTCATTCTTTATTATTACAGTAAATTTTTTAAGCACGTCTTCTGGTTTATCAAAAACAATTATATACGGTTTTATATTTGAATAAGTATTTAATCCTTCTATTTCTAAATAATCTAAACCAAAATATTTTACTACATCTGCTACTTTGGGGGAAAGACGATGACTGCCGTTAAGTTTCAATACTTTTTTATTGCCTTCAATATCTTTTCTATCTTCCCAAAAGCTTTCTTCTCCAACATAACTACCAGATGAATATATTGCCTGATTTTTATCTCCAATCCGTTGAAATATCGATTTACTATCACCGTTTCCATGAAAAATATCTTCAAGTAAATTGTATTGATGTTTCCCCATATCTTGCATTTCATCAACAAATATAAATCGAAACCTTTTTTGTAATAGTTTTTTTATTTGAGGGAATTTTTGAAGATATACATTTGCTAAAAAGTAAGCATCATCAAAGTGAAGATAACCAAATTTCATCATCTTTTCCTTCATTGGAAGGATAATTTTTTTTGTCGTATTACTGGTTTCTTTAGGTTTAAAATCTTCAGGTTTTTTTCCAAACTCCTGAATTAATTTCTCATTTTGGTTATATCTTATTTTTTTTAGAAATTCCACAGGGTCTGTCTTGTTATCAATATACGCACAATTTCCTTCTATAAACTTATCATAATAGATTTTTATTTTTTCATCATAAATCTCATTATCAATTCGATAAGGTTTTTTCTTATATTTATTCACATAAAAAGGAAATGCTAAAAAATAATCTACAAAACTTTGAATAGTTCCCAAAAAATTTGGATACGAAAAAAGTTTAGGGCAATGTTTCCCAATTATTTTTTTTATTTCATTAATTGCTGCATTTGTATGAGAAATAATCAAAATTCCAGAACCATCATCAAACGGCAAATATTTTTCAAAAATTAAAAGTTTTGCTAAAATCGCAGTTGTCTTACCGCTTCCGGGAACAGCTTGCAGATCAACAGTTTCAAGGTATCGAATAAAATCTTGTCTTTCAGTATTGAAAAACATTCCTTCAGGAAGAAGGATTTTTTCAGCACAAGCTATATCTTCTTCTGTTATTTTAATTTGTTCTGGTAGCATATTTAATTGCTTTAAAAAGATATTTTATTGAATCATCGTTTTCGTTAATCGTAATTTCAGGTGAATCTTTTTTTAAATCTTCTTCTAAAATTTGTGCAAATTGTTGAGCAATAATTGATTTTGAAATTTGTTTTTTCAAGATAATTCCTCTGTAGATTTCAAGGGCAATATCTTTCTCCTCTCTATCTCGAAACATTGCATCAAAATCTTCTGTAATTTCTCCAATACTTCTTCCATCGTTTCTCATTTCTAAAATGGCTTTTTTTACTGCTTCAAATAAATACGGGGCTAATGTTTTTGATAATCCTATACAGTATTCTAAAGTCCAATGAGGTGAAACAAAAGTTTTTACAGTTTGTCCGTTGTATTTATTTTCTTTTTCTGTGATTTTGCTTTGTAAATTTCCATTTTCATCTTCTGGTTTAATGTCAACATCTGTAATCACTGAAACAAGTATTTTCATCTCTTTATAATTTTCTTTTACCCAAGCTATAAATGATTTTTGTTTATCTTCAACAATATACTGATCTTCTATTTTTTTATTATTTTTAATTACTTCAAAAATGTCCTCCGTTTTAATGACTTTTATTACGTCATTATCAAATTTACGCTCATATTTTCTCTTAAAAATTTTTGCATATCTCAAAAAAACAGTACCTCCGACATTCACAATAGAAACACCTTTTTTTGATAAATCTATCCCAATTTTTTTAGCTAAAACCGGAAGTAATAATTCTTCTGCCCAACCTTCAACCAGAATTACTCCTTTTGCGAAAAAAAGATTTGCTTTTGTAACATCTAAAAATCTTTCTAAAAATCTATAATCTGTTCCTTCAAGTTTTGTATATTGATTTCCCATTGGAAAAACATTATTAATTTCCTTATCACAAATAATAATATTTTCTAATTTAACTTTTGATCCAATATTAGGACTATGTGTTGTTAAAATAAACTGAACATTTTCGTTATTTTGCAAAGATTCAATTACCCGGAGTTGCGCTTGCGGATGTAAATGTGCTTCTATTTCTTCAATAAGGCCAAGTCGTATTCCATTCCAATCTTTCCTTTCCAAGTTTAAAAGCTCAGCTGCCATAAAAAGTAAATTATGACTTCCAAGCCCAAGTTTTCCATCTTCCAGTGTGAGTTTAAGAGTTTCTAAAATGTTTTTTAATTTTTGCTCTGTGACTCCAAATTCTGACTCTTTTTTTTCTCCAAAAAATTGTTCTAAAAATTTATCTAAATCGTCTTTTACTTTTTTACCTTTCCCCCCAGTTTTGAAGTATTCTTTTATTTCATTACTAAATTTTCTAAAAACAGTGGTTACTAATTCATGATCATCATTTTTCTCTTTAAAAACTTCGTGTCCTCGTAAAATCTGCGAAAGTCTAGAATTTCTCTTTGGAATTAGTTCTCCTTGTGCATCTCTTAATGGCTTTAAATAAGTAGTTTTTAAATACTCTTTCGCTTCTGCTGTTAACGGATATCCTTCATCATCAGCGCCTGCTCTAATATCATAAGGAAAAATTTTCTCATTATTTCTTTGTGCATCTAAAATAATTTTGAGATTAGGGTTTTTCAAAAAATCGTCATTCTCATCTACGATTATTAACCATTCGGTGAAATTTTTTGCTTCTTCAGGGATTAAATCATAAAATATGCATTCAATTCTTAATCTTGTTGAATCATCATAAAAATCTTCATGCTCTAAACGTATCCATTCAAAACTATGAGTTTTCAGAATTATTTTTATTGCATCAATAATTGTTGTTTTCCCTGAATCATTTTCACCAATAAGAACATTAAGTCCATTTGTGAAATTTACTTCTAAGTCGGGTGCTCTTAAATTTTTCTCAACAACAAGCTCATTTTTTGAGCCATATTTTCTAAAATTCCATAGTTTTAATTTTGCTAAATACATTTCTTTAAAGCCCCTCCACAAGCCTAATTTCCTCTTCTATCAACCCGTAAAGCTCATACACAAGTTTGTCAATCTTTTTTTCCAAGTCTTTTACTTTGGCTTGTTTTTCCGTATTTTCTAAATAATCTTCAGCTTTGGTGATGTTAAGGATTTGATCTACGAGGATGATGAATGGTTGTTGGTTTGCTTCAGTGATTTTTGGGATAGAAATATTTAGCAATGGTTCTTTATCAATTTGAAAATTATTACCTTGCATTTTACCTTTATATCTTAACCAGAACGCACATAGCTTTGAATTTAAAAATCCAGTAAGAAATTTAATATTAGTTCTTTCTGTCTTAATAACATAAAATGTAGCAGAGACATAACAATCAAAATCGGTATAAGTAAAAATTGGCTCTTTCGAACACTTTCTTAAAGCTATTATTTTCTCACCTTTAAAGAATTTCTCTTTTCTGGTTCTATGTAAACCATAAGGCTTAAAATCGGATGTAATGACTTTTCTAAACTTATCTAAATGATTTTTTATGTTTGGATATGGCTTTATCTTATAAGGTTTTCTAAATTCAGAAGAAGTATAAATTAACCAATATTTATTTTTATTGCTTCCATAATATCGGTGAAGTTCTTCTGTTGTATAATAAGGTTTAATGAGCTCTTTTTCTTTATTAGATAAATTAAGAGATTCTTTTTCAATCTTACTTAATGCAAAAATTCCATCTCCAACATTAAATCCATTTCCTAATATTTTTTGATTTTTTTTATTTAGAAAATCTTGTGGAAAAACAATCCCTTGAGCAACTTCATTATCCGATAATTTTATATTTTCTATATTTAACATTTTCTGTAAAATATTTTCAATTTCTGGTTTGTTAAACACAAAGAATGTATTTAAATATTTTTTCTTTTCAATCTTCGGTGAAAAAAATACTGTATCTTCAGATTTAGTTTTCTGCAATAAATCATTTACGCTACTTATTGTTAAATTATTTCCTTTCAATTTTCTATAATCAAATTCATAATTATCAAAATTGTAATCCTTTTGAAAAAGCATCACCATTGTCTGAATATCAGAACATTCAAAAATCATATAACAGTAAAAATCCAATATCTTCTTAATTTGGGTTTCATTAATAACTTTGTTTCTCATAATTGAAGCACCATAATTTGTAATCCAATTATTTGATGCAATAAAACAGAGATTACCAGAGGTTTTTAGTAAATCAACACTGATGCATACAAAACCGTACCAGATATCCATTTTTCCCTGATAGTATGGACTTTTTTCTCGAAATCCATCAAAAGCATGTCTGTCTGTATATTCTTTTATGTATGGCGGATTACCAATCACAATATCAAAACCATCTTTCATTCCGAACATCCATTTCGGGTCAAACCAATCGGAAGATTTATCTGCAAATGGATTCCAGTTAGCCAGTGCAACGGCTCGCTTATTGGTAGAACCTTCTTTACCGAGGAATTGCCCGATCTCGGTTTGTGTATATTTAAATTCTTTTTCAATTCTGTCCTTTTCTTTTCCGCTGGCATAAAAGAATTTTTCACGTAAGATTTCCAGCTTATTCATCATCGGGTCGAGTAAATTATCAAAATCCATCAAATCCATTTGTTCATCTTTTCCTGCTTCGGGTAAACCGATAAGAGTATTGGCAGCCACAAATTTAAATGAAAGGTTAGGTAGTTCATTAATTCCACGATTCGGTTTATCATCATTCACGGTTTCATCCACCATCAAGGTCAGAAAAAAACGAAGTTTGGAAAGCTCCACTGCAATAGGTTGAATATCCACACCGTAAATGGAATGAATAATGGCGGACATTTTGTATTTATAATCCCAGTTTTCATCCATCAGTTTATCTTCAAGACCTTTTCTGACTAATCTATCGGGT
>SDBT01019669.1_pt1 | contig 10576 bp, 10 predicted proteins | sample 2277101 | NCBI WGS metagenome assembly SDBT01 (sample SAMN10404973, study PRJNA504765) | marine sediment metagenome | isolation source: marine sediment core GS10_PC15, 103 cmbsf | place: Arctic Ocean: Southern Knipovich Ridge | collected 2010
CCTGACTCTTCCATTGTGATTCAGACAGTTCTTTAAGTGCACGTGCAGCATATTCCCCTTTCAATTTCTGCACTAGTGGCCAGTAAATAAGGCGAGTAAAGGTGGCGTGCAAATTCATGAAGTTAGAGTTTCTTGATAAAGGCTAATGTAATCAGCGGCGGCTTTCCGCCAGGAATATTTTTTGATTTGACGATATCCCGATTCAATGAGTGTTCGACGGTATTCGTTATCATATACTATCCTGTTTAAGCCTTGGGCGATGTCATTTATATTCATAGGATCCACCAGGCAGGCAGCTTCCCCAGTGATCTCGGGGATAGCAGAGCTCTTTCCAGCGAGAACAGGTATCCCGAGTGACATGGCTTCCAATGGAGGAAAACCAAATCCTTCATATAATGAAGGATAGCACAGAGCCAAAGCCTTCTGGGTTAATCCCCATAAAATATCCTTTTCTACAAATCCAATCAGGTGAATATTATCGAAAATACCTAATTCCCTGGCACGGTTGGCTTGATCACTTTGAATCCACTGTTCATAAGAAATTCCCGTAATGACCAAATGGGGAAAATCGTTGGTTTCTTTTCTGCACTGGGCTATAGCTTCGATTAATTTCTCAAGCTTTTTTCTAGGATCTTGAACTCCGGTAGAAATTAGATAGGTCTGAGGTAAATTGTTTTCCTTAACGAACGTATTTACACACTCTTTTTGGAAATCCTTCCCTGGCTGATAGGGACTAAAACCATTATGTATCACTCTTACACGACTTTCTGGAACCTGGAAATAAGTCAAGAGTTCCTGTCGCGTGAATTCTGAGACGGTGGCTACCAGATCAACACGATTCAGGGAAATTGTCATTTGACGACGGTAGTTCTCCACTTCATGATGCTTATAAAGTTCAGGAAAAGCCAAATATCGGCAGTCATGAACGGTCAAGACTGTTTTGATATTCCTTGTTGGTGGGATTTGTATATGAAGAGAGTGGAAAACGTCCGTTCCTTTTAAACGATAATCAATTGGTGGCCAATTAGACCTCCACCACCAGTCTACAAATTTTCGAGGTAATCGGAAAATGTGATTAACAGTGCCTGGATAAGAAATGTTTTTTGCGTTCTTACTGGCTCGAAAATAGTTCATGAAAAGGGTAAAAGGGTTATTCTCGGCAACAAGCGGCAGATTAAGGAGTAAATTGTGAACAACTTCAGATAATCCGCTATACGGGTTAATAACCAGGCAGCTCGCATCTATGGCAATTTTCATTACCTTTACCCGTCCCAGGGACCTCTCGCTTGGATATCAGCAAACACATCTATTAACTTTGCAGCAGCCTTCTCCCACGTGTGGGAAGCAGCATGCTTCATTCCCTTCGTTATCAAATTGTTTCTCAACGATTGATCACTCAGTACTCTTTCCATTTCATGGGCCAGTTTTTCCGGATTATCAGGATCAACCTGGATAGCTGCATTTCCAACTGTCTCAGGTAAGGAGGAGCAATTTGAAGTAATAACCGGTGTTCCACAGGCCATGGCTTCTAATGGGGGAGATGTCCATCCTTCGTAAAAAGAAGGAAACACAAATAGGTCAGCCCCGTTATAAAGATCAATAAGATTATTTCCGGCTTGATCCACATATCCAAGGAAATGAACTCGGCCCATCATATTATGCTCAGTTACAAACCGGTGGGCGGCATTCCATGCGCTGTCAGGAGGTCCGGCTAGTACAAGATGGTGAGATGTTTTAGCGGACAAGGTTTTGTAAGCGGAGAGAATTCCCATTATGTTCTTATGTATTCCTATTGCGCCCACATACAGAATATAGGACCGTTCCAAGTTATGTGTTTTCATTAAACGGCTCCGGACTTCTTGCTGGCTTTCTTGCTTTCGGAACTTCTTATTCACTCCATGTGTAACGACATATATCCTTTCAGGGGCTAATCCCGCATGGTTGATGAGTTCACTTTTTGTGGTTTCAGAAACGGCAATTAGATAGTCGGCATGCTTTAAAATAAATGAAAGGCCTTTATTAAGAGATTTAATAATCTTGGATGATATTTTTTCAGGGATTACTCTGTAGGCCAAACCATGTATGGTTGCAAGTACTAAAGAACTTTTTGCTGGTGGGAAGTAAAATTCATTTGTATATAATAGGTCGCATCCGGGTGCAATCATTTCAAGATAAGGCCAGGATAACCTTTTCCAGGCTGGAATCAATAGCCTATAAGGAACATGGATTATTTTTTCCGTTGCATGATTTTCTAAAGGTGCGAGGTACTTTTGAGTCTGCCCTTTGTAATCGAAGTAAATAAGATTGAACTCCATATCCTTATATTTGAGCAGTTCGCTGACCATAGAAGCTGTACAGTGACTGACAGCCCGAGAGCCGTGGGCCAGGGAGCTCATGTCAACAGCGATCTTCTTCATGTGGCTTGCTCATTTTGGTGGCTGGGTCGAGTGGCTGAAGCTACCAGCTTGGCTTGAAAACTACCCGGATGTTTTTCTCCTGGTGATTCGATTGTGTAAATTAATTTTAAGATGGCATACCACAAAAAGCGTACTAATCTGTAAGCCAAATGGCGGGGAGTCCATTTTAGTGGCCATTTCTGCCGTATGAATCTTATATTGGAAAACCCAGCTAAGGATAATACCTGCTTTAGTGACATTTCAGTAAATATGATTTCGTGTGTAAAATCAATATACCTGCTAAAAAGACTTGTAAATCCAGACACTTGAGGGACATTTATAACTACGTTCCCTTCCGGACGGAGGGCTCCAAGTACAGCCCGCAAAAAATTTAATATTTCTCGTTTAGGAATATGCTCTAGAATATCATTCATAGCGATCATACGGTAGGTGGAGATATGTTCTTGAAGAAAGACAGAAGTGTCGTCAACCACATGGATAGGGCATTTTAAGTATTTCTTGGCTTCTTTAGCTTGCTGTGAGGAAAGTTCTACTCCTTCTATAGCTGAATGTCCGTTTTGCTGCAGAAAAAAGAGAAATTTGCCGTCTCCGCAACCTATATCCAGGATTCTGGCTTTTTTATCTGCCGGGAGACAGTCGTAATACCACTCCCCATATCCTGTGCTGGTCAGATTATAGTCCCTCCATCCATGGAGGTCTTCATAAAATGTTTCATGGTATTTTTCGAATTTTTCATTACTTTTCCTATCAACTATTTTATCATTCAAATTCATTTCTCCAAAGCTATGCTCTCCATTTCATTTTTTTATCATGTTTAACTATGTCTAGAATTTCTTTTGTAACAGCATTCCAGGTTAGTTTTTTAATGACAAAATCATGAAGAATATTTGCCCTTTGTTCTCTTTCTTCAGGATGATTGTATAGCCAAAGGATCATATCCGCTAGTGCATAAGGATCATCAGGAGGAACTAGGAATAATCCTTGGGAAAGTTCGTCTGGGTAACCTTCCAGAGAATACCCTGAGGCTATAATCTGCAATCGATAGATAGCATATGTTGAGAATTTAGTGCTTAAAGGACCATATCTTTCAGTGGCTTTTTTTGTTGGCAACATAAGCCCGATATCAAAGGCAGGCATAATTCTAACGAGTTCTCCTGGTTGAACGAAACCGGTGAATACTGTTTTCCTCTCTAAGCCCAATTCATTTACTTTTTTCCTGAGTTCATTGGCCTTGGGCCCATCGCCTACAAAGGCTAAGCGGAGGTTAGGTATTTTATCTTGACATAAGATGAAGGCATTCAGAGTTGAATTAAAATCAAATCTATCGTGCATATTCCCTACAAATCCTAAGCAAAAACAGGTAAGAGGAAGCCCTAATTTTTCTCTTGCCAAGGCTTGGTCCATTTTATTAATATTCGGAACTTCTGTACCGTTCAAAATCATATGAACTTTGCTTGCAGGTAAACTATACCCGTTAATGATCCAATCACGCATGGGAACTGAAGGGATGATAAGGCCAGCAGAATGCTCGAAATCCAATTCCTGGTTTCTTTTAACCTTATATATTAAATGGGAAGAATATCCATCTTCGGATTGAACCGGAACAATCAAGTCATTGATTTCCATGTATAATGGGATGTGGAAAAGCTTAGAACATAAACGTGGACCGGGATTTGCCTCCATTTCCCGGACATAGATAAAGCCGTATTTGTTGCGCATACACAGAAAAATCATTACCAAACTGCTCAAAAATTTGAACCACCTTCTTCCCATTGGGGAAAAGCGCCAGGGCCATAAATAATAGAAATGAACGCCAGGAATCTTAGGGCGCACTTTTTTCGGACGAGGCACTATAGCATCTACTTTGCATGAATTACTGCTAAATCCGCACAAAACTCCCAATGTATGAGTTTGACATGCATTGGGAATATCGAATTCTACAAAAGAAAAATATAGGATTTTCGACCTCAAGTCTCTTTTTTGTGTTTTAATTTGCATCTGAGCTTTTTATACTACGGGAACTGTAAAATAGGTTCCATCTCTTAAATCTGTATCTATATATTGATCTATGAATCAATGAAAAATAAGTGATCGTAATCTAAATGAGATGCAAAGAATAATATTTTCCCTATAATATCTGCTCCTTCTCAGATGTACATAATAGTACATTTTGCCTAGGTTTTAAGGCCTCTTGCCAGTAAACAGAATACGGTCCCGGAACGAATTGTCCAATCATGAATTCCAAAAATATGTTTGCTTTTGATTTGGAGTTCTCTTTTGCTGGGGATTGGGTATGGGTGTTCTTGATTAGTGTTTTTGAGTACTGGGAAAATGTTCTTTATGAAATAAATAAGCCTATCCTTGGCACCACGCTGTCCGATGGCAGGGAAAGAAATCGGCATCTTGCCATTTTCAGTTATGATATTCCGGCCAATATGCCGCAGTAATCGCTTTCTTTGGAGTGGCTTGACGTGTTCAAAAACATCAAGTAGCAATACCTGATCAAATTTACTGTTCGGAAGGAAATTGAAAATAGAATCACAGATGAAATGCCCCTCTAATCCATGCTTTTGAAAAACAGCTCGAGCAATATCGATAAATATGCTGCTGCAATCAATACCAATGACTTTGAATCCTAACTTGGCACACATAAATGACTGCCTGCCAAAACCGCAACCAAGATCGAGTACAGGTTTGTCAATTGAAAAATATTTCAAAATGTAATTCCGTTGATGATCTATCCTTTCTCTCATTTGGCGAAAGATAGGGCCATTTACGGTCATATCTGAGGTAAAGAGAGAGGGATCGGGTGAGTTGAGAATATCGTCCCTGAATTTGTTGCCAACCTCGTTATAGTAATGTAATTGGTCTACCATATGATTTGTCCCAATCTCTCAAAAGCAATATCCATAGCATTGCGAGATCCTAAGTGAGTAACGGACAGAATTGCTCGATAGAACCTTTACCCGACAAGAAATAGAACGATGGGTTGATGGGAGAAATAGTTTATACGCTATGTGGATGTTCTGCTGCTGGATTTTTACAAGGGTGTGGAAACCGATTTAAGCTCTTCAACCTTCTAAATCTTCCTTTTCATGGAAGTCTACGCTATGGAAAAATGGGATATTTGCACGCATTAGAGCATCGGTTAGCGGGGGAAGAGGCAATCTGTATCTTTTATTCATTTCATAGATGAGTTCGTTTTGCTTCATTACAGAAACAATTTGATCTAATTCTTGGTTTGAAAATTTCCAGCCCATTCTCATTGCCAAAAGTCCTGGATGAACCCAACCGCTGATAGCTTTATTGGATAGTCCTTTTAACAGGGTTGAAAAGTATTCTTCCTTGCTGTTTGGTACATCGCCGTGCTCAGCAAGAAAAATAAAGGCATTAAGTTTCTGTTCAGGTATACTTATTCTGCCATGGGGCAGAAGTTTCGCTTCGAATCCTATGATTGCCTGAATTCCTTTTTCTGAGCTGTATTTTATAATCTCATTCATAAGATCCTCTGGAGAGTAAGTCGGGCGTGACCTTATATGCTCTATGAAACATATAAACTCGATACCCCGGTGGCCAGCCAGGTCAAAAATTTCTTTTACAGAGCATTTCCCATCCGTGTAGCTTGTATGAACGTGCCATAATGCTTTTGTGCTTTTGAAGTACTCGGAATAACCCAAAAGCTTATTTCCCATTCAGAATCTTCCCCTTAACTCATCCTTTTTGGAAACTATTCCACCCCAGTAGCGGGATAATTGAACACCCCACTCAATGTCCTTTTGAGTTGAACGAAATTCTAAACCAAGCGCTTGGCACACAGCTCCAAGAATTACATTCGCTCCAGAAAAAGCACCCAGTACCATTGTGCCCTGGATTCGAGGGTTGCATTCGAGAATCATCGGATATCTTTTTTCGTTGTACTTAAATTGAAAGCCTATTACACTGTCAAGTCTTAATTCTCTAATCACCGTTGTACACTGTTTAATTATTTCGCTTTCATTAATTGTTGACCCTCTAAATGTTATGCCAGTTCTTATCTGATCTCTTGTTCTTGGGATAATAAGCCTGGGTTCTCCACTCTTACCCAAGCAATCTACAGTAACTTCTATCCCTGGCAAGAACTCACATACAAGCAAGTCAGGGATGCTCTCCGTCGGAAAGATGCCAAGAAGGTCATCGAGAGAACACTCAGCAGAATGAGGTTTTTTGTTCAAGAAATCAGAGACTCGATCAGATGACTCGATCAGTATTCTTAGGCCTCTCATTCCGTTAGATACAGGGGGCTTGACCACAACATTTTTTGTCGGATAGCCAAGCTTTTGAACTGCTTCCTTTAATTCTCTTTTAGTCCTTATGAAATAATGCGCGGGTACTTTTATGCTTAGATTCTTCATAAGCTGCATAAGTTTGTACTTGTCATTGATAATCTTGATCGCGTCCAAATCATTCACAAGAATCTGACAGCCTAATTGGGCAAACAGCTTCTTGCTTGAAGCTAACGGCACCAGCTCCCTTGTAACCTGGGGTAATACAACCGAGACTTTCTCTTTTTTTACTATTTCTTGCAGTGTGGTGATAAACTCAGGCTTTTCAGGTTCATGAACGACATGAAAGGCATCAAAAAGGAATCTGTTTGGGCATTGTTGATCGATATCAATACCAATAGTTTTGTACTTGAACGGTGCATGCCGAAGAGCCTCCAACGTTCCAACAGCGCCAGGAGCTCCGGCTCCAGTTATAAGAATTACTACATTATCCATCTTATCACCTGAAAGCTCTCAGCATATTTTCTGCTACATTGACTTCCTCTTATGGAAGCGACACCATAGATAAATTCTTTGTTAAAGTATTGTTTTTTCAGAGTGATTTGAGACTTGTACTTGTTCAATATTTCCCATTTCCTTGCAATGTGTCTCTCCTCGAGTCGTATCAACAAAGGGTTGACAAATTGAGTGTGATTCCATGGCAGCTCATATCCAATTATTGAAGAAGAATTCTTGAAAGCACGAATTGATTCAGAGTTGACCACCTGATGATCCTGGTGATGATCATATGATGAAGGAGTGATGACAAGATTTGGGCGGAATCTATCTCTTAATTTTATCATTTCTTCAAGAATTGTCTGTCGTTGTTCAAATAGATAACGGACCTTAAAGTCAAATATCTTATAGTCTTTAATGCCAAGTTCTGAGATTACATCTTGGAATTCTGCCTTCAATGTATTTGGAGCCATTCCTTCTGGCAAAGATTCTTCGGCTGAAGAAAACACAATCCAATAGATCTCATGCCCCTCTTCAAGTAGCCTTATAATCGAGCCGCCGGCACCGAGTTCAGCATCGTCGGTATGAGGCGAAAGTACTAATATTCTCATTTATTTCTCCTTGCAAATAATTTTATTTCAGACTTTGCTAATCATCTTATTCTTGAACTTGATGTGTGAGTCTGACAGGCGTTGGGTATATCAAGTTCTACAAAAGAAAAGTATAGGATTTTCATAAAGAAGTTCTCTGTGTCCTAGTATTTCTCATAAGCAGCAAGGTACCAAAGATGTATTTTTTTCCTGTAAATCATTCTGTAAAAATATCGCATTCCAGAAGCGATCCAGCCGATCCAGTTTCTTTTCGGCCTTTTATCAACTGTGGATAAGCATACAGGACATGTAATTGAAGGTGCAGAATAGAGATATTCTCTGGCTAAGCGATGGCGGATGAATAACTCAAGAGAGATTGTTCTATCAGGATGCAATACATTGACAATCCCCTTCAGACCTGCACACTTAAATTTTTTAAAAAGGAATTTAATATCTTTCTTTCTAAATGATCGAACATGATAAGATCCGTTAAAGATGCATCCGCATGCCGGACAACGAGCATAATTCCATTCCAATTTTTCCTGATAAGGTACTGTAATTATAATGTTCCTTTTTGCCACCCTTTCTATTTCATCCAGCACATCGAGGTAGAGAGAAATCGGAAGGTGCTCGAGCAGCTCACAAGCAAGAACAAGATCGAAACTGTTTGAAGGAAAAGGCAATTGACTAGCTGTAGCCTGGATTAGCTTACTTCCCTGGATGTATTGTAGAGCACTCTGACTGATGTCCAAGGCGACAGGATCATGACCTGCTTTTCTCAAGGATTTTATAACAAGGCCATCTCCTGATCCCACTTCAAGGATTGTATGGACATCACTCGGCACAGCCTTGGCTGTCAATCTGGCTCTTTCTAAAACCGTTTCAGAGCGCGTTTTCCCCCACATCTTTGGATTTTCATAGAGTGTTCTTTCGGCCTTAATCAGCATAGTCTTTATTCAGCATACTAAAACGATTTCAGGAACAATCCTTTCTTATAAAACACTCAAAATATCCTTTAAGAGTTGCCTTTTAAAAAGCACAAGGGTGCCTCCATAAGCTATCAGGCATAGGAATACAGATGAGAGAAAACGCCATAGATCCATTTCCAAAGGGATAAAGCTCCTAACTGCCAAAAAGATCACCAGTAAAATCGCCAAAATCCCTAAGGGAAATACAAAAGCATTGGCCATGATTCTCCATAAAGGACGGAGAAGGCGAGAAGTATCAAAGGTGTTGATCAAAGCACTTATTCCATAAACTATGGTTACACCCCAACTGACTCCTACCAGACCCCATTTTAGGGTTAATGGATAAACCAGGATAAGAAAAGCTACCAATTCAATTGTCTTGTTTCTACTCTGGATATTTGGCCGGTTGACTGCTAGATGAAGAGCTGCAAAAACATTGTTAAGTCCTCTGAATAAACCAAAAAGACAGAGGATTTTCAGGGCTGGCACCATAGGAAGCCACTTTTCACCAAGACACACTACGGTAAAATCTTGGGCCAGTAGAAATATGAGCCCTATCAATGGCAACAAAATAATCATGACGGCTTCAAAAACCTTCTTAAAAGCTTCTTTTAGTCTCGCTGGCTCATTTTGTAAAATGGAGTATGCGGGGAATGATATTTTCCCGACAACACTAGCCAGGCTGGCAACAGGAACATTGGCAATATTATAGGCCATTGTATAAAATCCGAGAATCGTTAATCCCAACAATTTCCCGACCATGACATCGTCACCGCTTGTTACTACGAAGGTCATTAATGTAATCCAAAATATATGTTTTCCAAAATTCAGCAGGCCTTTGGCCACAAGCCAATCCCAGCGGATTCTTGGTCTGTATAGATGTATTCTGAATGAACCAAGACATTTCACAGTTGCCCACACAATACTTCCCAGCACTAGGGCCCAAACGTTTCTGAGCCAGAAGGCCAGTAAGATGGCAGCAGTAAACGCTGCAAAATCTGCTGACAGCTGTAGAATCACCTTTTTTTTAAATTCCAGTTCCTTTTGAAAAAAGACAATTCCGATATTTGTACATCCTTCTAACAAGAAAGTAATGGCCATGACCTGCAAAATTGGCTTGAGGGATGCGTTGTCAAAATAGGAAGCAAACCATCCTGCACATATAAAGAGTAATACAAACAGAACAAGCCCTCTGATGATTTTTATTGTCCAGGCTGTATCCAACTCAGCTTTTCCTATTTTTTGTCTTTGGATCAATGCTGACTCGATACCTGTCTCTGAAAAAACGTTGAGAATATTGATCGAGATGATTGCCAATCCGAGAATGCCAAAATCTAAAGGCAACAGCAAGCGAGCCAGGATAATCATTTTGATTATCCCTAATCCTCGTGATAGCCAACTACCTCCCAAGCTCCAGAAACCAGAGCGAATGACTTTCGGTTTTATGTTTTCCATCGATTATGAAAAAAAGGATATATTTCTTAATTTGAGCAAGCTACCGCCGTTAGGAACATAAAAAAATCTAAATTGTGATTTAACTTGCGCGTCTGTTCTGTCTCTTCGGTATTATCTATTTGTTACGTCCATTCTGTTCATTAACTTTTCATTGCTGTCTGAATTATAGTATAAATCAGCCATTTTAAGGTTAAGAAATTTCACCGCATTAATGTAGCCAAAAATTATCACAGTGAAGGGATTGGCTTCAACAATAATAAACTCCTCTTTTTATAATAAGATACTTTCTTGTAATGGCTCCTCTTCTTCCAATGTTGGCAGCATCATAATTATTGCCGCAATAAACCAGAAAGGTTCCATAATACGGAGGATGATAAAAGTATTGGCTG